>Ga0153928_1000725_pt1 | contig 15807 bp, 23 predicted proteins | sample TSNJ012MetaG_FD_106656 | JGI IMG/M metagenome (GOLD analysis project Ga0153928, IMG submission 106656) | Attine ant fungus gardens microbial communities from New Jersey, USA - TSNJ012 MetaG | ecosystem: Host-associated > Fungi > Mycelium > Unclassified | place: USA: New Jersey, Wharton State... | reverse complement strand
TAGGCGACCTTTTGGCCTTCCGCCAGTCCGCGCATTCCCGCGCGCTCGAGGGCGGTCGCGTGAACGAACACGTCCTTGCCGCCGTCGTCCGGTTGGATGAAGCCGAAGCCCTTCTGACCATTGTAGAACTTCACGGTCCCCGTATTCATGACAATTCCTTTCGCTAAACTCGGGTGCACGAGAGCCGACGGTGCGCGCGGGCGCCGCCTCCGGCTCGGTTCTGTTCGATGTTTGGAGAGGGGTCAGAACGTGCGCCCGGCGTACGGCAGGCGAAACGGCCCGATTGTCCGGCCAAATGTCGATGGTATTGGTTAGACCTCAACGGTAGCTTTTGCAAGGCCGACCGGAACCCGCCGAGAGCGGCATGCTACTCCTTCGCCGGCAGCTCGATGATCTTATTCACCGAGTCGCTCGCGTCATACACCGACACCTGAACGACCGGATAACCCTTCTTGATCGCCAATCCGGCGCCTTCCGCGTCGTCATAAGTCGCGTAAGACGCCTTGGTTTGGCGATCGACCTGGAGACGAAATCGGCCGCTTTCCGGCCGTTTGCGCTGCCCCAAATGCTCTTGCGCCGGCTCTTCTTGGTCCGGCATGCTAATGGTCCGTTGTCGTGTTGCCATCACATGATTCTCCTGGGGTGCTCGTGACCATTCCATCTCGCCGACGGACAGGTTGATCGGCACTAAAGGGTTCCCGCGACGCAGCCCTGGCGCGGAAGCCAAAAAGCAAACTTGGTTGGAATGATGAGAGTTAATATAGGATCCAAGCGGCCGATTGGCCAGCCGCCCCGACAAATTATTTTCCCGGTTCCTGAAAACACCGTTGCATTTTGATGGACGATGGCGCCCGAATGCGTTAGGAGGCGAGCGCAAGTCCGAAAAAAACCACGATTTTGACGCTTACCGAGGCCTGCACCGGCGCGAAAGGTGCGCGGCAATTGGTGTCGGCAAGTGTCGTCGCGACGCGCGTCTCCCGGGGCCGTTGTCCCGCGTTCGTTACCTTATCCCTGCTGTGTTCGCGACCGGTGCCGCGACCTCGCGCGACAGCAGTCCCTGACCCTCCAAGAGCGAATCTTGCAACGTGACAAATTCAGGCATGATCTCGAATGGCGAAGGCGGCGGCGACCATAATGACATCGTCTATCCGTCGGCCATTCCTTTCATCTTGGTGCATTTGATCTGCATCGCGGCGATTTGGACGGGGATCACCTGGCAGGCCGTGGCGATCGGCATCGTTCTCTACTGGCTGCGAATCTTCGCGATCGGCGCCGGTTATCACCGCTACTTCTCGCATCGCGCCTATGCGACCACCCGCGCGTTTCAATTCGTGCTCGCCGTGCTGTCGCAAAGCACGGCGCAGAAGAGCGTGCTGTGGTGGGCGGCGAAGCATCGCCACCATCACTTGCATTCCGACACCGAATGCGACGTGCATTCGCCCCGCCACAGGGGCTTCCTGTACAGCCACCTGGGATGGCTTTTTTCCCGGCGGCATCACAAGGCCGATCTGGTGAAGGTCGCCGATCTCGCTTGCTATCCGGAGCTGATGTGGCTGCATCGGTTCGAACTGGTGCCCGCGGTCGCGCTCGGCGCGCTGTGCCTGCTGATCGGCGGATGGTCGGGATTGATCGTCGGCTTCTTCTGGAGCACGGTGCTGGTCTATCACGCCACCTTCTGCATCAACTCGCTGGCCCACGTGCGCGGAAGCAAACGCTATGTGACGGGCGATGACTCCCGCAACAACTGGCTCCTGGCGTTTTTCACCATGGGCGAGGGCTGGCACAATAATCATCATGCGTGTCAGCGCAGCGTCCGCCAAGGCTTCCGCTGGTGGGAGATCGACCCGACCTACTATGTCTTGAAGGCGGCGTCGCGGCTGGGGCTGGTATGGAACCTCAAGGCACCGCCGGTTGAGCTGGTGCGCAACGAGCAGCGCCTCGGCGCGCGGGTGATCAATCGCGCGGCCGGCCAGCTGGCCGCCCGATTTAATTCGGAGTGGATCGCGCTCGCCATCACTTCGGCGCTCGGGCAATCGCAGTTCGCCGCGCTGCAGTCCCGACTTGCCGCAACCCAAAGCCGGGCGGTCGAGGTGCTCGCAAGCCTGCATCTTCCGCATTTGCCAACGCGCAATGAAATTTTGGCGCAGGCGACGACGATGTTCGCCCGCACGCCGTCGATCGACGAGATCGTCGATCGCGCACACGGGCTCGTTCTCGACGCCATCGGTGCGCGGCTGCGCGCCTTCGCCGTCGCCCCCGCGACCTGACCGATGTCCGCCCGCGGCAAATCCGCTGCCGTCCCGAATTGTCTCGACTTCCCCCCGGCAACGGCCTAGCGTCGCGGGCAACCGATGAAAGGAACATTCCTTGCAAGTTCTCGTCCGCGACAACAACGTCGACCAGGCGCTCCGGGTCTTGAAGAAGAAGATGCAGCGCGAAGGCGTTTTCCGGGAGATGAAACGGCGGAGCTTCTACGAGAAGCCTTCGGAGCGGGCGAACCGAGAAAAATCGGAGGCGGTCCGAAGACAGCGCAAGCTCGCGCGCAAGAAGGCCCAGCGCGACGGTCTCATTGCCGCTCCGAAGAAGAAGCTGTTGCCGGGGCGAGGGCCCGGCCCACGCGGCGCGATGGGCGGCGATCGTCCGCGCCCGCCCGGTTCATTCTGACACGTGAGAGACACGTTGTGCTCCCGCCTGAGACGGGAGCATGACATGGCTCAGCCCGATCCCATCGATACCGCGTAACCTTCCGAGCGGTGGTCGCCGCAGCGGACACAATCGGGCGCCGCGGGCCCTGTCTTTTGCGATCGGTCCGGCACGTCATGGAACCGATCGGTCAAGGATCGCGTTGTTCAATGCCGCGCGCCTCCATAGCCTGAAATCCAACTTGGCGTCTAACTGCGTGGGACGCGGAAGCACGCGCAGAACCGGAGCATATTGCCCGAATGAGCACACGTACTATTTCTTTTCCCGCGAACCCGGCGCCAGCGGAAATCGTTGTTCAAGCATCGGCCCGACAGGTGAGTAGGAACTGGATCGCGGACAGGCCGAAGCTTCGCGCCGAGCGCAGTTCGATCGTACAGACCATGACGAGAGGTCGGTCCCACGTTGTGTCCGTGGAGATCCGAAGACGCCGGGCCGTCAGAGTCGAGGCCACCAAGTAGTCGCCTGTCGCGACCGTCGTGAAACCCGGTGGACAGCATCGATCGCCCACCTCCGGCAAAGATGGCCCGCCGGTGACTGCGGACCGCACGGGAACTGCTCCCGTCCTCCTTTGTTAAACTGTCATCTTTCCGGCGGAATTCACCTCGGTTCCGGTTCGCCGAAGCGGGCCGGGGAGTGTGGCCGGTCAGCGCTCATACGGAGGTCGAAAAGCCAAAGCCGATGCCAATCCGATGATTGCCGGTGAGTGCCCGGATGAGGTGGCGACCTGGAACTCCTGATGGAACCCTCGGCCCGACCATCTTCGCCCCTGAGCCCCGTGACGGCGTCTGCGGAAAATGTCGATGGCGTGGTCGAGTTGGGTGCTGGCGGAAAGCCGCCAGCAAGTTCCGAATCCGAGGAGTCTTCGGCCGACCAGGCCGAGATGCCGCTGCCGTCCGATCTCCGCACCGCGTTTCCAAGGCGGCCTGTTTTTCCTCGCGTTGCTTGCCGCCCTCTACGCAGCCCGGGAGATCGTTCTGCCGGTTGTCCTTGCGTTCGTTCTTGCGCTTCTTTTGCAGCCGCCCGTCAGGATGCTGGACGGGCTTCGTGTGCCCAGAGTCTTGAGCGCCGTTCTTCTGATCGTCCTGCTGCTCGGCGCGGTCATCGCGTTCGGGACCGCATTGTCTGGGCCGGCCGCATCTTGGGCAGCCAAGCTGCCGGAGGGCATCCCTCGCCTGCAGGAGCACCTCAGCTTCTTGCGCGCACCCATCGAAGCAGTACGCAACGTTCTGCACTTGGCGGAAGGCTATGTCAGCGGCCAGGCGCCCTCGCCGGCCGCCGCCGGCGCACCCCAGGCCCCGGCCACAGATACCGGCCTCTGGGCCATTATATTCGCCGGCTCGCGCGCATTCGTCTCGGGCCTCCTCGAGATGGTTCTCGTGCTCTTTTTCCTCCTGCTGGCAGGCGACGTCTTCCTGCGGCGGGTGGTCGAGATCCTGCCGCGCTTCAGCGAGAAGCGGCAGGCAATCGAAATGTCGCAACATATCGAAGAAGACATCTCCGCCTATCTCATCACCGTCACGATCATGAATGCGGCCGTCGGGATCGCGACCGCGCTCGTCATGTGGCTGTGCGGAGTGGGCGATCCGGTGTTGTGGGGCGCCGTCGCTTTTCTGCTCAATTACGTTCCGATCCTCGGCCCCATGGTCGGCATTTTGCTGTTCGCGCTGGTGGGCTTGCTGACTGCGGACGGTTTCTGGGAGGCCCTCCTGCCGGCGGCACTGTACCTGGCAATTCACCTCGCCGAGGGCGAGACCATTACGCCGATGCTGTTGTCGCGGCGTTTCACGCTCAATCCCGTGCTCGTCATCTTGTCGCTGATTTTCTGTTACTGGATGTGGGGTGTGCTGGGCGCAATTTTGGCCGTGCCGATGCTTGCGGTCACCAAGATCATCTGCGACCGGATCCGCGTTCTGGCGGCCGTGGGTCACTTCCTGGAGGGGTAGGGTCGTGTAGCCCAACCGGGTGGCCGAACGAAAGCTTCAAGCCCAAGTCCGCGACGCTGCTTGAGTGCTCCGTGCCTGCTGCGGCATCTTCTTTCATTTCTCCTCGTCCTGCTTATTATGGAGCGGCTTGATTAGTTGAGATCGTTTTTTTGTTTGCGGCGCGGTTTTTGCGGCACCACAATGCAATCCTCGATGTCTAGCGTTATTTTTTTAACGATCTTGCAAGTCGGACCAAGAGTCGTTAGATTCGTAAGGTTGAAACTTAACCAAAAGAGGCACTCAAATGAATAATCCGAACCATACTCCGCAGCCGACGCAAGGAGCCGACCAGAAGCCCGGTCAGCAGCAGGGCGGCGGCCAACAGGCGCCGGGGCAACAGCAGCAGGGCGGGCAATCGAAGCCGGGCCAGCAGCAGCAGAACGTTCCCGGCAAGACCGGTCAGCAGGGCGACGAGAAGAAAAGCTGACGCAGCGAGTCGCAGGTAATTCGACCCGGCGCAGCTGTCGAACCGGGCTGCGTCGGTACCCACCGTCCATATCGACTGACCTTTGCGAGCCTTTATCGCTCGTCGTCCTTATGCTTGTGCAGAAAGCGGGCGATCTGGCCCCGCAGCTTGGCGACGTCGAGCAGGTCGCCCATGGAACCGGCACTATCGAAGAGCTCTCGCTGCAGCTTTTTCGGTATGGTATTCCACTGCATGATGACCGCCGCTCCCAGGCAGCGAAGAACGTGCTCCTCAGTGGCGGCGAGGGCGGACGACCCTTGGCCGTCCCGGTGCGGTCCGTGCAGGGTTTTATCGAAATTGTGCTCGAGCCATTCCTCGTTGTCGGCAAGCGACGTGAAGCTGCGCTCCCGCTTGCGGAATTCCGCGGATTTCTCCGGGTCGCCCGTCTTCGCCAGCTCACCAAATTCCGCTGCTCTCGCGCGATAGTCCTTGGACGTAAACATGCGGCAAATCTCCCTTTTCGCCGACAGCGTTTGGTTCGAGTCGACGACGGCAGTGGTTCGCTCATGGACGGCTACACTATGCATATGGGGACGACCGGGCCGATTAGCGAGGCAAGCGCCAAATTATAATCCTGATTATGATATTGCCCGATATCAGACCTGAGAAATCTCCGTCTGGCCAAGCCAGTTTGGCAGATTCACCGGCCGGGTGAGAGCAATCAGAAAGCGCTCGCCCCAAGAGTCAAGATCGTTAGCCTTCAGCATCCGAAACAGCGCATCGTAGCGAGCGCGGCGTTCGCGCAGCGGCATCGACAGGGCTTGGGCGATCGCAGCGCCGACCGATTCGGGGTCATACAGATTGACGAGTGATGCCGCCTCGCATTCGACGGCTGCGCCCGCGAAACGCGACAGGATTGGAACTCCCGGGTTTTCGGGATCTTGGGCCGCGACATATTCCTTGGCAACAAGGTTCATCCCGTCGCGCAACGGCGTGACAAGTCCGACCTTCGCCGAACGGTAGAGCCCCATCAGCGAGGATCGGCTGTGAGCACGGTTCACGTAACGGATCGGCGTCCAGGCTGCCTCGCCGTAGGTCCCGTTGACGCGCCCCGCCGTTTCGTCGATCTGGCGCTCCATGTCGGCGTATTCTTGAACGTCCGAGCGGCTCTTGGGAGTTATCTGCAGATAGGTCACCTTCCCCCGCCATTCGCGGTTGAGGGAAAGAAATCGATCGAACGTCTGCATCCGCAAGGCAATGCCTTTGGTATAATCCAAACGATCGACGCCGATAATCATGATGCGGCCGGCGAGGTTTCCACGACGTCGAAGGGCGAATGTACCGCGCGCCGCGCGAGCCGATTGAGTTTCTCGGCCTCCACGCCGACCGGGAAAACACCGATGCGGACCGCTCGGTCGGCGGCTTGGAACGTGTAAGGATCGCGGCTCGGTATTTCGCATTCCTTGCGCAGATAACGTGCGAAATTTGCTGCATCGATTTCGATTTGAAAACCGACCAGGTCGTAATGGACCATTGCCGGAATAAGGTGTTCATGATTCGGCAGCGCGGTGAGAATTTCCACCGGGGGAAACGGAACGTGGTGGAAAAAGCCGATCTTGTTGCGGTGGCCCCGCTCCCGTAACGCCTTGGCTAACGGCAGCAGGTGGTAATCATGCACCCAGATGATGTCGTCTGTTCGAAGAAATTTGTGCAGTTCCGCGGCAAAGCGCTGGTTGGCCCGCACATAGCCGCTGAGGTCGCGGCGAGAGAATTCCACCAAGTCTAACCGGTAATGCAAAATGGGCCAGAGCACCCGGTTGACATATCCATTGTAATATTCCTGATAATCTTCCTCGGCGAGGTCGGTCAGCACATACGTTTGATGGCCGTGCCCAATCGCGCGGGTGCTCACGTCCGACGCGGCAGCGATCCGGCCGCTCCACCCAAACCAGATACCGGGATGCCGCTGCAGGACCGGGCGGATCGCGACTGCAAGGCCGCCCGCTCGGCTTCCGCCATCGCGGCTCGGGACCGCGACACGATTGGAGACCACGAATCAGCCGTTCCACTTTACCCTCCGGCGCGCCAAGGATGGACCACCGCGGCAAGCCGGTCAAAAGGAGCGGCGCGTGGGGTCAGGGTCTCATATCAGTGTGAAATTCCGCGCCCTTGACCTGGACTTGGGGCAAGTCAACACTGGCGCCGTGGGCCCGCTCCATCGCGCGATAAATCTGATTGTAGCGCTAACGCTGGTCGCTCTGGGTTGCGCCGGAGTCGTATACTTTTACTTTATCGCGACGATATGGAACCCGGGACTGGCTGTGGCGGCGGGGATCGTAGCCGCAGCCGGCCTATATTGGCTGTGGGATGAATACGTTCATAAATGGCCTGCCTCGGAGAACTAAAGGCCGTGCCCTGAGGCGAGAAGCGGCCGCCCGACGCGATCGGCGCCGTCCAAGGCCGACCGCATACCGAACTCTTCGCTAGATGCGTTCAACCACGTCGGTGGAAGCTCGCACGAATCGGGCGGTCCCTTGTGTGGTCCTCGCTTGCGCAGGCAAATCGACGCCAATATCGGGGACAATCACAAATACCGACCCCGGGGTTGTCGTGACGTGGTTGCCGGTTGCAATCCCTAGAAGTCCATGCCTCCGCCTCCGGGCTTGGCCGGCGCTCCCGCTTCCTTCTTCGGCAACTCGGCCACCATCGCCTCGGTGGTGATCAGGAGGCCGGCGATCGACGCCGCGCCTTGCAGCGTCGCGCGCACGACCTTGGTCGGGTCGATGATGCCCTTCGACACAAGGTTGCCGTACTCGCCCGACTGCGCGTCGAAACCATAGACCTACTGGTCCTTCTCCAGGATCCTGCCAACCACGACCGGGCCGTCCTCGCCGGAATTGATGGCGATCTGGCGCGCCGGCCAGGCGATCGCCTTCTTGACGATCTCGATGCCGGTCTTCTGGTCGTCGTTCTCGGTCCGCAGCCGCGACAAAGCCTTGGCCGCGCGCAACAGGGCAACGCCGCCGCCCGGCGGCACATCGGAACGATGCCTCAGGCGGCTCTCTTGCCGGCCTCGGCCTCGACCAGCACGCCCATGATGTCGCTTTCCTTCATGATCAGATATTCGACGCCGTCGATCTTTACCTCGGTGCCCGACCACTTGCCGAACAGCACCCGGTCGCCCGCCTTGACGTCGATCGGGATGAGCTTGCCGCTCTCGTCGCGCCCGCCCGGGCCCACGGCGACGACCTTGCCCTGTTGCGGCTTTTCCTGGGCGGTGTCCGGGATGATGATGCCGCCGGCGGTCTTCCCTTCGGCATCGATGCGCTCGACCACGACACGGTCGTGCAGCGGACGGAATTTCATAGGTGTTCTCCTGTGCGATTTGGCGGTTGCCACGGCTCATTCGGCATTGATTGGCCGGTTGGCTGAGTAGTTGCCTTTAGGCAATTCTCACGGCTGGAAAATGGGCCGAAGGCGAGGTTGCCATCATGCTCGATCGCGTACCAACCCTCCTTGATGCCGCGCATGTCGGATTGACGTTTGTTGATGTAGTGGGGAGTGGCAAAGTTCATCGCAGCGATCCAGTGTTCGTGTAGCGCAATCGTTCCGTCCCACGTGCGAGGGAACAGGGACGGCGCGATCACGACTCGGCCGGAAGGTAGCCGTTGATCTCCAGTCCCACGCATATTTCAATGAGAATGGTGGCCGTCCATGCCATGATCATTTGTTTTCTTTCAAGTGGTGGAGTTCCAGTCTTTTCAGATCACTGTGCTGCGGTCTTGGCCAGGACCAGCCTCTCGGCGCATGCCCGTCCCAGAGCGTAGTCGGGGGAAGTAGCTCCAGGGCGCGTGGCCCAGCCGCCCTTCTCTATGAATTTTCCCTGTTCCCAGGTCAAAGAGATGGCTTTCAGGGCAATCAGGTTCGCCGCCGCATCGGCGTCGTGCTGGAATTTGTCCACACAGATCGGCGTGAGGGCAGCCACGACAGCTTCATCGGCGCGCTCATCCGCAAACTTGCCGGCGGAGTGGGTGGTCATCCAGCCGCCCCAGTGGAATCCGACGATCGCAAGAGCGATTGCTCCACCTACTGCGCCCCAACAAGCCGGCTTGACCGCGGAAGGAACTTGCATGGCTTTCGCCTTTCCGTAAGAGGATATCCACTGAACCCAGCGCACCGAGGCGCGCAATGCAGGTGCACCCGCGCCGCATACAACTCTATTTGGAGTGTTATCGTGCCTGCCGATGGCATCAGCGCTGCCAATTGAGAGCAACGGAGACTTCGGTGCGTCCGCGTTTTACGGCAGCTCTCGGACAAGCCGCTGCTTGCCTGTAACTTTGGATATGGGGATGCTCTACGTAGAGAACAATGAGGCGTCGGTAAAATAAGGGGGCCTTCGGACAAGCTCCCGCTCGAATCGCCGAAGCCGGCTGCACCGCGCGTGAGATCATGGCCGTGCTGGGCCACAAAGCGGGCCGTACGGTTTTGCCGATCATGTCCGGGAATCGGCTTTCGGCTGCCCCGCCGATGCAATCGTTGGCGGTCGTCCCCATATCCAGGCGATGGCAGGACACCAGGGTCACGAGCAGCGTTGGCGAAGGCCTTCATTCCCGAGGGGGTGCCGATCGCACGCCCCCGCGATTGCGATGTGTTCCATGTTGAGTTTTTTGTCCCCAGCCGGCGCCCAAGTCAGCCAACCGGAGCTTGCGCCTAACACGCTGGGCTGTGAAGGGTTCAAGAAGACCTCGGACGGCACATGGTACGCCGAGAAACCCGCTTCTTTCCACATCGGTGACGGGAAAGAGGCGACCGTGGAACGACAGGTCATCGGCCCAGGATCCCACAAGATCGGCGGAATAGACCTCTACGTGCTGCTCGAGCAGAAATGCGCCGGCGCGCGGGGTTAGGAATTATCTCTTCCAGCTAGGTACATCTGCGGCAACGCCGTTAGAGCATGATCCCGAAAAAGCCTGCCCCGCACTTGATGCGGGGTGGGTACCGGTTTTCGGATAAGATCATGCTCAATCAATAAGCTAAAGCGGGATGACGATTCGAAGAGAAGTCATCACGCTTTAGCGGCGTGAGGATGGTTGGCGACAGGAGAAGCCTAATGCGCACGCATCATTTTGGACGAAAGCTCAAGCTGCCTTCGACATTCGCTATCAAACGCCAGCTTCGCAAGCTGATGGCCGAAGAGGCGCGCAAAAAAGGACAGGCCGAAGCAGAAGCACTGGAAACCCCGGCCGACGCGCGTGCGAGGCAGGTTGGCGCCTCCGAGAAGGCCGCCTGAGGCGTTCCTGGCATCGCACAGCGCGGGCTTCCTCTTGTCCGCGATCCGCCATTTATCGCAAAGGATCTTGAGCATGAAACCTGAACACGCGATGCGGCGAAAAATCATCCGCGAGTGGATGGCGCTCCCCAAGGACCAGCGACAGACCGAAGAGCAGGCAAGCGCCTTCGCCAAGAAGGCGATGGAGCGGATCCCGTCCAGTGGCGATCCGCACCGGCAGATAATGAGTTGGCTGCTGCCCCGCACCGGCAAACCCTGATGACGATGAACCAGATGGCGTCGCACAATTAAGTGATGGGCAATTCGGCTCGCGATTATCTATATAGAAACGTCGGCAAGAAATACTAACAATCCCAACAACAGTCTCCGCGACTCAATGCGTATATTGCTGTCGATGATCGAGTCACCGCTCAACGGAGGCAATTAAGGAGAAGACGATGTCTGATATCATGATTGCGAAAACCGCGAAGACTCTCGTCACGGCGCTTGTACTCACGAGTGCTTCGCTGGCGCTGACTGCTGGCGCTTTTGTCGCGCCCGCGCACAGTCGGGCGAACGAATACACCGGCAAGCGGGCGGTTAGCTCGGCGCAGGCGCGGCCGCGCGCCGGCGAGCAGCAGTGGATGGACCGTGCGTCCAATCCCGACACCAACGGGTTCTGACGCAAGAGCCGCGACGAAGCGTTCTTTTGTCCAAGAAGGCGGCCGGCATGGTAGCCTGCTGCCGTTTGCTGTGTCGCAGCGCCAAGCGAAAGCGGACTTTATCGTCTTGTAAGTAACCTGCTTCCCACGCCGGCAGCCAGCCGCACGCTAATCACAATGGGACGGCGGCGGTCGCACCGCCCGCATAGCCCAACCTCACTCACGACAGAAGAAACAGGAGGATAAACAGCATGGCCTCCACACGCTCTTTCTCCAAGTGTGCAATTGCGATGGGAATTTGCGCAGGCATTGCGACCGGCGCGGCAAGCCCCGCGTGGGCGTTGGCCGGTCAGTCGAGTACCCCGACGGAAACAGGCCGGCAGGGCGACCTCGTGAACCAACCTGGATGCTGGATCGAAAGCGGTTATGACGGCCGATATCCCTGTATCTCCGATCGTTGATCGGTCCGGAGGGCGGGTCCGACCGGCCTGCCCTTGTCTCATTTGAAAATCAGCCAAGCGGTTCACTGTTAATGTGCGGCTCGTCGTGCAGGATGACGTTGAGCAATGAGCTGTGGATTTCCAGGTGGCCGTTGTAATCGATCAGGCCCGTTTTTCGAAACTTGTTCATGAAGAAGCTCACGCGTGATCGCGCCGCGCCGATCATCTCCCTCGACCAGATCCGCCTCGACGCGGACGTTGCGCCGCCCGTTCGCCAAGTGATCAATTCTATACAGACGCCGGTCGGCCGATGCGGGCATATTGATCGGGACCGAGTCGCCGTCTCAAACCGGGCGGGCTTCAACCGGAACCCATCCGGGTATCCGGCGCGCTCGCTCCGAGATATCTCGGACGAAAGGAACCCCATGCAGATGCCCTCAACCCTGCAAGGAGACTCGCTCAAGCGGCTCCTGCAGGGCGCCTGCATCGGATTTCTCGCGACGGTGGTCATCGGCTTCGGCTGGGGCGGATGGACGCTGGGAAGCACCGCCAAGGAATTGGCGGACAACAGCGCCAGTTCCGCGGTCATCGCGGCGCTCGCTCCCATCTGCGTCGACAAGTTCCAACACGCTGCGGGGGCCGAAGTGAACCTCGTCGAGCTGAAAAAGGTCAGCTCCTGGCAGCAAACTTCCTTCGTGGAGAAGGGCGGCTGGGCGACGCTGCCTGGCAGCGAGGTGGCCAACATCTCGGTGGCGCGGGCCTGCGCCGATATCCTCGGCGATCTCAAGTGAGCCTGCCCCGGTCTCAGCGCCGTCCGCGCCGATCGGTACCCCAGCATGAGCGCACGGCCGTGACGGCGTCCGTCGCGCAGCGGCTGCCTTCGGCGCTCCAGCACGTCACGACACGCCCGGCGTGCGCGGACAGAGCCGGCAGCTGATCGCGTCGAGAATGAGCGCGTGTGCGCGATCGACGATGTCCTCGAGCGAGCGGGTTCGAGCGAACATGGCGGTCGCGCGGGCAAGAATCTCGTTGCGCGTCGGCAAATGCGGCGCGTGCATGCTCGCAAGCACATCGGCCGCGCGTTGCTGGGTCGAGGCAAGCCGGTCCTGCAGCTCTTGCAGCGCGGACAGCCGCGAGGACTCCAGCGCCGACCGAACAGTCGCAGCGATATGCTCCGGGTTGAAGCTTGCGGCGAGCTGCGCGGCCGCGCGCCCGATCGCGCGCGCACCGAGCCGATGCTCGTTGCGCAGAATCGACTCCGGCGGCGTCTTCAGGTTCCAGACGAGTCCCGCCCACGACAGCGCCTTCAAGATGTAGAACGTCGCGTCGATCTCCGAGCCTCTGAACCCCTGGCGAACGCTACTTTGGTAGGCATGATGGTTGTTGTGCCAGCCCTCGCCCATGGTGAAAAACGCCAGGAGCCAGTTGTTGCGGGAATCATCGCCCGTCACATAGCGTTTGCTTCCGCGCACGTGGGCAAGCGAGTTGATGCAGAAGGTGGCGTGATAGAGCACCACGGTGCTCCAGAAAAATCCCACCACCAGCACGGACCATCCGCCGATCAGGAAGCAGAGCACGCCGAGTGCGACCGCGGGAACGAGTTCGTACCTGTGGAGCCACATCAGCTCCGGGTAGCGGGCAAGGTCGGCGACCTTCACGAGGTCGGCCCGGTGATGGCGGCGGGCAAAAATCCATCCCAAGTGACTGTAGATGAACCCCTTGTGACGGGGCGAATGCACGTCGCGTTCGGTATCGGAGTGCAAATGATGGTGCCGGTGCTTCGCCGCCCACCACAGGACGCTCTTCTGCGCCGTGCTTTGCGACAACACCGCGAGCACGAATTGAAGCGCCCGGCTGGTCGCGTAGGCGCGATGCGAAAAGTAGCGATGATAGCCCGCGCCAACCGCGAAGATTCGTACCCAGTAGAGGGCGACGCCGACCGCGGCGGCTTGCCAGGTGATGCCCGTCCATATCGCCGCGACGCAGGTCAAATGCACCAAGACGAAAGGAATCGCCGCCGGATACATGATGTCGTCGTGGCCGCCGTCGGCTGCAGGCGTTGGATCGCCACCGTCGATCAAAGACGTATCCGTTGGCCGCCCTGCACCCTGCCGCGCGTCGATCGGGTCGTCCATGTCGTCTTCCGTGGTGTTCTTTCGGCGAGCCGTAGCGATAGCAACTCGATCGGGATGCTGGTAGCCGCTTGCCCGCATGCGGCTTCGCCGCTCGAGTGGGGCGCCCACATTGCGGCAGCGTATGGGAGCGGTCGGACTGAATTGCGCGATTTCGAACCGCGTCAATCCCGCCTCGCGGCCACGCGTGACGTGCATGTGGATTCTATTCGGCGCGTAGGCGTTGCGCTGGTCAAAATTGCTCACGTCAGCAATTTCTGTTCGGCCGATCCCGCACCCAGGCACCTTATGGAGCAAATCCGTCGCTCACTTTTTTCCGTCCGAAGCCTTGTGACTCTCGCGGCTGCCGCGTTTGGGAAGCATTCAGGATGGCGTGTCCTGATTATTTTTTAGACGATGGCGAGGTCTCATATTGCAGTGCAGCATTTCGTCCCCATATGCAGCTCTCACACGGACCGCGGGCTCGGATTTCAAACCCCGCCGGCGGCAGACCAGGAGATCGGATCGCGCCCAGGGCGGCGCGTCAGCAGGTCTCCATCAAAAACCGCCCTCGAGGATGACTGTCATGAAAGAGAACAACCCCAGGTTCCGCGCGACAAAGCCCGCCGGCGCACCGTTCGACATGCCCAAGACGGCAACCCCGCAGGCGTTGCATGAGTTCGCCGAGAACGGCGCCGCGCAAGCCAAGGCGAGCTTCGAGAAGATGAGCGCCGCCACGGCAGAAGCATCCAGCTTCATGCACAGCAGCTACACGACGGCGTCCAACGGCGCCGTGGAGTACAACGCCAAGCTCATCGAGATCGCCTGCGCCAACGCCAATGCGGCGTTCGATTATGCCCGCGAAGTCAATGGCGTGAAGTCGCCGGCGCAGTTCCTCGAAGTGACGACCGAGCATGCGCGCAACCTCTTCGGCGTGTACACCGAACAGGCCAAGGAACTCGCGGCGCTTGCCCAAAGGCTCGCGAGCGAGGCCGCAGAACCGCTCAGGGCCGGCGTGACTAAAGCGTTCCAAGGCCATGTGAGCTGAGGCGTCGCGATTACCCAAAGTTTGCGCGCGGTTGCGAAGCCCGGGTCGCTTGCCCGGGCTTCTTGCGATGGCGGCCGGCAGCCCGCGCTGGACGCGGCGATGCCGAAGTCGGCGGCGACGGAAATCCACTCAGCCTGGGCCGGGATCTCTCAGTTCCCCGCGCTTCCACGGTGCGAGCGTGGCCTCAGCGGACGCAAGTGAGCAATTTTGCTCAGACGCCGCTCTCATGGGGCGCCTTTAGGCGGGGGCAGGTGAACTAAGGTCGTTTGCTCGTTCCTTGCGGCATCATCCGCCTGCCGTCCCGTTGTCGGCGACCGAAAGCTTCCAGTTCACTTCATGGTGCAGCGCGGAACGTTCGGGGAAGCCGGACGTTGTCCCGGCGGCGATACTAAGGGTCATTTCGATCGCAAGGTCTTTCGCCTGGAGATAATCTCATGATTAAGATCGCAATTGCTCTCGCCGCTACGGCGGCAATCGGCGGCGTGTTGTTCGCCACCGAGGCGACGGCTGCGCAGAACGCCGCCGATGGTCACCCTGGGGCCGCACGAGGAGCCAGCCACGCGATGGTCGCTCGCGGCAACGGCGGGGGTCGAGCCACAATGGGCCGCGCGCATGCCGGCCGTGTTGTCGGCATGGGCCGGGTTCGCGGCGGTCGCGACGGCTATGGCGCCCGATACGCTCCTCGCGCCTACGGTGACGTTGCTCCTGCCTACGGCTACGACGCTCCCGCCTACGGCTACGATGCTCCGGCCTATGGTTACGACGATGGGTACGCGCCCGCTTATGCTTACGACAATGGGTACGGGCCGACCTATGCTTACGGGAATGGCTACGGACCTGTCGTTCCCTGCCTTCCGGCGCCGATCCCCGTCATCGGTTGCTACTAAGTCGCCGGCTCGGATGACGGTCTGAAGACAACCGTCGATTTGTATTCATATCCGCGGCGCGCTGCAGCGCATGCCCGATCGGGCATGCCTGCACGCGCTCGCGGGCATGGTGACGCACGGAGCCCAACAGCGCGACCCATGGTTCGGGCCAATTCGGCATCCACGTCACGGCCAATCTTGTGAGCAATATTGCTCAGCGAAGGTCCAGGCCGAAGACTAACGTGCAGGCTCGAGGGAGCGACCCGATCGGGAAGGCACGACCATGAATCCCATCACCGTTTTCATTACCATCGCCTGCG
>Ga0153928_1000723_pt1 | contig 15853 bp, 5 predicted proteins | sample TSNJ012MetaG_FD_106656 | JGI IMG/M metagenome (GOLD analysis project Ga0153928, IMG submission 106656) | Attine ant fungus gardens microbial communities from New Jersey, USA - TSNJ012 MetaG | ecosystem: Host-associated > Fungi > Mycelium > Unclassified | place: USA: New Jersey, Wharton State... | reverse complement strand
GACGAGCCCGTTGCCGGTGAAGGTCGGGGTGATGCTGGTACCGGAGATGACCGTGCCGCTGGTCTGGCCGGCGACCAGAAGGCTGTCACCAGTGAACGAACCGCCGACGATCGAGACCGTTGCGCTGACGAGATCGAGGTCGTCCGGATCGGTGACGGTGAGGCTCGGCGACAAGTTCGTCGGCTGGGCCTGTTCCTCCGTCCACGCTGCCGTCGTGGTGCCGAGCGAAAGCGTGGGCGGATCGTTGACGTTGGCGATGCCGATGGTCGAGGTCGCGGTGCCGATGTTGTTGCTGGCGGCGCCGTCGTTGAGGCTCCAGGTGAGCGTGCGTGTCGGGTCGGAGCCGAAGCTGGTCGGATTTTCGCCGGCATTGAACGTCACGCCAGCGAGCACGGACTGGTAGTCCGCAAGGGTGTCGGTGCCGACGAGCGTGAGCGTCTCGCTCGTCGAATCGTAACCGACCGAGATCGACGCCGTGCCGGTCGCTGACAGCACGTCACCCGGGACCGCGCCGCCGATGATCGAAACCGTGGCCCCCGTGAGGTTGAGGCTGTCCGGATCCGTCACGCTGACGCCGCTCGCCAGCGTGACTGGGCCGCCCTCCTCGGTGAACACGGCGCCGGCGAGGTTCGAAAGCGTCGGCGGATTGTTGACCGCCGTAATCTCGATCAGCTCGCCTGCGGTCCCCGAGCCGAATGACCCGCTGCCGTCGTTCGCCGTCCAGGTCACTTGCCGAACCGGGGCCGAGCCGTAATCGTCGGGGTTTTGGCTCGCGGTGTAGTAAGTGAGCGACTGCAGCGCGCTCTGATAATCCGCGAGCGTGTCGCTGCCCGCGAGCGTCAGCGTCTCGGTGGCGGAATTGTAGCTCGCCGAGATGCTCGTGCCCGACGTGTCGACGGCAAGCACATCGCCGTCGCCGACGAAAGCGCCGCCGGTGATCTGCACTGTGGCGCTTGCCAGCGTGGTGCTGGTCGCATCGGACAGCGACAGCGACGCGGCCAAGGTCGCCGGCGAATTGCCCTCGCCAAAGGCCAGCGCCTGCGGCACCGACGCGAAAACCGGTCCGGTCTGGCTGACGTTGGCAGTGACCGTTTCGTACTCGGTTCCCTGGTCACTAGCGATCTGGAACTGGACCTGCCGGGTAGCGGGCCCGTTGGCGTTATCTTGGTACCAGACGCTGTGAATGAGATCGGAAATGTGATTATAATCCTGCCAATAAGCGGCGGAGATGTTAATTTGCAACGGTTGGCCCGAGCTGCCGCCGAACCAGGTCGCAAAAAGCTGCCCGTTGAGCAGAACTTGATTGCCCGACAGCGTGAACTCGTTGCCGGGAAAACTAAGCGCCAGCGTATCGGTCGATTGAGCGTTGACCACGCTCGCTTCGATCGAGCTGACGTTGGGGTTCTGGTAATTCGTATCGTAGTCGTAGCCGCTCTGATTATTATAATACTGATAGTAATAAATATCGTAGCTCTGCTGTATGACAGGCGACACCGCTGTGGAGAGGTCTGCCAGGGTCCCCGCGGTCGCGTTGACTTGTCCGCCGTATTGCGTGCTGCCGTTCTCAATGTCGAAATCGGCGTAGCCGTTTACGTGGCCGACGTAATTGCTGAAATTGTCGAAATTATTGAAATTGTTGAAATAGCTCCACGACATGACGTCACCCCCTTCGCCCCAGAAAATCCGGCGCGCACCGCAAACCCGGTGCGCACCGCCGACCGCTCGCCGGCGATTGTCCGCTCACGTGTGCTAGCTGTTGGGAACAACTACGCTTCGTGACCGTGACGGCTTGTTGCTCGTTCTTGTGCTGGCTCGCAGATCAGTTACAGCCCCCCGTCATCGACGCGCCGCCCCGCGCGCTCGTGCGGTGCTAGACTAGACCAGCCGCCCAATCGAACAGAGGTAGCTTCGTACTCCGGGTCGAGTGAATTATCACAACGCAGATGCGTTTTCGTCCGCGGTCGCACGTCACAGTGTCGGCGGCGCACCGCGTCATGCTCGCGCGCGTTGTCCCCATTGCGCTCACGCGATAAATCGGACACACCACGCAATCCCCCGATCGATGCGTCTCGCGTTCCGGGTACCTTGATGGCGCCTCAACTCAAGCTCTGGCAGTGGTACAAGGGCCAGCTCCCGCCCGACGGGGGGAGTCCGCTCTCGCTGCTGATGATTCAGCCGACGCCGTTTTGCAACATAGAGTGTAGTTATTGCTATTTGCCAAACCGAAATCAGAAAAAGAGGTTCGATCTCAATCTCATCGAACCGCTGTTCGCAAAAATGATCGATTGCGGCCTGCTCGGGCGGCAGCTCAGCGTTCTCTGGCATGCCGGCGAGCCGTTGGCCGTGCCGCTGGACTTCTACCGCTCGGCATTCGAGCGCATTGCCGCGGCCGCCGCCAAGGTGACCCAAATAACCCAGGTCATTCAGACCAACGGCATGCTGCTGACCCAGGCACATTGCGACTTGATCAGGAATTTTCGCGTTCGCATGGGGGTGAGCATCGACGGCCCCGAGTTCATCCACGACCGGCATCGCCGTACCCGGTCGGACAAGGGCACGTTTCGGCAGGTCATGGCCGGCGTCGAGCTTCTCCGCAAGAACCGCATTCCGTTCGACGTCATCGCGGTGCTGACCAACGCGTCGCTCGATTACCCGCACGAAATATATGATTTCTTTCGCGCCCTGGAGGTCCGGGAGCTCGCTTTCAATTTCGACGAATGGGAGGGCACCAACACGCAGACGTCGTTTGTCGCCCCGGACGTCGAGCAAAGATACATATCGTTTTTTGCGGCGTTGCTCGGCCGCATGGTGCAGGACAAGGCGCGAATGCGGATTCGCGAGCTGTCCGGCGCGCTCGGCGCGATGACCGCGTCGCTGTTCGACCAGGCCGGCGTCTCCACCGAGTGCAATCCGTTCGGGATTCTCTCGGTCGATACCGAAGGCAATCTCGCGACCTATTCGCCGGAACTGCTCGATCTTTCCGACTCGGAGCAAAACCGCTTCACCATCGGCACGGTGCAGGACATCGACTTCCGCGCCATTTTCGCCGACCCCACATTCGCGCGCATGAACGAGGCCATTCAGGCCGGCGTGAAGCAGTGCCGCGAGACGTGCGGATACTTTCGGCTGTGCGGCGGCGGCGCGCCGTCGAACAAGCTGGCCGAGAACGGGCGATTCGATTCCACCGAAACGCTGTACTGCCGTTACAAGAAGCAGCTGCTCATCGACATCGTCGAGGATTTCACCGTCTCCTCGCTCGTGCACACGCGGCAAAACCGGCGCCGGCCGGGATCATCCTCCGCCGCGACCGGCGGCCCGGCATCCGCCGCGCATCTTCGCAATCCCGAAGCCCCCATCCTGGAGAAGGCTTGATGAAGCCAATCGAGATTGTCGTTGTCGGCGGCGGCACCGCCGGATGGATGTCGGCGGCCCTCCTCAACCGGCGCCTCAACACGCCCAACCGGCGATTGGTAAACGTCACGCTGGTCGAATCGAAGGCGATCGGGCGCATCGGCGTCGGCGAGGCAACGGTGCCGCGGCTCAAGGAGGTGCTGACCCATCTGGGCATCGACGAATACGAGTTCATGCGCCGTACCCATGCGACTTTTAAACACGCGATTCGCTACAACAATTGGCTGCACAATCCGAGCGAAGGCCGGCCCGATTATTACTATCACCCGTTCGAGAATTTTCAGGCCGAACGCAAGGATTCCTCTTCCCGCTATTACCGGCCGATCGAACGGCTCGTGCACTTTTCCCAAAGCGACGTGACGAACTACTGGTGGCACAGGGCGCAAGCCGGGCGGGCGCAGTCGTTCGCCTATGAGATCGGCATTCAGCCCTATCTCTGCGATGCCTTCCGCGCGCCGAAGACCGCGGACATGCAGCCCTATCAGTCGGAAGTTCCTTACGCCTACCACCTGAACGCGCAGTTGTTCGCCGATTATCTCGCCGAGATCGGCGTCAAACAGGGCGTCCGGCACGTCATTGACGACGTCACCGCGGTGCTGATGACCGAGCAAGGCGGGATCGCTTCCGTTCGCACCAAGGAGCACGGCGACCTGGCGGGGGACTTCTTCATCGACTGCACGGGCTTTGCCGCGGTGTTGATCGGCCGCGCGCTCAAGGTTCCTTTCGTCGATTATAAACAGCATCTGCTGTGCGACCGGGCGATCGCCCTGCCGACCGAGCTGTTGGGCCCGCATCCGCGGCCCTACACGTCCTGCACCGCGGCCGAGGCAGGCTGGATCTGGGAGATCGATCTGACCAGCCGTTCCGGCAACGGCTATGTTTATTCCAGCAGCTTCACCACCGATGACGACGCGGAAGCCTATTTGCGCCGCTATCTCGGCGATCGTGCGAAGGGTGCCGCCGCGCTGCGGATGCGCATGACGGCCGGCCGTCGAACGGAAATGTGGCACAAGAACTGCGTGGCGATCGGGCTTGCCGGCGGTTTTGTCGAGCCGCTCGAATCGACCGGCATCTTGTTCATCGACCTCGCGGCCAATTGGCTAGCGGAGTTTTTCCCCTACAACGGCCAGCTGCCGACGGCGGTCGACCGCTACAACTCCATCATGGCGTCGCAGTTCGACGAGATCCGCGATTTCATCGCCCTGCACTACTGCATCAGCCGGCGCGACGATACGCCGTTTTGGCGCGAAGTGCGCCAAGCAAGCCATATTCCCGACAGCCTGAAGGAGCGGCTCGAGCTGTGGAGCCGGCTGATGCCGCGGCCGCTGCACATGCGCGACGTCCTGCAGATTTATAACCACCGCAACTACGAATGCATCCTGTTCGGCATGGGATGGACGCCGAACATACAGGGCGGACGGGAAGGCATTTGCGAGCCCGCCGACAGCGAACAGCTCAACAAGATCGTCCAAGCGACCGCCCGGCAAGCCACGGCCGAGCTGCCGCTGCACGGCGACCTGCTGCGCGAGATCGCGCGGCGCGGCCAAAAGACCGCGACCGCGGAGTTCGAGCCGGGTATCGTCCTGCTGAGCCATGCCGCCGACACGCGGCGCATCAGGCTCTCGGCCGGCACGCAGACCGTCGCAGCGGCGCAACTCGACGCGAGCAAATACAAACCGGAAGCACGTGTACCCAGGCCACCGTGGCGCGCGCCGAGCCAAACCGAATATGCGGCGCTGACCGACCGGAGCCGCCCGATCGCGCTCGGTTCCTTCGTGTCGATCCTGCGCCTCGATCCCGCGTTGTTCGAGAAGTTGCGCGCCATCGGTCAGCAAGCGGCACGACTGCCGCTCTATTACGACCGGCCGATGTTCGACGGCACGCAGGAACGCGCCGTCGAGCTGTTGGTGCGCCAAATCGGCAAGGCCTACAGCGAGCCCAATTCCATCTATCGCGGCGAAGGCATTACCGTGAACACGCCGGGCACCGCCACCGCTACCTACGATCTCGGCGACAGCCGCCGACCGGGCCTGCATCTCGACAGCTGGAGTGACCTCAACCCGCTCCGGCGGGACGAGGCGTACAACCGCATGTGCATCAACATCGGCGAAGAGACGCGTCAGCTCCTCTTCATCAATCTGCCGATGCGCCGGATCGTGCAGATTCTTTCGCAGTTCGAGCCCGAGGTCGAGAAGCAGAATCCGACCAGGATCGGACGCATGTTCATGGCCCGCTTTCCGGACTATCCGGTCGTTTCAGTGGACGTCGCTCCGGGCGAGGGCTACATCGCCCCGACCGAAAACGTGATTCATGACGGAACCACGTCGGCGATGACCAAGCCGGACGTCATTCTCACGTTGCTCGGGCGCTTTTCGCCCGTCCCGCTCAAGCCGATCATCGACGAACCCATTGCCTCGGAAGCTGCGCCCGTGCGCGGGTTCGTGCCGGAACGGCCGCTGAGCGCGCGGCTGGGGCTGGTGAAAGCGAATTGAGGCAGGCGACGGACACTCGACCCAGGGAAATATGCGATCGCTGTCTCCCACTGTCGCCATCGTCGGAGCCGGGCTTGGCGGCATTTGCCTGGCGCAGCACCTGGCAAAGCACGGCATCGCTGCCGGCGTCTATGAACGCGCGGCTCGTTCCGCTCACATGGCGCAAGGATTCTGGATCGAGATCAACGGCGACGGCGTTGCTTCGCTCAAGGATTGTTTGCAGCCGGACCACTTCACCGACCTGATGGCGAAGGCCAGGCCGACCAATCGGCCGGATTGCCGCTGGCTGCCGCGCGGCATCCTGCAGGATTATCTGCTGTGCGGTCTGGCGGCCGCCGTGCACTTCGAGAAGGCCTTTTTGCGTTACGACCACGATCCGCGCGGCGGCGTAACGGCGCATTTTGCCGACGGCACCTCGGTCCTCGCCGACGTGCTGGTGGGAGCCGACGGGGTGCATTCAAACGTGCGAAAACAGCTTCTGCCCCAGGCGCGCCGCGCCGATACCGGCGTGTTCGCGCTCGGCGGCACGGCGCTGCTGACCCCGCCGGTCTTCGAGGCCTTGCCGGGCAAGGCTTTGGAACACCCGATCGCAGTGAACGGCCCAAACGGCCAGCAGATATTCATCGCCGTATGGCGGACAAAATGCGAGCCAACCGCGGCCGCCAGGGCCGAAGGCGAGGTCCATACCCGCATCGACGCCGGTCTGCCCGATCATGTGATGTGGCGCTTCAGCGCGCTCAGCTCGGCCTACGGGCCCCGCTCGCCGGAAACGATGAGCGCCGTCGAGCTGAAAACAGCGGTGCTCGAAATGATCGCTCCCTGCGGTGCAAACATGCACCGCCTTGTGGAATTGATCGATCCGGCGACCATATTTGCCTTGCCGATCCGCACGTGCGTGCCGGTCGATCCTTGGCCTAGCGGGCCTGCTACCCTCATTGGCGACGCGATTCACGGCATGCCGCCGCACGGCGGGTTCGGGGCGAATACGGCGATGCGCGACGCCAGCGTTCTCGGCCGACAGCTCGCGGCTGCCAGCCGGCGCGAAAAGTCGCTTCTGGAGGCAGTTCGCGACTACGAAACCGAGATGCTGGCGTATGGCTTCGCTGCGGTTCGGCGCGCCATCGAGATTTTGCAAAGCATAAATCGGCCGGAGCCGGCGAAATTGCCTTGGGCTTTGCGATTGGCCCCCGAGTTCCGTGCAAACAGGTGACGAGAGGCGGACGCTTTGCCGACACCGATGCTGTGCAGAAAGGCGTTCTTCATTTGCGCCGTTCCCCGCTCCGGCAGCTCGCTGCTGTGCAATCTTCTGCAGATGACCGGCGTGGCGGGAAACCCGATGGAGTATGGCGGCGAGGAGGACGAAAGGACGTGGCGGCACGGCCACGGATTTTCCGATCACCGCAACTATTTCCTTCACTTTGCCCATCGGCTGTCGGTCACCTCCAACGGCGTGTTCAGCGCAAAGCTGATGTTCGAGCATATGATGTCGTTTGCCCGAGACGTGAAGAGATACAAGGGAATCGATGCGGGCAGCCCGCTTGCCACGATCGATCTTGCCTTCGGAGCGCCCCGCTACGTCCAAATGCTGCGAAAAGACAAAGAGCGCCAGGCCATATCGTTCTTTCGCGCGGCACAGAGCGGTTCCTGGACCTGGGCTCAACGCGCCGACAAGCCGGCCTGTTACGATATGGCGCTGCTCGAGCGGGCCGCGCAATTTCTCCGCGAAAAAGAAGCCGCCTGGGACGAGTTCTTATGCGGTGTCGATCCCTTCCGGCGGACGACCGTCTACTACGAGGATTTCGCCGACGATAGGGAGCATACCTTATCCCGGCTTCTCGCCTGGCTGCAGATCTCAGAGCATGTTCCGCCCCTCAACGCGCCGTCGATGAAGAAACAGTCCGACGCCATCTCCGAGCAGTGGCTCGACGCGTGGCAGCGTGACAGGAAATTGAACATGCCGCGCGAAAACGGGACGTAGGATGGGCTAAGGCCGCGTAGAGCAAGCGGAGCGGCCGTGCCCACCACAGCGTATGAAGCAAACCCACGGCTCGTCATCGCCCGCGAAAGCGGGCGATCAAGTACTCCGTGAGATTTCAGATTTAGTGAGAAGCCGTGGTTACTGGATGCCGCGCTTTCGCGGAGCATGACGAGTCAGAGGTTAAAATTTGGCCGACGCATGAATGCTTGCTCCGATCAGGCCCCGCCGGTGAACAGCTTTTGCATGAAGGCGGGCGAGCTTGACATCGGAACAGTGTTCGCCGTGTCGGGCGCGCTGAGATGCAACGCCGGTTGCGGGGAGCCCGCACCCATCTGATCCGACGTGATCGGTCCGTCGTCCTTGGGGTGCCAGGTGGTCCCCGGGTTCGGCAGCACCGCGGCGTTAAGGAGCGACGTGCCGTTCATCTCCCAGATCGCCGGCAAGCCGTCGCTGTTCTGCCACAGGATGTCGGCCTTGCCGTCCCCGTTGAAGTCGTTGGTGCCGATCGCGTGCCAGGTCGATCCCGGGTCAGGCAATACGGCGGCGCTGAGAATCGACGTGCCGTTCATCTCCCAGATGGCCGGCAGTCCGTCGGCGTTCTGCCACAGGATGTCGGCGTTGCCGTCGCCGTTGAAGTCGCCGACTCCGACGGCATGCCAGGAGGCGCCCGGGTTCGCCAGCACGGCGGCACTCACGATCGAGCCACCGTTCATCTCCCAGATCGCCGGCGCGCCGTCGGCGTTCTGCCATAGGATGTCGGCGTTGCCGTCGTCGTTGAAATCGCCCGCCCCGATCGCATGCCAGGTCGGGCCGGGATCCGGCAGCACGATGCCGGTCGCGACCGAGGCGCCGTTCATCTCCCAGATCGCGGCCGAGCCGTCGTTGTTCTGCCATAGGATGTCGGGGTTGTGGTCGGCGTTGAAATCGGCGGCGGTGATCACATGCCAGGACGATCCCGGATTCGGCAGGGTGGCCGTGCCGGTGATGCTGCTGCCGTTCATCAACCAGATTTCCGGCAGCCCGTCGCTGTTCTGCAGGACGATGTCGGCCTTGCCGTCGTGATTAAAGTCGGCCGAGGCTTCGATGTGCCAGGAGGCGCCGGGATCCGGCAGCACCGCTGCGCTGACGAGCGAGGTACCGTTCATCTCCCAGATCGCCGGCAAGCCGTCGGTGTTCTGCCACAGGACGTCGGACTTGCCGTCGTCGTCGAAGTCGTACGTGGGCGGATTCCCCAGGCGGATATCGACGCCGCTCACGGGATCCGGGGTTTCCGAGAATACCGGCCCCGGCGCATTCGAGAGCGTGATCGTGTCGAAGGTGGCGCTTGCCGACGTATTCGGGTCGAAGCTCAAGGTCGTCCCCGAGACGTGGAAGGCGAAATGCGCAGGGTCGGCATCGGTGATGACGATCTCGTCGCCGCGAGCGAAGTCGGTGATCGTGTCGCCGTTAAGGTCTGCGGCCGTGCCCGCGAAGACGTCAGCGCCGCCGCCGCCCGAAAGCGTGTCGGCCCCCGCGCCCGTCATGATCGTGTCGTTGCCGGTGCCGCCGACGAACGTATCGCCGCCGTCGTTGGCATGGAACGTATCGCCAAGGTCGTTGCCTTCGACGGTGACGGCCGTTCCCTGGCCGGGCGCATAGTCGGCGAGCGAGATTGTTTGCACGCCGGTGCTTTGGAGCGCCAGCGTAATGCCGGTGGCGTTCTGCAGCGGCTCGATGGTCAGATTGTCGACGCCGACAGTGGCGCTGGTCGACCCGATATCGGTGACAACGATGTCGCCGGGCTGGGCAGCATTGATGCCGCTCTGAAGGTTTTGGAAACCGCCCGTGTCCTGTCCCAGATTATCAACGAGGTCGTTAGTCTGGCCGCCGATCACGACCTTTTCGATGCCGGTCAGCGTATCCGTGACAGTGCCATTGGTCACCACCCATTGGTTGTTCTGGATGGCGACGTGGTAGCCCGCGCCGTAGCCCTGGACCGTATCGATGCCGCCGTGCCCGACAAAAATGTTGTTGTTCGGCGCACCACCGGTCACGGCGAACACGTCATTATTCGTGCTGCCTTCCAGATCGTCGGGCCCGCCGGTACCGGTGACCGTCCAGGCATTGGTCGAAGTGGGATCGGGAAGGAACGTGTAGTTGACCGCGTCCCCGCTGTACCGGTTGTTATCCTGAACAAGCGCCGTATTGAATGCGCCGTCACTGGTGCCGTCGTCGATGAGGGCGAAGCCCTGCCCGGTGATATCGTTGCCTTCGGCAGTGGGAGCTTCGACGCCGACGAAATAGATGCCTGCACTGTTCACATTGCCGGCAAATCCCGTGACGGTGTTGCCGCTGACGTTAATTCCGCTGCCGGACTGAAAGGCAAGAACGCCGGACGAGCCGCTGTCCTCATCGCTCACCCCGGTCAACGTATTGTTGGTGATCGAGCCGGTCGCGCCGAAATTGATCTCGATGAGATTTTGCGTGAGGGCGGTTGCGCCCGGACCTACTCCCGTCACGGTGTTGCCGTTCACGTTGACGGACAGTCCCGTGCCTTCCGTCAAGACGCCGGTTTTCTGGAAGTTATCGACCGTCGAGCCGCTCAAGGTGAAAGTTTGCGCGGAATCGTTGGTATCGTTGACGACAATTCCCTTGTTGCCCTGACCGCCTTTCAGTACTCCCGACTCGACATCCTCGGTGCCGGTGACATGGACGTCGCTGACATCGAGGCTCGAGTCGACAGCCTCAATGCCGATAAGGTCGCCGCCGCCGTTGGCGCCGACGGCGTACACCACCCCTTGATTGTTACCGTTGACCGTCAGGTTCTTGATCATGACGCTGGCGCCGTTCTCGGCTCCGATCAGCGCGTCGGTCGAGGGGTGAAACTCGCCGGGGTTCTGTATGTTGGAGACGAGATTGGTGTAGTCGGGCGACAGGATGACCGTCTGACTCGCGTTTGCGCCCGTTCCCTCGATCGTCAGATTCGTCAATCCGTTGACGGTAACTTGCTCCTGGTAGGTTCCGGGCCCGACTTCAACGGTGTAGCCGTTGGATGCGGCATCGACGGCAGCCTGGATCGTGCTGAACGTCCCAACGACGTTGTCCGAGGCGTTCAGGAGAGTAACGGTATTTGCCATGACGAATCGTTTCCTCAATTTATAGTCGATGCGCGGCAGCGCGAAGCCTGCTGGATTGAAGCCGGGGACGCCGTTATCGTCTTTCTGCTCGCGATGACGGCGGGGCAGTGGCGCGAATTGCAGCGATCAACGACGCTGACATGAGAATCCTATCTCGTTCGCGACGAGCGCGGATGTCAATCGAGATTTACGAGCTTTTAATTACAAACAATCCCGGTTCGATTGTTTTGATCCCGGGCCGCACCCCACGGCGCGATAGCGAAATCCAGTGGAAAGTGGCTTCATTCCGGCGAATTAGTTCAAAACGTTCGCGTAATCAGCCCAACAGGGGTCGAGGTCTCGAGCGGTAGTATCTTCGGGTGCGGCAAAAAGTTTCACGATCGTCAACGGGCATCAGACGGCTTCTTGATGCAACTTGTGTGATTATGTGGGCTGTCTCCATAGACCCTGAGCTGCCGAGCTTGGCCGCAGCTTCGGCAACCGTTTGAGGAAGCTGTATTCGCTTCAATGCGCAATCGGTTCAACGAACATTTAAAGATCAGCCGAAATGCACGCACTGCGGTCGACCGCCAGTGGCTCGAACCCGACGTTCGCATCACGATAGCCGCGAGTCCGAGGGTGAAGTTCGTCATCGCCCACGCGTAGGGTGGGCTAATCTAAGCGGACGCAGCGTAGCGGAGGCCGCGTGCCCACCAGGTATCGAACAAATATTCCGGTGGGCACGGCCTTCGGCCCTTTGGTGAGCTAAAGCGAGATGACTTTTCTTCGAATCGTCATCTCGCTTTATGTTATTGTTGGAGCATGATCTTTTCCGAAAACCGGTACCCACTTTTCGGGATCATGCTCTAGCCTACCCTACGAACTCCGATCAACCTCCGCCGGTGAACAGTTTTTGGTAGGGCTGCTCGGCCGTACTAGCGACCAAGCTCGACCATGTCGCTGCGAGTTGCGGCGAGCCCCCGGACGCAGGCGCGAGATTGAACGCGCCGGGGACCGGGTTCGCGGAACCGCCACTCGCAGGCGCTCCCGATCCGTCGGGGGCGCTGAGATGCAGCGCGGGACTGGCCGTATCGGGCGAGCTTGACACCGGCACAGCGTTCGCCGTGTCGGGCGAGCTGGGATGCAGCGCCGGTTGCGACGAGCCCGCCCCCGTCTGATCGGACGCGATCGGCCCGTCGTCCTTGGGGTGCCAAGTGGTGCCCGGGTTGGGCAGCACGCCGGCGGTGAGGATCGACGTGCCGTTCATCTCCCAGATCGCCGGCGTCCCGTTCGTGTTCTGCCACAGGATGTCGGCCTTGCCGTCACCGTTGAAGTCGCTGGTGCCGATGGCGTGCCAGGTCGATCCCGGGTTGGGCAGCGCGGCGGCGCTCAGGATCGACGTGCCGTTCATCTCCCAGATCGCCGGCAGGCCGTCGTTGTTCTGCCACAGGATGTCGGCCTTGCCGTCGCCGTTGAAGTCGCCGACCCCGATGGCGTGCCACGTGGAGCCCGGGTTGGGCAGCACGGCGGCGCTCACGATCGACCCGCCGTTCATCTCCCAGATCGCCGGCAGGCCGTCGCTGTTCTGCCACAGGATGTCGGCGTTGCCGTCGCCGTTGAAGTCGCCCGCCCCGATCGCGTGCCAGGTCGGGCCGGGATTGGGCAGCACGATGCCGGTGACGATCGAGGTGCCGTTCATCTCCCAGATCGCGGCCGCCCCGTCGTTGTTCTGCAGCAGCATGTCGGGGTTGCCGTCGTGATTGAAGTCGGCGGCCGCGATGACGTGCCAGGACGGCCCGGGATTCGGAAGCACAACCGCATTGACGATCGAGGCGCCGTTCATCTCCCAGATCGCCGGCAAGCCGTCGCTGAACTGCAGGACGATGTCGGCCTTGTTGTCGTGATTGAAGTCGGCGGAGGCTTCGATGTGCCAGGACGCGCCCGGATTGGGCAGGACCCCGGCGCTCACGAGCGACAGGCCGTTCATTTCCCAGATCGCCGGCAGCCCGTCGGTGTTCTGCCACAGGACGTCGGACTCGCCGTCGCCGTTGAAATCGTTCCGGGGCGGCCCGCCGATGGTGATGGTCGTCATCGCGGTCGTGCTTGCGAGCGTGCCGTCGTTGACCACCCAGCTCAGCGTGCGGGTCGGGTGCGAGCCCGAGTTGGTCGGGTTGCTGCCCGCCGTGAAGGTCACGGAATCGAGCACCTGGTTGTAGTGCGCCAGCGTGTCGGAACCGGTGAGCGTGAGCGTCTGGGTTGCCGAATTGTAGCTCGCCGTGATCGCGGTCCCGGCGGTGGTGGCGGCGAGCACGTCGCCGTCGCCCGCGAACGAGCCGCCGGTGATCGCCACCGTGGCGCTTGCCAGGTCGAGATTGTCGGGATCCGAGACCGTGAGCGACGGCGACACGGTCCCGCTCACGAACGTCACGCTCGTTGCGACGTTCGAGAGCGTCGGCGGATCGTCGACGGCGGTGATGCTGATCGTCTCGGTGACCGGTGCGCTCAGGTTGTTGGACGCGCTGCCGTCATTGAGCGTCCAGACGACCGTGCGCGTCGGGTTCGAGCCGAAGTCGGTCGGGTTGTTGCTCGAGTTGCTGAAGGCGACGGTGTCCAGGATATTTTGATAATGCGCGAGCGTGTCGGTGCCGCTGAGCGTGAGTGTCTCGGTCGTCGAGCTGTAGCTCACCGAGATCGCACCGATGTTGGGCGCCGAAAGCATGTCGCCGTCGCCCGCGAAGGTACCGCCCGTGATCGCCACCGTAGCGCTGACGAGGTCGATGTTGTCGGGGTCCGTGACGCTCACGTTGGGCGACAAGGCGAAGATCGGGCCTTCGTGCTCGGTGTAGGAATATGTGCCGGCGACGTTGGCGAGCGTCGGCGCCTGGTTGACCGCGGTGATGCTCACCGTCTCGGTCACCGGCGTGCTCAAATTGTTCGAGGAGCCGCCGTCGTTGAGCACCCAGGTGACGGCGCGGGTCGGGGCGGAGCCGTAGTCGGTCGGATTGAGGCTCGTGTCGTTGAACGTGACCGTGTCGAGCACCTGCCGGTAATGCGCCAGCGTGTCGGAACCACTGAGCGTCAGCGTCTCGGCGGTCGAGTCATACTGCGCGGTGATCGAAGTGCCGGTGGTCGTCGCCGCCAGCACATCGCCGTCGCCCGCGAAGGTCCCGCCGACAATCGAGACGGTGGCGCCGGTAAGGTCGGGGTTGTTGACGTCGGAGACCGAGACCGCGCTCGACAGGGTCACCGCGCCATGACCCTGGGTGTATTGGACGGACGTCGCCACGTTGGTCAGGACCGGGATCGGGACGATGCTCACCGTCTCGGTCACCGTGGTGCTCAAATTGTTCGAGGAGCTGCCGTCGTTGAGCACCCAGGTGACGGTGCGGGTCGGGTTGGAGCCGGAATGGGTGGGATCATTGCTGGTCGAGGCGAACGTCACCGCCTCGAGCGCCTGCTGGTAATCCAGCAGCGTGTCGGAACCGGTGAGCGTGAGCGTTTCGCTCGCCGAGTTGTAGGCGAGCGTGATGGTGTTGCCCTCGTTCTGGATGATGATGCCGCTGGTGTGCCCATTGACGGCGAGCACGTCGCCGTCGCCGGCGAAGGTGCCACCGATAATCGAGACTGTCGCGCCGGTGAGATCGACGTTGTCGGGGTCGGAGACCGAGGCCGCGCCCGCGAGCACCGCCGCCGCGTTGCCCTGGGTGTAGTGCGTGTTCAGCACGCCGCTCAGGGTCGGCCGCTGGTTGACCGCGGTGATGCTCACCGTCTCGGTCACTACGGTGCTCAGATCGTTCGAGGAACCGCCGTCTTTGAGCACCCAGGTGACGGTGCGGGTCCGGTCGGTGCCGAAGTCGGTCGGATTGAGGCTCGTGCTCTTGAACGTGACCGTGTCGAGCACCTGCTGGTAATGCGCCAGCGTGTCGGAGCCGGTGAGCGTCAGCGTCTCGCTGGTCGAGTCGTAGTGCGCGCTGATCGACGTGCCGGTGGTCGTCGCCGCCAGCACATCGCCGACAAAGCCGCCGCCGGTGATCGCCACGGTCGCGCTGACGAGATCGAGGTCGTCCGGATCGGTGACCGCGGCGGTCGACGCCAAGGTTGTCGGCTGCGCCTGTTCCTGGGTCCACGCCGCCGTCGTGGTGCCGAGCGAAAGCGTCGGGGGGTCGTTGACGTTGGTTACCGTGAGCGTCGTTGTCGCGAGGGTGCTCGTGGCTACGCCACCATTCGCCGTGCCGCTCGGGTCCTGCACCTGCCAGGTGATCGAGCGCGTTGCGTTCGAGCCGAAATCGGTCGGGTTCTCGCCGGCGCTGAAGGTGACGGACTCGAGCACCGTCTGATAATGCGCGAGCGTGTCCGTACCGCTGAGTGTGAGCGTTTCGGTCGACGAGTTGTAGGCGACCGTGATGGTATCGCCGCCTTGAACGATTGTGCCGCTGGTGTGGCCTTGCGCCGCGAGCACGTCGCCATCGCCCGCAAACGTGCCACCGGTGATCTTGACCGTGGCACTGACGAGGTCGAGGTCGTCCGGATCGGCGACGGTGACGGACGACGACAGGGTCGTCGGCGACGCCTGCTCCTCGGTCCAGGACGCGACCGTGGTACCGAGCGCGAGCGTCGGCGCGTCGTTGACGTTGGTGATGTCGATCGTGCTGGTGGTGCTGCCGACCTGGCTGCCGCCATTGGCGGTGCCGCTGCCGTCGTTGAGCGTCCAGGTAACCGTGCGCGCCGGATCCGAACCGAAGTCGGTCGGATTCTCGCCGCCGTTGAACGTGACCAGCTCGAGGGCCGACTGATAGTCCGCCAGCGTGTCGGAACCGCTGAAGGTGACGAGCCCGTTGCCGGTGAAGGTCGGGGTGATGTTGGTGCCGGAGATGACG
>Ga0153928_1000718_pt1 | contig 15899 bp, 15 predicted proteins | sample TSNJ012MetaG_FD_106656 | JGI IMG/M metagenome (GOLD analysis project Ga0153928, IMG submission 106656) | Attine ant fungus gardens microbial communities from New Jersey, USA - TSNJ012 MetaG | ecosystem: Host-associated > Fungi > Mycelium > Unclassified | place: USA: New Jersey, Wharton State... | reverse complement strand
TTGTCCATGAAAGTCAATGTGAAACTCATCAGTGGTCGGTGTCAGGGAAAGCAACGCTTTCCTTATCCGAACGAAGTGAGGATAACATTGAACCTCGCGACTTTAGTCGTGAGAGCTTCAGACAATGGGTTTTAAAACTATCAGGGCATTTTCTTAAGAGTGTCCTTTTTGTTACTCAAGTGGATACTGAACTGTAACCGACTGTTATATAAAATGATGAGCATAAAAAGGAGTTATCAATTAATAACTTCTTTTTTATGCCCAAAAACGATCTCCAAAGGGTAGGTTTTTAAGAAAGTGGTTGTAGTACATTACAGATGTTTATAAAATAGCCACAAAATCAAATAATAAAATATGGCTATAATTCATAAAAAAAAAGAAAACGCAAAAAAAGGGACTCAAGACCTTTTTTAATCTGTAGAACTTGGATATAATTGCCTTATGAAGCTTAGAAAATATGTTAAAAGTGATAGGTAAATATAATGGTAAATAAAAGGATTTTCTTAATTGTATTGGATAGTTATGGGATAGGAGAATTGCCGGATGCTGATAAATTCGGGGATAGAGGCTGCAATACTTTAAGAAGTATTGTGAAATCAAAAGAATATGATACACCAAATCTGGGAAAGTTAGGGCTATTCAACATTGATGGAGTAACAAGTGGAAAAAAGGAAGCAAGTCCTGTTGGGACATATGGGCGTATGGCCGAATCCTCAAATGGAAAGGATACAACTATCGGACACTGGGAAATTGCCGGAATTGTTTCTGAAAAGCCATTGCCTGCGTATCCGGATGGATTTCCGGAAGAAATCCTGGAAGCATTTAAGAAAGTAACCGGCAGAGGAGTGCTTTGTAATAAACCGTATTCCGGAACAGACGTAATCAGGGACTACGGCGAACAGCATGTGAAGACTGGTGACTTGATTGTATATACATCTGCAGACAGTGTGTTTCAGATTGCGGCTCACGAGGATGTTGTTCCGATTGAAACTTTGTATCGGTACTGTGAGGCAGCAAGAGAGATCCTGACGGGTGAACATGGTGTCGGACGGGTAATTGCCCGACCTTTCGTAGGGGTAAGTCCCGATTATAAAAGAACGTCAAACCGCCATGACTTTTCGCTTCTGCCTCCCCGGGATACGATGCTGGATATTCTAAAGGATGCGGGTTATGCTACATTTGGAATTGGTAAGATTTATGACATTTTTGCCGGCAAGGGCGTTTCCGATACCCAGCGGATCAAGGATAATGTAGATGGTATGGAGAAGACAATCACAATGCTGGATAAAAACTTTCAGGGTATTTGTTTTGTCAATCTGGTCGATTTTGATATGATATATGGCCATCGCAATGACGTGGATGGTTATGCACGGGCAGCAGCAACGTTTGACCGTCAGCTGTGCACCTTCATTAAGCAAATGAAAAATGATGATATTCTAATGATTACAGCTGACCACGGATGCGATCCTGGATTCCCGGGCACCGATCATACCAGAGAATATACACCGTTTCTCGCTTATGGAAAAGACATAAGAGAAAACATCAACCTGGGAACACGAAATACATTTTCTGATATTGCAGCAACCATACTGGATATCTTTCAAATTGACAAAAAGATGGATGGAACAAGTTTCAAAGAGCAAATGATGCGGTAGGGGAGGTGATAAAGTGAATGAGTATAAAGAACTCGTCGAAGCGGCATATGCGGCAAGAGAATTTGCCTACACCCCATATTCCAAATTTCGGGTGGGCGCCGCGCTGCTTGGAAAAAACAAAAAGATTTATCACGGATGCAATATTGAAAATGCTTCCTATACACCGACAAACTGTGCTGAACGGACAGCGTTTTTCAAGGCAGTTTCAGAAGGACAGAAGAAATTTACTGCTATCGCTATTGTCGGCGGCCATACACAAAGTGATACCAGTGACTACTGCGCGCCATGCGGGGTATGCCGGCAGGTAATGCGGGAATTCTGTGATCCGCAAGACTTTAAAGTGATTCTGGCCAGAGGACTTGAGGATTATAAAGTATTTACATTAGAGGAACTGTTCCCGATGGGCTTTGGTCCGGATGATTTGAAAAAGTAATGAGGGAGGAAATGCTTTGGAATACGTAATTGAGATGAATCATATTACTAAGAGATTCGGTAATTTTACCGCCAATGATGACATTACCCTGCAAGTAAAAAAAGGCGAAATTCATGCATTGCTGGGTGAGAATGGTGCCGGTAAATCAACACTGATGAGTGTTCTTTTCGGTTTGTATCAGCAGGAGGAAGGGAATATTCGGATTAATGGCAAAGATGTGAATATAAAGAATCCCAACGATGCCAATGATCTGGGCATCGGGATGGTACATCAGCACTTTAAACTGGTTCACAACTTCACAGTACTGGAAAGCATTGTACTGGGTAGAGAAACGACGGATTACGGAGTCCTCAAGATGAGTGAGGCCAGAAAAAAAGTGGTAGAACTTAGCGAACGTTATAAGTTCAAAATTGATCCGGATGCTTATATCCAGAATATTACTGTGGGCATGCAGCAGAAGGTGGAAATCCTGAAGATGCTGTATTGTGATAATGAAATCCTGATATTTGATGAACCTACAGCAGTCCTGACACCTCAGGAGATCAGTGAACTGATGAAGGTTATGAAGCAGTTGGTAGCAGAAGGAAAATCAATTATTTTTATTACTCATAAGCTGAATGAAATTAAAGAAGTTGCCAATCGCTGCAGTGTACTGAGAAAAGGAAAATATATTGGCACCATTGAAGTTGCCGATACCTCAAAAGAAGAGATGTCGGAAATGATGGTTGGAAGAAAAGTTAACTTTATCGTTGAGAAGAATGAACAGCATCTGGGTGAACCGATTTTAGAGGTAAAGAACTTATCCATTAAGTCCAAATATACCGGGAAAAACGTAGTGAATCAAGTATCTTTTCAAGTGAAAAAAGGAGAAATTCTTTGTGTTGCCGGAATCGATGGAAACGGGCAATCCGAACTGGTATATGGAATTACCGGCATGATGCCTATTGATCAAGGGCAGATTATCATGAATGGCAAAGAGATTACGAATGAATCAATTCGTAAAAAAAGTCTGGACGGTATGGTTCATATTCCGGAAGACCGGCATAAAGACGGATTGATTCTGGACTATACCCTGCAGGAAAATCTGGTTCTGCAAAGCTATTATACCGACCGCTTTCAAAAGCGCGGCTTTTTGAAATTTGATGCCATTAAGCTGTATGCCAAAGAACTTATTGAAAGATTCGACATCCGTTCAGGGCAAGGGGAAAACAGCATTGTACGGGGGATGTCAGGAGGTAATCAGCAAAAGGCCATTATCGCAAGAGAGCTTGACCGGAATCCGGAAATTGTTGTAGCTGTTCAGCCGGTCCGGGGTCTGGATGTAGGCGCGATCGAGTATATCCATAAGCAACTGATTGCCCAGAGAGATGCTGGTAAAGGTGTGCTGCTGGTATCGCTGGAATTAGATGAGGTTATGAATGTCAGTGACCGTATCATCGTCATGTATGAGGGTGAAATTGTGGCTGATGTGAATCCAAAAGAAATAACCGTCCAGGAACTGGGGCTTTATATGGCGGGAACGAAAAGGAGTGTGAACAATGAAGTCAAAGCTTAACAGTGAAAGTACAATTCGCTTTTTATCCTCAATCTCAGCAATTGTTGTCGGTTTGTTGTTTGGACTCATCATCTTGTTAACTAGTAATCCAAGTCAGGCGTTAGGCGGCTTTGCGATGATCATTCAAGGAGGGTTTACCGATGGCATCCAGGGGATTGGCCAGACCTTATATATAGCAACACCGATCATCATGACTGGTTTGTCGGTAGGATTTGCATTTAAGACCGGACTTTTTAATATCGGGGCAACCGGACAGTTTACCATGGGAGCTCTGGCAGCGGTTCTTGTTGGTGTAAAGTGTACCTTCCTGCCGGCCGGGATTCACTGGCTGGCTGCGGTTTTAGCGGCGATGCTGGCGGGAGCTTTGTGGGGAGCCGTGCCTGGTATCTTGAAAGCTTACCGGAACGTGAATGAGGTAATTGCTTCCATTATGATGAATTACATTGGGATGTACCTGACGAATATGATAATCTTCCGCACCATATATGATGAATTAAAGAACCAGTCAAAGCCGGTTGCAGCTTCGGCAAATCTGCCAAAGGCAGGATTGGATCAATTATTTCCGGGGACCAATATCAATATTGGTATTTTAATAGCTATCTTGTTTGTAGTGATCATTTATATAATTTTGAATAAAACTACATTTGGCTATGAATTAAAGGCATGTGGTCAAAATCCCAGTGCAAGTAAATATGCAGGTATCAATTCAAAAAGAAATGTGGTATTATCGATGGTATTTGCCGGCGGTCTGGCAGGGATTGGCGGAGCACTTTTGTATCTGGCAGGATCGGGTAAATACATACAAGTTCTGGACGTTCTTGCACCAGAAGGGTTTACCGGAATATCAGTAGCGTTACTGGGTCTGTCTAATCCGGTTGGAATCTTGTTTGCCGGATTATTTATCGGATATATTACAGTTGGCGGATATAATATGCAGCTTTTTGATTTTGCACCGGAAGTTATCGATATGATCATTGCCGCAATTATATACTGTGGGGCACTTTCCCTCTTATTTAAAGGAATACTGAGTAAACTTTTGTCCGGATCGAAAAAGGGAGGGGAGAAGTCATGAGTACGTTATATTTTATTGTACAGCAAACCATGTATTTTGCGATTCCGCTTTTGATTGTAGCGATTGGTGGGATGTATGCGGAACGAAGCGGTGTCATTAATATTGCGCTTGAAGGTATCATGGTTATGGGTGCCTTTGCGGGAATTTTCTTTATCGTTATTATGCAGGACCGTATGAGCGGACAGGGGCTGCTGCTGCTGGCAATTTTAGTAGCAGGGGCTGCCGGCGGATTATTTTCCCTGCTTCATGCATTTGCATCCATTAACATGAAGGCAGATCAGACCATCAGTGGTACAGCCCTTAACATGTTCGCCCCGGCATTCGCTATCTTTGTAGCCCGGATGATTCAAGGGATACAGCAGGTGCAATTTACAGATACATTTCATATTGCAAAGGTGCCGGTATTGGGAAGTATTCCGGTCATCGGTGATATGTTCTTTAAAAACTGCTACATTACTACTTATATCGGTTTGCTGATCTTTGGGGCGGCGGCTTTTGTCATTAACCGTACCAGGTTTGGGCTTAGACTCAGGGCCTGTGGTGAACATCCCGGGGCAGCGGATTCGGTCGGTGTTAATGTATATAAAATCCGCTATGCCGGTGTTATTATCTCAGGTGTGTTAGCGGGAATAGGGGGACTGGTATTCGTTATACCTACTTCCACGAACTTTAATGCCAGCGTTGCCGGCTATGGATTCCTGGCATTGGCGGTGTTGATATTTGGTCAGTGGCGGTGTAATAAAATTATTAAGGCGGCATTTTTCTTTGGCATCATGAAGACGCTTGCCAGTGCCTACTCAGCAATTCCGATCATCAAATCGCTTCCGATACCGAATGAAGTATATAAGATGATACCATATGTAGCCACGCTGGTTGTTCTGACCTTCCTGTCGAAGAATTCCCAGGCACCAAGAGCAGAAGGAATCCCATATGATAAGGGAAGCAGATAAGTAATCAGGACAGTAGGCTAAAGCGCAACTATCAACTGGTTGCTACATTAGTCAGTAGGTACTGAACAGGTGTGCTCCGCTATGGCGGGAGCGTCAATAAAGAACAGCAAAAACAGATAATGTGGTTCTTATAACAGTTACACGGATGAATAAAAAGATGGAGGAATTTGAAACATGAGGATGTATGATCTCATTACAAAAAAGAGAAATGGCAGTGCCCTTACTGATTCAGAGATCACTTATATGATCAGGGAATATGTAGCCGGCAATGTTCCCGATTATCAGATGTCCGCATTTCTGATGGCAGTTTATTTCAGAGGAATGACCGAAGAAGAGACATTGGCGATGACCAATGCTGTGGCACATTCCGGGGATATGGTGGATTTGTCAGCTATTAAAGGTATCAAAGTAGACAAACATTCTACCGGTGGTGTAGGCGATAAGACAACACTTGTTATCGCCCCGATCGTAGCAGCGTGCGGTGCAAAGGTAGCGAAAATGTCAGGCAGAGGTTTGGGACATACGGGAGGGACGGTAGATAAATTAGAGTCTATTCCGGGACTTAAGACCTCACTTTCCCAAGAGATATTTTTTGATGTGGTCAATAAAACCGGTTTGAGTGTTATCGGACAATCCGGTAATCTGGCTCCGGCGGATAAAAAGCTTTATGCACTGCGGGATGTTACAGCCACGATCGACAGTATTCCGCTGATCGCAATTTCCATTATGAGCAAAAAGCTGGCTGCAGGAAGTGATTGTATCTTGCTGGATGTAAAGACCGGCAGCGGAGCTTTTATGAAAACCATCGAAGACTCCATTGCACTTGCCCGGGAGATGGTTGCGATCGGGGAAAATGCCGGAAAGAGAACGGTGGCATTGATTACGGATATGGATATTCCGCTTGGACATAATATCGGTAACAGTCTGGAGGTAATTGAAGCAGTAGATACGCTGAAAGGGAAAGGACCTGCTGATCTGACGGAAGTATGTTTAAACCTTGCGGCAAATATGCTGTATCTTGCAGGAAAGGGTGACATGAGAACTTGCATGGATCTGGCCCAAGGGGCTATTCAGGATGGAAGTGCATTAGAACGTTTGATTGCTATGGTAGAGGCACAGGGCGGAGACTCGGCAGTAATTAAAGATACTGAAAAGTTCGCCAAGGCACCATATGCCTATGAAATAAAGGCAAATCAAACAGGGTACATTACATTTATGGATACAGAAAAATGCGGAATTGCCTCTTCCATGCTGGGAGCCGGACGTGAGACCAAGGAAAGTGAAATCGACTTTTCCGCCGGAATCATCTTGCATCACAAAGTAGGTGAGCATGTAAAGGAAGGCCAGGTCATAGCGACGATGTATGCATCTGACGAAGGGTTATTTAAAGCAGCGTCAGCAAAGTATCAGGCAGCAGTTACCATTGGCGGTGAGGAACCTGAGAAGGAACCACTTATATATGCCAGAGTTACCAGGAAACAAGTAGAAAGATATGCTGCGGTTTAGCTTTTGGCAGACCGGAACAAATATATACTTCATAGAAAGAGGAGAAATCATGAACGAAAAAGAAATACTAGGACACGTAGACCACACCCAATTGAAAGCATTTGCTACCTGGGAAGACATCCAGAAGCTTTGTGAGGAGGCGATTGAATGCCATACGGCATCCGTATGCATCCCACCCTGTTATGTCAGACGGGTCCATGATACGTATGGTAAAAAGATCAACATCTGTACGGTAGTCGGATTCCCGCTGGGATACAGCGTAACTGAGGCTAAAATTGCCGAAACAAAAAAAGCATTGCATGATGGGGCTTCCGAAATTGATATGGTAATCAACATTTCTGATGTAAAGAATGGTAATTATCAGGCAGTTCAGGCTGAAATAGCGACTTTGAAAGAGGTTGTAGGAACAAAAATACTCAAGGTGATCATTGAGACGTGCTATCTGACGGATGAAGAGAAGATTCTGATGTGTAAGGCTGTGACGGCAGCCGGCGCAGATTTTATCAAAACTTCAACAGGATTTGGGACAAATGGTGCGACCCTTTCTGATATTCAGCTTTTCAAAGAGAATATCGGGGAGAATGTAAAGATGAAAGCAGCCGGCGGAGTAAGAAGTATCGCCGATATGGAAGCGTTTATCAAAGCAGGATGTGTCAGAATCGGAACGAGTTCGGCAGTGGAACTGATTAATGGAAATAAAACAAACCAGTATTAGGAGGAAAAAGGAATGAAAAGAAAAGTATTAAGTATTCTGTTGGCAGCAACTATGGTGTTAAGTATTGCAGGGTGTGGTGCAGCAAAGCCAGACCAAAGTACAGACGGTGACAAGACGGATACAAATGAAACCACCGAAACAACGGAAGCAACCGAAACAACGGAAGCAACAGAGACTACGGAAAGTACTGATAATGAGAATTCATCAGACGGATATGAGCTGGCATTGATTACCGATGTGGGAACGATTGATGATAAATCTTTTAATCAGGGCTCCTGGGAAGGTCTTGAAGAGTATGCGCAAGACAATAACATTACCTACAAGTATTACAAACCGGCTGAAAAATCAGATGAGGCTTGTTTGAACGCAATTGATCTGGCAGTAAAGGGAGGAGCAAAAGTAATTGTAACACCTGGATTTTTGTTTGAGGTACCAATCTTCCAGGCACAGGATAAGTATCCGGATGTGGCTTTTGTTCTGGTTGACGGTGCTCCTCACAACGGAGATTATAATGTAGTTGTAAAAGACAACGTTCTTTCCATTTACTACGCCGAAGAGCAGGCAGGTTATCTGGCAGGTTATGCGGCAGTTACGGAAGGATATAAAAAGCTGGGCTTTATGGGTGGTATTGCCGTTCCGGCGGTAATTCGATTCGGATATGGTTTTATCCAGGGTGCTGATGCAGCAGCAGCAGAACTTGGCATTGCAAAAGACGAAATCGAAATTAAGTACACCTATGTAGGAAACTTCGATGCATCTCCGGAGAATAATGCAAAGGCAGCAGCATGGTATAATGATGGAACAGAGGTCATCTTTGCTTGTGGCGGCAGTGTCGGTAACTCGGTTATGAAAGCAGCTGAATCAGCAGGAACAAAAGTAATCGGTGTTGACGTTGACCAGTCGGGAGAGTCAGAAACAGTTATTACTTCAGCGACGAAGAATCTTGGAAAATCTGTGTATGATGCAATTGCCAGCTACTATGATGACAAATTTGAAGGCGGACAATCCATTACTCTGACAGCTAAAGAAGATGGCATCGAATTACCGATGGAAACCTCTAAGTTCACTGTATTTACACAGGAAACTTATGATACCTTGTACAAGGGACTTGCAGATGGAAGTATCTCAATAGAAAATGATACGGTAGCTACAGATCCAGCTGATGTACCAGTCAATCTTGTTAAGGTGGATTCCATTAAATAATGAAGAGGCAAAATATTCGTGTCAAAAATTATCTGCTTGCCGCCATAGGAGTTTTTATTCTTGGGGTTGGTGTGGCATTTAATGCAATGGCACGTTTGGGAAATGACCCGGTGGGAATTTTTTATGATGGCATAAGGAATTCCCTGGGGTTATCCCAGACTCAGCTTGGGACCGCGACCTATGTTGTTAATGGTGGACTGATTCTACTGCTGTTAGTTGTTGGCAGAAGATATGTGAATGTAGGCACCTTTTTCAATCTGGCTTTGTATGGAACGTTTGTAAAAGTTGGCACGTTTTTTTATCTTACGGTCTTTAGCAGCCCAGCCTTGGGCACAAGGATATTAGCCAGTGTACTGGGATGCCTCTTTATCTACATAGGCGTATCTTCTTATATTCTTGCAGATGTTGGACTGGACCCGATGACTGCACTTACGATGGTATTAAAAGATAAAATCGGCTGGAATCTTCGAAGAACTAAGATTGTATTTGATATATCTCTGGTTGTCATTGGATTTATTCTGGGTGGAGAACTGGGGATTGTTACCGTTGTTATGGCTTTGACGGCGGGACCGACGATACAGTTTATCACTCAAAAAGCTCAAAAAAAGGAAGATTGAAAGTTAATGAATAAAATTGAGACAATGCCTAAAATTGATCTGCACTGCCATCTGGATGGTTCTCTGTCCCTGGAGACGGTGCAGGAACTGTTGGGAAGAGAAGTACGGGCGGAAGAACTACAGGTGACAGGCGAATGCAAAAGTCTTGCAGAATATTTACAAAAATTTGATTTGCCCCTGCAATGCCTCCAGACTGCAAAAGGACTTGAGACAGCAGCGTTTAGGCTGATTGAAGAAGTTGCTAAAGAGAATGTGAAGTATATTGAGGTGCGCTTTGCGCCGATGCTTTCGGCTCATAAGGAACTCTCCGGTACGCAAGTCGTACAGGCTGTCCTGAAAGGACTGGAAGCCGGACGGTTAAAATTTGGTGTCAGGTCTAACACAATTTTGTGTGCAATGCGGCATCACAGTGAGGAACAAAATCTGAAGATGCTAAAGATTGCCCGTGAACTCTTAGGGCAGGGAGTGTGTGCAGTGGACCTTGCCGGTGATGAAGCAGCGTACCCGATGAAGAAATTTGCCGTGTTGTTTGAGCAGGCTCGAAAATGGGAACTGCCATTTACGATTCATGCAGGTGAGTGTGGCAGCGTGTTGAATGTAACAGATGCTGTTGCATATGGGGCAAGACGGATAGGACATGGTATCGCCTTAAAGAATTATCTCGAGCCACAGCGCATTTGCCGGGAAAAAGGCATGGGAATTGAGATGTGCCCAGTGAGCAACCTGCAAACAAAAGCAATTCAAAGGATTGAGGACTACCCCCTGGAACAATTTATTCAGAATGGTTTAAATGTTACAATTAATACAGATAACCGCACAGTAAGTAATACTTCACTGATGAAGGAAATCGAAACGGTGAAAAGATATTGGAACCAAACCGATGAAGAGATAGTTAAGCGGATGAGGTGTGCGGTTGAAGTCGCGTTTTTAGCAGACCAGGATAAGCAGGAATTACTGAATTACTTCTAAGAGGTGAAACGGAGATGGAAAAAAAGTATCTGCATCAGGTGCTGCCCTTTATGAAAGATCTGAATAGTCAGCAAAGGGAACAGTTGGAAAATTATTTTATAAGTGCGCCGGTATGGCTGATGGATTCTTTTAAAATTGTAGAAATGGAGAAAGGGTTTACTTTCGTCCGTGAGAATGCCCCTGTAGATACCATCTACATTATTGGCAAGGGGATGATTAAGTTAATTGATTACCGTATCTATGGAATTGCCTTTGATTATATGCGGTTCGACGGCATCTATGCCATGGGTGGGATGGAGGTGGTTATGGATCTGGATACCTACCGTACGACGCTTGAGACCGTTACGCCATGCACAATGATCACAATTCCCAAGGCCCAATTTGAAAAATGGCTGAAGACGGATATTAAGGCACTGAAACAGGAGGCAAAAGCCATTGGCGAGTATTTGCTGCAGCAAGGCCGAACGGGGCGGATATTTTTATTTTTACAAGGTTCCGACCGGTTGAGTATGTTTTTTATTCAAATGTATGAGCAATATGGAAATGGTGAGAATTTTAACATCCGGGGTACCAGACAGGAACTGGCGGAGCAAACAGGTCTATGTGTAAAAACAATTAACCGTGCTGTTAAAAAATTCGAAGAAGACTCTCTGATAAGCAGGCAGGGAAATAAGATTTTCATTAATGAAGATCAATATTTAAGAATGAAGGCCAGGATTTCAGAGATTATTGAACAATAACTTCTGCGGGGTGATTTTTGAAAAATGAGACCTGAGAGACTTATGAAATATGGGCTGAAGATTACGAGAAGAAATAGCAGGAGTGCGCAACAGTGATAAGGAGGAGGCGAGTCAGAATATGAGTGTGATATATGAAAAATTGTTAAAATGTCTGAACAGTGTCAGGGAAAAGGTGGATTTTAAGCCGGAAGTTGCCTTGATCCTGGGTTCTGGTTTGGGCGATTATGTAGAAGAGATACAAATAGAAGCGACAATCGCATACGAGGATATCGAAGGATTTCCTGTTTCAACAGTAGCCGGTCACAAAGGCCGGTTTGTATTTGGCTATATCGGCCAGGTGCCGGTGGTTATCATGCAGGGAAGAATTCACTATTACGAAGGATATCCGATGACAGATGTTGTCCTGCCAACCAGGTTAATGGGTATGCTTGGCGCAAAAACAGTGATTTTAACCAATGCTGCCGGTGGGGTGAATTTTGATTATCAGCCGGGAGATTTTATGCTGATCAAAGATCATATCTCGACAGCAGTTCCCAGCCCTTTGATCGGTGTGAATGCAGATGAGATTGGGGTGCGGTTTCCGGATATGAGTGATATCTACAATCGGGAATTAAGGGAACAAATCAAAGAAGTTGCTGATGGACTGGGAATTAAGCTGCAAGAAGGTGTTTATATGCAATTTACCGGACCCAATTATGAGACCCCAAGTGAGATCAAGATGTGCCGTACCCTGGGCGGCGATGCAGCGGGAATGAGTACCGCGTGTGAAGCGATGGCGGCCAATCATATGGGACTTAAGGTGTGTGGTATCTCTTGCATTACCAATATGGGAACGGGGATGTCATCTCAGCCATTAAGCCATGCGGAAGTACAAGAGACAGCCGATCGGGTGGCGGAACAATTTAAGAAATTAATTACAGGAATTGTTACCGGCCTTTTATAGGTCCGGTGGAGAGGCAGGTATGATGGCGAACTATAAGATGCTTGATATGCAGTCATATGAAAGAAAAAAACATTTTGATTATTTTCGAGATATTGGTTATCCGTATGTAGGAGTAACGGTTATGATAGACATCACACATTTTTATAATGAGATAAAACAAAGTGGGATGCCATTTTTTCTATCCTTTTTATATCTGGCGGCAAAAGCCGCCAATGACGTACCGGAGCTTCGAAGAAGAATTCGCGGGGATGAGATTGCAGAGTATGACTGTTGCATGACCTCACATACGGTGATGAAAGAGGATGGTACATTTGCGTACTGCCCGCTGAATTGCAGGCAGGATATCGAGACTTTTTTACCGTATGCCCGGCAAAGGCAGAATGCGGCAAGGGATAATGGCAACATCGAAGATGACCCGGAAGAAGTGGAGAACTATTTTTTTGTATCGTGTATTCCCTGGATCAGCTATACTTCATTAATCCAGGCAACACCGATACCGGCAGACAGTAATCCACGGATATCGTGGGGGAAATATACAAAGGAGGGCGAAAAGATCACCATGCCGGTTTCACTGCTGGCTCATCATGGTATTGTCGATGGAGCGCATTTGGGGCAATTCTTTGAAGGACTGCAAAAAGCAACAAATTCTTACCGCGCCATCCGATAAATATTAGCCATATCCTCTAGCTTAAGCGGCTTTATAACCCCAACTGTCCGGGCATTCTTATAGCTGCATTTATATGCCAGATCATCAATCTGCTTATCAGTCAAGTTAACCCCCAGTTCGGCAATGCCAGTTGGCATTTCAATCAGCCGAAAGAAGTTCTCCGTCGCTTCAATACCTTGCAAAGCCGCCGCATCCAGATCACTGCTACATGGAACATCGAAGACCTTAGCAGCGAACTGAGCAAACCGTTCCACGTTACATTTATAGACATAACGCGCCCAACTCCCCCAAACAGCCGACAAGCCTGCACCGTGAGCAACGTCAAACATCCCCCCTAATTCATGTTCCAACTGATGAGAGGCCCAGTCACCTCCGTCGGTTCCACAGCCTAATAAACCATTATGGGAAAGGCTGCCGGCCCACATTACTTCTGCCCGGGCATGGTAATTTTCCGGTTGGGACATCAGAATTTTGGAATTCTTGATCACGGTACGCATCAGTGCTTCACTGAGCTGGTCGGTCAATTCCATGGTTTCGTTATTAAAATAACGTTCCAGAGTATGCATCAGAATATCTACACAACCGCTGGCAGTCTGATATTTTGGGAGGGTATAGGTAAGCTCGGGATTCATGATGGCAAAGCGACAGCGGCCCAGGTCACTTTTAGAACCTCTTTTTAGCCAGCCGTCTTCATTGGTGATGACGCAAGAGTTGCTTGTTTCACTTCCTGCGGCAGCAATTGTCAGAATACAGCCAATGGGCAGGCAGCCGGTGATGCTGCGGGTCTTTTCGAAAAAGTCCCAGACATTTCCGCCACCGGCAACACCATAACCAATTGCTTTGGAAGAGTCAATTACACTGCCGCCGCCAACTGCCAGTATAAAATCCACATTTTCTTTCAGACATAAATCGATTCCTTCTTGTACCTTTGAAAGGCGGGGGTTGGGGACTACTCCTCCTAATGTTATGTAATCGATGCCGGCGGTGTCAAGAGTGTCACAGATGCGGTCCAGCAAACCGCTCCTTTTGGCACTGCTGCTACCGTAATGGATTAAAACTTTCTGACAGTTTTGTGCCTGTATTAATTCTCCCACCTGACTTTCGGTGTTCTTGCCAAAGATTACTTTTGTGGGGGTAAATAATTCAAAATTCAACATATCCAATCCTCCTGACATTTATTTAATTCTTCTTATTAAATTAAACCAGATTTTGTGGCTGGCGTAAAGGGAAAACTGAAATTAGAACGATTTACAGTTCAATTACTGTTACTGTTTACTCTCCCTAAAAGCTTACACAGCCAAACGAATAAATTGTTATAAATTACAATTGAAAATTGTAAAATATTCTCGTATAATGTGTAAAGATATAGCTTTTAGCCAAGGAGGAAAGTCATGTACGAATTTCATGAAATAGAAACAATGGATCCGGAAATTGCCGGTGCGATCAAAGAAGAGATTGAACGCCAGGATTCCCACATTGAATTGATAGCGTCTGAGAACTGGGTCAGCAAAGCCGTTATGGCAGCAACAGGAAGTCCTTTAACCAACAAATATGCTGAAGGATACCCGGGGAAACGTTACTATGGTGGGTGTGAATGCGTTGACGTTGTCGAAGCTCTTGCGATTGAAAGAGCGAAAGAACTGTTTGGCTGCGAATATGTTAATGTTCAGCCGCATTCTGGTGCACAGGCAAATATGACTGTTTTTTTTGCGGTATTAAAGCCGGGAGATACGGTAATGGGTATGAATCTTGCTCACGGCGGACATCTGTCTCACGGAAGTAAGGCGAATTTATCCGGCGCTTATTATCATATTGTTCCTTATGGTGTGAATGATGACGGGTTTATTGATTACGATAAGGTAAGAGAAATTGCATTAGAGTGCAAACCGAAAATGATTGTAGCAGGAGCAAGTGCTTATGCCAGAACGATTGATTTCAAGCGTTTTCGTGAAATTGCTGATGAAGTTGGGGCATACCTGATGGCAGATATCGCACATATCGCCGGTTTGGTAGCAGCCGGACAGCATCCAAGCCCAATTCCATATGCGCATATCACAACTTCAACAACCCATAAGACTCTGCGTGGACCAAGGGGCGGAATGATTATGAGTTCTAATGCGACAGCAGACGAACTGAAGCTGAACAAAGCTTTATTCCCTGGAATTCAGGGTGGTCCGCTGATGCATGTGATCGCGGCAAAAGCTATTTGCTTCAAAGAGGCACTGCAGCCGGAATATAAAGTTTATCAGGAAAATATTGTAAATAATGCAAAAGCACTTTGCGATGGATTGCTGAAGAGAGGTGTTAGAATTGTCTCTGGCGGAACTGATAATCACCTTATGCTGGTTGACTTAAAAGATACCGATATCACTGGAAAAGATATGGAGAATCTCCTGGACCAGGCTAATATTACATGTAATAAGAACACAATCCCCAACGATCCTCGTTCGGCAAATGTAACCAGCGGTGTACGCCTTGGAACTGCAGCCGTTACAGCCAGGGGATTGAATGAAGCAGATATGGATAAGATTGCAGAAGCGATTGCATTGATGTTGGAAAGTGCAGATAACAGTGAGAAAGCAAAAACAATTATCAAAAAATTAACCGATGCACATCCACTGGATGTATAATTATCTAGCAAACAGATCGAACGCTCACTTTTGTAGCTGGTGAGATTATAAATACGCCTTTTACGGTAAGACGGCACAGCTGTCTGTCCAGAAAAGGCGTATTATTATTCCGAAGGAGTACCCAGAGAAGAGGAAACCCTTACAGGATCCCAATATGGCCATTCGGCCAGAGAAGAGGAAACCCTTACAGGATCCCAATATGGCCATTCGGCCAGAGAAGAGGAAACCCTTACAGGATCCCAAT
>Ga0153928_1000717_pt1 | contig 15901 bp, 15 predicted proteins | sample TSNJ012MetaG_FD_106656 | JGI IMG/M metagenome (GOLD analysis project Ga0153928, IMG submission 106656) | Attine ant fungus gardens microbial communities from New Jersey, USA - TSNJ012 MetaG | ecosystem: Host-associated > Fungi > Mycelium > Unclassified | place: USA: New Jersey, Wharton State... | reverse complement strand
TTCTATGAGAACAAACTTGAGAACACTTAAAATTGAAGATGCACAAACCCCCCTTTCTATCAGTATTTTTTGATATAGCGACTTTTTCGAGTCCTGTCTCGCACTTAGTTTATTATGTGGGGAACGCTGGAATGCGGCGGAGCAAATCATAGAACGGACGGCAGTGCCGCCGCCCGTTCATTTGAAGATCACACTTTTATCATCTTTTGCAGGAGTTAATGGCGCAGGCAGTGTAAAGGATGTACTCATAGTCACAAAGCGCTTTTCTTGTGCGGATACCATAATCCCTTCCATAACTTCCAAGGCATGTAAAGCCATGTCCCCACTGGCCCGGGACGGTCGGTTTTCAGCAATTGCATAGATCATGTCTATCAAGCCAATACCTCTTGGATTCTTCTGGTGGCTGACCGAATCAAAAGCATGCCTGCAAGGAACCGTGATCCATTCCCTTTTCAGGCATTCCTCATCCCGTGGGAAATTAACCCATCGATATTCATCTCTGGTCCGCAAAAGCAGGTCCCCGCCGAAAACATCCGGACCATCTAAGGGGTCCTCATCTTTCAAGCATACGGTTCCCTTGGTTCCATACAATTCCATTCGCGGCAGTTCAGAATCCCATACATCAAAGCTGGTGATCATCGTAACCATAGCGCCGCTTTCAAATTCCAGAGAAGCAGTAATATGCGTATCCGTATTAACCGGAACTGTTTGTCCCTTCAAGGCCCCTAATTCAATTGTCCGGGCAGGAAAGGTGCGGGAACTCATGGCGCAAATGCTTTTCACCGGTCCCAGTAAGGACAAAAGCGCTGTTACATAGTAAGGTCCCATATCCAACAGCGGCCCAGCGCCCGGCTGGACTACGAAGGTTGGATCGGAATGCTCCCATTCAGGGCCATGACTGACAAAAAATGCACTGGCACCCAGGACATTACCCAGGGTCCCTTCATCGATCAGCCGTCGGCAGTTCTGCAGCCGTGACCCCAGAAATGTATCCGGAGCACAACCAACGTACAAGCCCTTTTCAGCTGCCAGCCTGATGATTTTTTTACCCTCAGCGAATGTAGCAGCCAATGGCTTTTCTGTATATACATGTTTGCCCGCCGCTAAAGCCGCCATCGTGCATGTGAAATGTGCATCCGGTGTGGTAAGGTTTAACACCGCATCAATATCATCATCGGCCAGCAATTCTTCCATCGAGGCATAAGGACGTGGAATCCCATGCTCAGCTGCTTTACTCTTGGCCTTTTCCAGACTGCGGGAGGCACATGCGATAACCTCCACTGCATCAGAATAATTCTTCAGGTTATTCAGATATACATTACTGATATCCCCGATTCCCACAACACCAATTCTCAACTTATTTGTCATTGTGATATTTCCCCCTTTCTTAAGTCGAGCACTCTCAGAAAACTACATTTTCATCACGGTCAGCCTCGGATAAAGGTGCGGGACGATTGAATGCAGTGGTCGGAATCACAAATTTTTTCTCCTTAGCAGAAGTCAGGATGCCTTCCATAACTTCCAAAGAATGCAAAGCCATGTCCCCGCTGGCTCTGGCTGGGCGATTCCCGGCAATGGCATAGGCCATATCCACCAGACCGACACCGCGGCTGTTTTTCTGGTGACTGGTAGAATTAAAGGCATGTTCTATCGAAACTGTGACCCATTCTCTGCCGGTGCATTTTTCGTCTCGCGGCATGCCAATCCAGCGGTAATTATCTTCAGTACGTAAAAGAATATCCCCGCCAAAAAGGTTAGGTCCATCGCATGGATCAATATCGTTCAGGCAGATAGCGCCCTTTGTACCATAGAATTCCATCTTCGGCAGTTCCGAATCCCAGACATCAAAGCTGGTAATTAAAGTCACAACTGCACCATCTTCGAATTCCAGGCAGGCAGTAATATGAGTATCGGTGTTAACGTCGACAGTCTGCCCTTTTAACGGCTCAGTCTGAATGGTTCTGGTATCATAAGCGCGGTTGCTCATGGCGCAGATACTTTTTACCGGCCCTAATAAAGAGAGCAATGCAGTCATATAATAAGGTCCGATATCCAGCAATGGTCCGGCACCCGGCTGATAGAAAAAGTTTGGATTAGGATGATGCCATTCATGCCCATGGCTTACGACAAAAGCACTGGCACCTTTGATTTCGCCCAGCGTTCCATCATCAATTAACTTCCGGCAGGTCTGAAGCCGCCCGCCAAGAAATGTATCTGGTGCACAGCCTACATATAACCCTTTTTCTTTTGCCAGGTCCATAATTGCTTTACCTTCAGCGAAGGTTGCGGCCAATGGTTTTTCGGAATATACATGTTTGCCTGCATTTAAAGCGGCGAGATTATACCTGGCATGTACCTCCGGAATTGTCAGATTCAAAACTATAGCAATATCCGGAGCGGCAATTAGTTCATCGGCACTTGCGTATGCTTTGGGAATATTGTGCTCAGCAGCTTTTCTCTGAGCTTTTTCAAGGCCCCGGGAAGCACAGGCAACGACCTCTACCACATCCGGGTAATTTTTCAGGTTATTCAGGTACACATTACTGATGTCACCGATACCGATAACACCAACTCTTAGTTTCTGCATAGTAAAGCTCCTTTCTTTTTAAATGGTCAAATGACCATGATAATGTACTAAAGGGGAAGGTGTGTCGTCTTATTTTTTCCTGACATTATTAATGTAATCATAGCATAATTAACTGGAAAGAGATAGGAAAAAATAACGATTTAGTTGGACAAAACGGAGTTTTCAACCAAAAAGAATAAGTAGAAATAACAGCGAATAACTTGCGGATTCCGGCGATATATGTTAACTTTATTTTGTTGGGATTTAACTTTCCAGATCAAGAAGCGAAACGGATTGGCAGAGTGTTGCGGTTCAGCCGGAGGCTGAACTGTAATGGTAGAGTTCGTTTTAATGAATACAGAGGATAAATGGATATAATTTGATTGGCCGTATATTTCAAGAAAGGGAAGTTCAGGGAGGAATAGTATGAGAATAAGGAGCAGAGCAGGAGTATTATTACTGTGTGGGGGAATAAGTCTTACTGGAATCATCAGTGGTTGTCAGAAACAAGAGGATAAAAAGGCAGCCGAAGAAGTCGTGGCTGAAGTAAAAACAGAAGAACCGGTGGAATTTATATCGGAAGACGGATCGGTATCCATTCAGCTTCCCGGTGAATCATGGAAAACAAATGATGATACGGAAAATCTATGTATGTTTTCTTCAGAAGACGGGCTGATCATGTTAACTAAGACTAAAGATGCGGCAATTGTGATTCCTTCATCAGAAGAAGATGTAAAAAAGGTATTGCTTAAAGAAGGATATAACAGTGAGAACTACGAAGTTATCGAGTATGAAGACAGTAAAATCGCTGATATGACATCCTATCGCACCGTTATCAAATATGACGATTCCAAATCACCGTATATATACGGGATCCTATATGGAACGGTAATTAATGACCGGGAGTACATGGCCAGTGCCATGCTGTATACGGATAATGAGGAGATTGTCCAACAGGTGAAAACATCAATCTACAGTTTTAAAGTACTGGAAGATAAAGAAGCATTAAAGCCGGAAGCAATATCCGAGCCAACTGCGACACCTGATCCGGAAGCAACAGCGGAGGCAACACCGGAAGTAACCGCCGAAGCAACGCCGGAAGCAGTTGTGGAGACAACTCCTGAGCCAACTGCCGAAGCAACGCCGGAAGTAATCCCGGAGACAACCCCGGAACCGGTTCAGGAACCAACTGCTGATAATCCTAATCCGGTGACGGGAACCAGAACCTGTGCATCGGCAGCATATGTCAGAAGCGGACCGGATAACCAGAGCCCGATCATCGGAACTGTGGAAGCAGGAGACCAGCTCTCTGTTACCGGTGAAGTAAGGAACTGGTATGAAATCTCATACGGTGGAATGTTAGGTTATGTATGCAAGGATTACATCAATTAATTATGTGCCAGAGAGATTTTTGGCTACAGTTTACAGGCGATGTTACTGTTCACTCCCCAACTATTCCGCGAGGTGTTTTCAGGCATTTATGCCTGAAAATCCCGAGAGTTGTCGGCGCGAAATGCTGTAAACAGCATTTCTGTGCATCGCGAAGCGTGTTACTGGTCACGGAGTGAACAGTAACCAGGCGATTTTTAAGTTTACAGGCAATCTTTCTTAATCGTGGACAAGTTGTAAAAATTGTGATATATTTTAACAATACGGAAAAATAAGGAGTGTAGCTTATGTTCAGCAACGAATTTGAGATACTATTGATTACAGCACTGGCAGTTATTACGGTTTTATTGTTCATCGGAAAGGGAGATTTCTTCCTGAAGACTAAAAAAGAGCAGAAAAAGAGAACGCTCGAAGAGCAAAGGAAATTTGGCCGAGGGGTAAGTTATTTTACTGGGGCTATGACAGTGGCTGAAGTGGTATTGTTTGCTTATGGCTCACTGCAATGGGTATCTGTCGCGTATCTTGTCGTAGTAGTGGTGATTATTGGCGGATTGATTTTCTATTGTCAGAAGAATGCATAAAAGGGATGGGATAGTGGAAAATGATATTTCCTCTGTCCCTTCTTATATGTTGCGTTTAAGCAGATAAAAACGCCCATCTTTTCAAATGGTGAGTAATATAATATTAATAAGGATCAGGGGAATACTAACATGAGAAGTAGTGGTATATTGCTGCCGATATCGGCATTGCCTTCAGGGCATGGAATTGGCTGTTTTTCGAAAGAAGCATTTGATTTTGTGGATATTTTAAAACGGGCCGGTCAGAGATACTGGCAGATTCTCCCGTTGGGACCGACCGGTTATGGCGATTCCCCGTACCAGTCTTTTTCGACTTTCGCCGGTAATCCGTTTTTCATTGATATCGAGGCGTTGATCGGTGAAGAACTGCTGACCCGGGAGGAATGTGATGGCTATACCTATTTTACCCACCCGGCATATATCGAGTATGAGCAAGTATCCAAGGCCCGCAGGGAATTGCTGCAAAAGGCCTATGAACGCTTTGTGCCGGATGAGGCTTTTGGTGAATTTATCAGAGAGCATGGTTACTGGTTGGAGGATTATACTCTCTATATGGCGGTAAAGGATGCCCATGACGGAGCAAGCTGGGTCCAATGGGAAGAAGAAATCAGAGACCGCGTTCCCAGTGCGGTACAAAATGCCAGGGAAGAACTGGCAGATGCGATAAAGTTATATCGTTTTCAACAGTACAAATTTTATGAACAGTGGAAGCGGCTGAAAGCATATGCAAATGAGAATGGTATTTGCATTATTGGGGATATTCCCATTTATGTTGCCTTTGACAGTGCTGATACTTGGGCGAATCCGCTGCTGTTTCAGTTTAATGAGCATAATGAACCGATGGCGGTTGCCGGCTGCCCGCCGGATGGATTTGCACCTACCGGACAGCTATGGGGGAATCCGCTGTACAGCTGGGAGTATCACCGCGAAACCGGATACAACTGGTGGATTCAGCGAATGCAGCATAGTTTCCAGTTATATGATGTGGTACGAATTGATCATTTCCGCGGTTTTGATGAATATTACTCCATACCATATGGAAATGCAACGGCAGAGTATGGACATTGGGAGAAAGGTCCTGGGATTGAACTTTTCCATATTTTGAAAGAGCGTTTGGGTGATATGGATGTTATCGCTGAGGATCTTGGCTTCTTGACCGACAGTGTGCTCCAGTTGGTGCGGGACAGTGGCTTCCCGGGAATGAAGGTATTGGAGTTCGCTTTTGATGCCGGTCCGGATTGTACTTACCTGCCTCATAACTATACCGATAATTGTATTGTCTACACCGGAACTCATGACAATGACACCTTAGCAGGGTGGCTAAACTCAATGGGAGACTATACAAAATCTTTCTCTGATGAGTATCTGGATATGGCAGATAAAAGCATCGGGGAAAAAGTATGGCGCTTTATCTGTCTGGCGATGAGTAGTGTAGCCAAGCGGGCAGTGATTCCCATTCAGGATTATCTCTGCCTTGGTAGTGAAACTCGGATGAATGAACCATCTACGCTGGGGAATAACTGGAAATGGCGCTTGCTTCCGGGACAGATTGACGATCAGTTAATCAGCAGAATACGGCGCGTGACAGAGATATATGGAAGAATCTAAACGTTACGGTTCAAAGATTACGGGCAGGCAGAAAGCGGATGCAGACATCTGCTTTGATCAGACAGGAATGGTAATATGCGTAAGTTAATGATTTATATTCGTAATTATAAAAAAGAAGCGGTTATCGCTCCGCTTTTTAAAATGCTGGAAGCCAGTTTTGAGTTATTGATCCCAATTATTATGGCGGGTATAATTGATAAGGGCATCGGGAACCGGGAAGCGGGCTATATCTGGAAGATGTGTATAGTGATGATTGGCTTTGGCGTATTCGGACTGATATGTTCGCTGATCGCTCAGTATTATGCAGCAAAGGCATCAGCTGGATTCGGTACCGAACTCCGTCGGGATTTTTATGCCCATGTCAATAGCTTATCTTACCGGGAACTGGATGAAATCGGAACAGCTACCCTTGTTACCAGAATAACCAGTGATATTAATCAGGTGCAGTCAGGTTTGAATCTGGTACTGCGCCTGCTTTTACGTGCTCCGTTTATTGTAATCGGAGCAGTTGTGATGGCATTTACCATCAGTATCCGGCTGACAGTTATTTTTCTGATCGCGGTGCCGCTTCTGGGAATTGCTATTTATCTGATGGTCAAAGTGACGATTCCAATTTATGAAAATGTCCAAAAGGCGCTGGATAAGGTGGTATCACTTACCCGTGAAAATTATGCCGGTGCCAGAGTGGTTCGGGCTTTTGCCAGGCAGGATGATGAAAAACAGGCTTTTTGTGAAGCCGGTGAAGTGGTGAAAAAGCGGCAGGTACATGCCGGGAAGATAGCCGGGCTGATGAATCCGGTCACCTATCTGATGGTGAACCTGGCAATTGTCTGTATACTTTGGACGGGTGGATTGGAAGTATTTCATGGCAGTCTTACCCAGGGGCAGGTGATCGCTTTGATCAGTTATATGACCCAGATTCTGATGGCACTGCTGGCTCTGGCAGTACTGGTGATGTCCGTTACTAAGGCTTTGGCCAGTGCAGTGCGGATGAACGAGATCTTTGATCGGCAGGCGACCCTTTTTGATACCGGTAATCAGGAACAGGAAAAGCAGCCGGATAAACCATTGATTGTATTTGATCATGTAGATTTTTCTTATGAAGGAGCTGCTGAAATGACCCTTTCGAATATATCCTTTTCGGTTATGCCGGGGGAAACGATTGGTGTGATTGGCGGTACCGGATCTGGAAAAAGTACATTAATGCAGCTGATTCCCAGGTTCTATGATGCCGGCGCGGGCAGCGTACAAGTAGGTGGGCATGATGTGAAGACCTATCCCTTTAAGCAGCTGCGCCAAAAAATTGGAATGGTACCGCAAAAAGCAGTTCTTTTTACTGGAACTATCCGACAGAATATGTGCTGGGGGCTCTTAGACGCTGCCGATGATGAGATATATGAAGCCCTTTCCATAGCTCAGGCAAAGGAATTCGTGGCGGGCAAACAAGGAGGGCTTGACGCCAGGGTCCTGCCCGGAGGAAAGAATTTCTCCGGCGGCCAGAAGCAGCGTCTGACGATTGCCCGGGCATTGGTACGAAAGCCTGAAATTTTGATTCTGGATGACAGCGCATCAGCGCTTGACTTTGCAACCGACGCAGCGCTTAGAAAAGCCTTACGTGAGAATACCCGGGAGATGACCGTGTTCCTGGTATCCCAACGGGTTTCTACGGTGAGGCAGGCCGATCGGATCATGGTGCTTTATGATGGCAAAATCGTGGGCACGGGAACCCATGAGGAGTTGTGGGAAAGCTGTGAAATCTATCAGGAAATCTGTCTGTCTCAACTCAGTCATGAGGAGGTGGTTGGATGAAGCAAAGTGAAACAGCAAAACGTGTATTAAAGCTTGTCCGCCCCTACAGTATTCAGGTTATTGTAATGCTCCTGCTGTCCATAATAACCGTTGCATCTACCTTATATGCACCGGTTATTATCGGAAAAGGCATTGATTACATGATCGGACAGGGGAATGTATTTTTTAAAGAATTAGGCAGTCTTTTGCTGGTGTTAGTTAGTATTATTGCAATCACTGCACTGGCTCAGTGGATTTTGAATCTCTTGACCACTCAGGTGACCTTTCAGATTGTCAGGGATATTCGGATCGAAGCTTTTTCCCGTTTGGAGGAATTACCATTGGCATATCTGGACAGTCATCAAAGCGGAGACATCGTAAGCCGGATTGCAACTGATGCAGATCAGCTTTCAGAAGGGCTATTTATGGGATTCACCCAGCTTTTCACCGGTATAATGACGATTCTGGGGACGTTGGGATTCATGCTTTCGATTGACTGGAAGATTACTCTGATTGTTGTGCTGATCACCCCACTGTCCTTTTTCGTGGCCGGATTTGTTGCTAAAAAAACATTTACGATGTTTCGATTCCAGTCGGAAGCCAGAGGTGAGCTGACGTCCCTGGTAGAAGAACTGGTGGGAAATCAGCGGATAGTACAGGCATTTTCTTATGAAGAAAGTGCTCAGGAGCGTTTTACAGTAGTGAATGAGAAGCTAAAGGTGTACAGTACCAAAGCGGTATTTTTTTCTGCCGTAACCAATCCCGCTACCCGGTTTGTTAATGGGCTGGTCTATACAGGAGTGGGGATCTTCGGTGCTTTTTCAGCGATTAGTGGCAGAATCACAGTGGGGCAGCTTTCCTGCTTTCTGAATTATGCTAACCAGTATACCAGACCATTTAATGAAATTTCCGGTGTTGTTACAGAACTGCAGAATGCATTTGCTTCAGCCGGACGTATTTTTGCATTAATTGATGAACAACCGGAACAGCCGGATGGTGCGAATGCAGCTATTTTAACCCAGGTACAGGGGCTTGTGGACCTGAAGGAAGTAAGTTTCTCATACCAGCCGGATGTGCCTTTTATTCAAAATCTGAATCTTTCGGTCAATCCGGGCAACCGGATTGCTGTCGTGGGTCCCACCGGCTGCGGCAAGACAACACTAATTAACCTCCTGATGCGGTTTTATGATGTAACGTCAGGTGAAATTGCAGTAGAAGGCATCAATATTCGTAACCTTACAAGAAATAGCTTGCGGACCGGATTTGGCATGGTTCTGCAAGAAACCTGGCTAAAGACTGGAACTATCCATGACAATATCGCTTATGGAAAGCCAGAGGCATCAAGAGATGAGGTGATTCATGCTGCAATGAAATCCCAGGCGCACAGCTTTATCCGCCGAATGCCCCAGGGTTATGATACAGTTATCACCGAGGACGGCGGCAATCTTTCACAGGGACAAAAACAGCTTCTGTGCATTGCCAGGGTTATGCTGATGGAACCGGCGATGCTGATTCTGGATGAAGCAACATCCTCCATTGATACTATGACCGAAGCCAGAGTAACAAAGGCTTTTGAAACGTTGATGCAGGGTCGGACCAGTTTCATTGTTGCCCACCGCCTGTCCACCATTAAAAGCGCAGATATAATTCTGGTTATGAAGGATGGAACCATCATTGAATCCGGAAACCATGCAGAATTACTTAAAAAACGCGGATTTTATGCTGAGCTGTATCAGTCCCAGTTTACAAACACATAAAAAAAAGATATAATGCAATTATAAACTAATTAATGAGTCGGAAGGAACGAATAATATGGATAGAGAAAAAACATCGGGTATTTTACGCATTGTCGCAGGTGGATATTTGATTTATTTAGCATACAACCTGTTTAAGTCAGTCAGTTCAGGTCAGTCAAGCAACTATATGCTAATGATTGCCTTTTCTGTTTTGTTTGTAATTCTGGGTGGGGTTATTCTCTACATGGGAATCAAAGGCATGATGCAGCAGGGAAAATTTGTGGACGGCGAAGAGTTTGAAGCTGAAGTAATTGAGGACAGTGAAAAACAGATTGAATCAAGCAAAATCATGGAAGAAGCGGCAATAGTAGAAACTGTAAGCCCAAAAGAGGCTGAAAAAATAGAAGCTGCAAGTCCGGAAGAAGTTGAAAAAGTAGAAGCAGCAAGCCCGGAAGAAACTGAAAAGGCACAAAGTATTGAAAAATAAAAATCACCACTGTCAAGCGAAGCGTAAGGCTTGGTTCGACAGTGGTTTTTTATTCCGATCTTATCGCCTTTTTTTCTTGCCGGTATTTCCCAAACGTGCTGTCCAACAGACAATCCGCACTACAATAATACCAAAGAAAGCACCAATACAATCAATAGCTACATCGCGCTTTGAAGGTCCCCTGCCCGCCACAAAGGACTGGTGGTATTCATCCCCACAGGCGAATGCAAAGCAGATGAATCCAGCCACGATCAGCAGCGGGAAACCTCGTAATCCATACACGTAAAATGGAAAGGCAATTGCCACCGCCAGACAGAAGTATTCGCTCATATGAGCGGCTTTTCGTACTGGTGTATGAATTTTTTCGATATAGTAATCTACCCCTTGATCTGAGATATCTTTGTTCAATATCTTAGAGCCAATGGTTACAATCTGGTAGCTTACTTTATAACTAAGTTCTCCGGATATTTCTCCGGATTGGGAAGAGAATGTAAAGATGATGTACATCATCAAAATTGCCGGTAAGAAGGATAATGGCTTAAGTAAAAAAATAATTAATCGTTTCATAAGTTCTCCATGTTGAAAATAAATATTTTTAAAAGTATATCATGGGTAGGTAAAGATGTCAAAGTTACCGTTCACTCCGTGACCAGTAACACGCTACGCGATGCACAGAAATGCTGTTTACAGCATTTCGCGCCGACAACTCTCGGGATTTTCAGGCATAAATGCCTGAAAACACCTCGCTCAGCCACAAAGATGTATGCAGGGAGTTTTCGAGAGTGTTCATTAAATAAAAGGAGGGAGATAACGTGACTGATAGTGAAAAGCTTGATTTAATACTAACTAAGATTGACAAGATTGTAAGCGCTTCAAATATGACGTTTACAAAAAAGTTACATTACCGCGCCAGTTATGATATATAACAAAAAATATTTACAATATATCATCGAAATGTTATATTGTAAATGAGGTGTTGAAATGAAAAATATAATAGAATATTTAAAACAGACTTTGGATAAAACAGCAGAGGTTACACAATTTAATGTAAATGAAAAATTAAGTCTTTATTTGAGTTCGTCATATTGCTTTTTCAAAGTGACTGTTTTGAATGAAGAATTTTTGCTGGTGGAATCTTTGGAAAATCGCACAATAGCACAGTTAAAAAAACAGTTGGCAAATATGGAAGAAAGGCTTGAGTGTAAGGTTGTACTGCTGACAGGAGCGTTGTCACCATATAAACGAAAAAGACTTATTGAGGAACATATCGCATTTATCAGTAGAGAGCGGCAGATGTTTCTGCCATTTATAGGTATTCATTTGAAGGATTCCTATAAGAAAAAAACACTAGTGAAGAAGGTGGAAAAATTCACACCACTTATGCAACTGATATTTTTGAAAATTTTGTATGGGAGTGAAAAGGGAATAACACAGACCGGGCTCGCAGATGAACTAAAGATTTCTCACATGTCGGTATCAAGAACGCTGGAGCAGTTTGTTCGCTGGAGGTTGCTTGAATATGTAGTCGAGGGAGAAACCGGGAGGAAAAAAGTATATAGTTACATTGACAAAAAGACATTCTATCAGGAAGGCATTCCTTATTTTACGAATCCTGTCAAAGATAGTTTTTATGTTGAGCATGTTTCGGAAGAAATTAGAACCTATGTATCCGGACTTTCTGCACTCAGTGAAAAAACAATGCTGGGAGGGCCCGGACATCGTATTCTGGCTATTTCTCCAAGGGATGAAAAGATTGTACGAGCGTATCAGGTTCCTGATGAGAAGGGGATTGAAGAAAAGTGTACGGAAGTCCAAATCATGAAATATGATATTTGTGTTTTGACTGAAGATGCGTACTTAGATCCAGTCAGTATTCTTCATAGTATTACAGAACGGGATGAACGTATTGAAATGGCAATAGATGAAATGATGGAGGAATATACATGGTACGAGGAATAGAAAGGTTTAGGGAATCGTTTCGGGAGCATGCAGATCAGTACGTATTTATCGGTGGAACTGCTTGTGACATTATCCTGAGGAGAGAAGAGATACCTTTCAGACAGACAAAAGATTTAGATATGGTGCTGATTGTTGAAGTGCTTAATCAGGAATTTATCGAGCAATTTATTGATTTTGTGAGTAAAGGGAGATATCAGCACATCAACAAGGGAACAGGGAAAAATCAGTTTTACCGCTTTGAAAAGCCAGGAGACGAAACTTTTCCTTATATGATTGAACTGTTTAGCAGAAAGCCGAGTTATTTATCCGCTGTTGATACAAGACTGGCGCCAATCTATATACGGGATGATATTCTCAGCTTATCCGCAATTTTGCTCGATGATGAATACTATTACTTGCTTAAAGAAGGTGCGGTCGAAGTTGATGGTATTTCCGTACTAAGCCTGGAGTATATTATCCTGTTCAAAATGAAAGCGTGGCTGGACTTATCTGAAAGAAAACGAAATGGAGAACAGATTGATAGCAAAAATATTAAAAAACATAAGAATGATGTGATACGTCTTGCAATCAATTTACACCCGGAAATGAAAGTACATGCCATAGGGCGTATAGGAGCGGATGTGAAAGATTTTCTGGAAAGTGTGCAAGATGAAAAATCAGATTTAAAAGCATTGGGCATTAGAAATGCCAGTTATGAAAGTATTATTGAGAAGTTACGAAGCTGCTTTATCTTGAAAGAAGATAAGACTCACACCTCCGCAGGTGGTGAGTAAAGCTAGCTATTGAGTTTCACCTCTTGACATTATAACGGTAAACCGATATAATAATAGTGCGAGGTGATTTTGTGATGAATATTAACGAATTGTTGACCCAAAAAAATATAACAAAATACAGGCTGTCCAAGCAAAGCGGTGTGCCTTTTGCCACAATCAGTGATATTTGTACCGGCAAGACCAAGATTGAAAAATGTGCTGCCGATACGCTGTATAAGCTCTCAAAAGCTTTGGATGTGACGATGGAGGATTTACTTGCGGACAGCATGGAATACCGCCAGGGCTTTGAAACTTTTAAGAGCAATGTCTGCCATCAGGTTAAGGACATGGGCGATATAGACTTTATCATCGACACGCTGGAATCGGATAGAATCCGAAAGCTGTTTCAAAAGCGCTGGTATCCCGAAAGCCTGTACTTGCTGGCGATGGTGGATTATCTAAGCCGCGAAAACGATTTGCCAATCTGTGACGAATACAGCGATATTCGTTCAGCCCGGCTTTGTGAACCGATTTATCCGTCGAGCGTTATCGCTATGAGTGCATTTGGGCATAGCGATCAGCCTAAACAGAACAGCTATGCGCAGGCTATCCCTGAATTTAAGCGGTTCAACATCGTGGAGAGCGAGGTGCGCAATGTCTGCTGATAAACCGTTTACCAAAGAAAATCTCGACACTTATCTGAAAGAATTAGGGAAAGAGTTCCGAAAATTGAACGGAACAAAAATGCCCGCTGAAATCATTTTGATCGGCGGCGCGGCAATTCTTGCCAATTATGGTTTCCGTGAAGTGACTTATGATATTGATGCCATCATTCTTGCTTCCGCTGCAATGAAAGATGCAATCAACCATGTGGGCGACAAAATGGGCTTGCCGGTGGGCTGGCTGAATGCAGATTTTCAAAAGACCGATTCCTTTTCGGATAAATTGTTGGAGGTGTCGGTCTACTACAAAACTTTTTCCAATATCCTCACCATACGGATGGTTGCCGCCGAATACCTGATCGCCATGAAATTGATGAGCGGCAGGCAGTATAAGAACGATTTGTCGGATATTGCGGGTATTTTGTGGGAACATCAGAAAAACGGCAATCCCATTTTAAGAGAAGCTATAAACAAAGCCATAACCACTCTTTACGGCGAAAACACAATGCTTCCTTCCATTTCCAAAAAAACGATTGACGACGCTTTTTCTGATGGCGATTATGAGGGCGCATACAAAAAAATCCGTAAGAACGAAAAACAGGCAAAGGAGATTCTGATAGACTTTGACCAGGCTCATCAGGGTGCGATGAAAGGTGAAAATATCAACGCGATATTGGAACGGGCAAGGCGAAAACGGGAAAAGGACGATATGGAAAGATAGCAATTGCATTATTCAAAACGGGCATTCCGAATGGAGTGCCTTTTTTCGTCCGGAAACAGACTATCACTGACTGTTTGGGTTTGCCCCGGACGCAGAAAAAAGAAAGGAGCACTTCCTGGATAAGAATTTCAATGGTTATTCAGAACAAAAAGTGGTAGAATGATAACTAATTAAAGCAAGTGAGCATTTGCCTGGAGGTGACTGATGTATTATTTAAAGAATTATGATGACATTTTATTGACATTTGTGATTGAAAAACCCGGACTGGAAGAGCGGGTCACAAAAATTGAATATGTTAATGAAGATGCAAAAGCTTTATTACCACCCGGCTTAGAGGTTTCTCCGGAGGGACTGACAAAATGGCTTCAAAGACGGAGCATTCCGAAGAACAGAGCTTATGTACATGAGATATTAGCTTCTTATGGATTGCAGCAAGGAGATTACCGTGCAATTTTGGAGGTATGCAAAGGTTTATCTGTAAATGATAGTTATTGGGTTGTGAGTACAGACTTTAATGGTACATTTAAAGACTATAACCTGTATGAGAATTCATTTTCAAAAGTGTTGGCATTGGTTGCTTATACGGGGTATGCAACATCGATCAAAGAGCTGTCAACATCCCCGGAGTTTACAACAGAAGGGATGTTGCCGAAAGCATGGCGACGTATCAAGGATAAGATTTATTTGTATAAAGGAGGTACTAGGGGGTTTGCCAACGCAGGCATGGAGCCGTATTCAGAGTTTTATGCAGCGCAAGTGGCGCAGTGCATGGGAATTCATCACGTCTCTTATGGATTGGAAAAATGGAAAGGGATCCTTGCTTCTACTTGTGAACTTTTTACCGACATTAACACAGCTTATGTTCCAATTGGGATTGTTGTGAAAGCGGGTGGTATCGATGCAGTTTCTGATTTTTATCATAAGCTGGGAGAAGAGTATTATGAAGAACTGGCGAGTATGCTCGTTTTTGATGCACTCATATATAATGAAGACCGGCATTATGGAAATTTCGGATTATTGAGAGAAAACCGTACCGGTAATTATATTGGCTGTGCACCTGTTTTTGATAACGGTTATTCTCTTTTTGCAACGGCAATGAAAGAGGATTTAGAAAGAATTGATTCATACGCGGAAGCGAGGAGCTTTGCAAGCTGTGGAGTTACCCATGAGAATTTAGTGAAAAACTTTTGTGGAGAATTACAGCTAAAGCAATTAAAAAGAATGATTAATTTTAAGTTTGAGAGACATCCACAGTATAATTTACCGGAAGAGCGTTTAGCTGTATTGGAATCCTTTATTCGTAAACGCACAGAACAGCTTCTAAAACTTGAAAAAATCAGGTGATATCACGAATAATGCCCACCCGGAAATCTATGCAGAATATGAACCTTATAATTATGTTGAAGATATGAAAGAATTTATTGACAAAGTTTCGGTATTAAATAAAATAGCTTAATGGTGTCCTGAGTTGCCGTTAGATGTGGATAGTAGCACACAAGCAACTTACAAATGGTCTTAACCATTGAAAAACCAACTTTCGCAGTTTCGATAATTTCTGTGCATCGCAAAGCGTGTTGCTGGTCACGGAGTGAACAGTAACACAAAAAACCGATACTCTGCTTTACCCGCAGTTTATCGGTTTTTACATATAAGCT
>Ga0153928_1000716_pt1 | contig 15902 bp, 13 predicted proteins | sample TSNJ012MetaG_FD_106656 | JGI IMG/M metagenome (GOLD analysis project Ga0153928, IMG submission 106656) | Attine ant fungus gardens microbial communities from New Jersey, USA - TSNJ012 MetaG | ecosystem: Host-associated > Fungi > Mycelium > Unclassified | place: USA: New Jersey, Wharton State... | reverse complement strand
TCAGGGATCAGGAATCGGGTATCAACAGACAGTCCGCCGCCTGATCCCTGATTTCCTGATCTCTGATTTCCTGATCCCTGATGCCTGGCTCCGTGACGCATCTGGTGAGGCGGTCCGCCTGTCGAGCGGATGAGAGGGATTCGATTTCCCTACGGGGCGCCAGATTCAGATGACAGAGGACGGACGACAGAGGACAGAAACGCAATCGGCGTCCGTCCTCCGTCCTCTGTCTTCCGTCGTCCACTTCGGAAGGCTCCGCTGAATGGTCGGCGACTGGTCCCGAAAACCAGGGTGACCGCGAGGTCAGAGGTTCGATTCCTCAGCCTTCCGCCAATCAGATGACAGAAAACGGACGACAGACGACAGATCATTGAGGAAGCGCTCGTCTGTCATCTGTCGTTCGTCCTCCGTCCTCCGCTCGCCTGGGAAGCTAATCTGGTGAAAGCGCCGCGCCGAAGCCGCGGAGAGGTGGGCTCGAAACCTACCCCAGCCACCAATCAGACGACAGATGACAGATGACGGACGACACATGAACGAGAGGACCACGTTGTCGTTCCTCATCTGTCTTCTGTCCTCCGAAGAAGGCTCGACTTCCCGAAGTTCCACCACGGGGTAAGTGCCGGGGCACAGGCTCGCCTTGCAAGCAAGCCGGCCGGGGTTCGACTCCCCGTTACTCCACCAATTTTCCGGTCAAAGCCGAGCAAGGTGCACGGCGCCGCCTGTTAAGCGGAGAATAGGCAGGTTCGATTCCTGCGACCGGAGCCAATTCAGACGACAGAGGACAGATGACAGACGACAGATGTTTGAGGCTCGTTTATCCGTCCTCCGTCTTCTGCCGTCCGTCGTCCGATCCATCCATAGCTCAGCGGAATGAGAGCACCCGGTTGCGGACCGGGAGGTCGCAGGTTCGAGTCCTGCTGGATGGTCCATTTCAGGGCGTAGCGCAGCCCGGCAGCGCTCCTGGCCCGGAACCAGGAGGTCGCAGGTTCGAATCCTGCCGCCCTGACCATTTTGCCCACGCCCGAACCACAGGAGGGTGCCATGCCACGCGACCAGTTCGACGAACGGCCGTCCTTTCGAAACCTCGCGCAAGCGGAGGCGGGGGTTACGCCTCGGAAACGCAGGTGCGGCGCGGCGACCGCGTCGTGCACGGCGACAAGGAGCTGATCGAGAAACTCGGGCGCAACGACCTGTGCCCGTGCGGCTCGGGACGGCGCTTTCAAGAAATGCTGCCGGCGCTCCGGCCGCTACGACGGCAGCGAGCGGAACTACTATGTCCGCGATTAGCTCACGCAACGGGCCTCGGCCCGTTGCGTATTTGGGGAGTAGCGCAATTGGCGGCGCGGCGGACCCTGACTCCGCAGGCTGCAGGTTCGATCCCTGCCTCCCCAACCATTCTGGCTCCGGAGAGTTGGCCGAGCGGCAAGGCATCGCGGTGCTAACGCGACGAGACCGAAAGGTCGGGCAGGTTCGACTCCTGCACTCTCCGCCACATCCGATTGGTATGATACCCACCCCAAACAAGGAGCAAACAAATGCCTGCGCACAAACGCGGGGTCAGGGACCCCGAGCGTAAAGCCTGGATCGGCCGGGCACGGGACTTTTAACCCCGCCGCAGGAGGTTCGAGCTCTCCGGGGTTCATCATGGACGCTTAGCTCAGTCGGTAGAGCGGCGGTCTCTTAAACCGTCCTGTCCGGGGTTCGATTCCCCGAGCGTCCTCCAATTTCGTCCGCGTACCCCCATGGGAAGAGGCCTCGCGCCCCTAGCTCAACGGCAGAGCGACCGGTTTATACCCGGGGAGCCCCGGACCGGGGCGAGATCGAGGTTCGAATCCTCGTGGGCGTACCAAAGGCGGATTTCGGATGACAGAGGTCAGATGACGGAAAGGGCAGCTCTTTCTGACATCGGACATCTGACGTCCGATCTCTGGCTCGTCGCGTAGCTCAGGGACAGAGCGCTCCGCTCCGAACGGAGAGGCCGGGTGTTCGAGTCACCCCGCGACGACCATTGATGCAGGCAGATCGGTTAGTGATCCATGCGGTCTCATAAGCCGCGTTGAGCCGGGTGCGACCCCCGGGCCTGCTACCAGTTCGGGAAGTGCCAATAAGGGCAGGCTGGTGCCGCCGCTGCGCTGTAAACGCAGTCCCTATGGGTAAGAGGTTCAATTCCTTCCACTTCCCACCATGCGGCTATAGCTCAATCGGCAGAGCAGCGCGTCGCCAACGCGCCGACGCCGGATCGTAGCCGGCTGGCCGCTCCAGTTCAAAAACTAACGCCGCCTTCGTCTAATGGAACAGGACCCCGGTCCTTCAAACCGGTCGACGCGGGTTCGAATCCCGCAGGCGGCACCAAATCAGGGATCAGTAATCAGTGAGCAGGATTTTTTTTAGAAATCAGTAATCAGGATCTTCTGCCGATTGAGTGTGTACCGGTCTAGAAACTCATTTCGGGGGTGGCGCAACTGGCGGCGCGGCCGACTTTGAATCGGCAGGTTGAAGGTTCGAGCCCTTCCCCCCGAGCCAGCCCAGCGGCCTCCTTTTGAGAGCGTAATTATAATAGACGTGTAGTGGTTGCGCTACTACCAAACAAACCCAATGTTGCGCTGCAACAAGCTGTTCCGAGTCGATTTTTTAGCGATTCATGGAGGAAACATCGCGCGCCCGGCGGCGATTTCGCCGAACAGCCAATCGTGGAAGCCGCGCGCGAGCAGCCACTCCATACGCTCGCCGCTCCAGAACAACTTGCGCCGCTCGACCGAGGTGCCCTTGAGGCCCTTGATGAACGCAGCGGTGCGCCGCGCGTCGGCGGCGAATAGCGGGTGGCCGCGCATCGCGCCAAGCCAAGCCGAAACCGCCGGCAGCCGCCCGGCATCGAGGGCAAACCCCATGGGGCGCACGGCGATGAGATTGGCAAACCACGCGCACTCGGCAAGCCCAGGCGCGCCGAACGGCCACGGTTTCGGCCGCGGCTCCAGTTCCCGCTCGAGCCGGTCGAGCAGCTGATCGAGGTCGCGCTGTGCGGCCTCCAACAATCCGGACGGCGGCTGATCCTCACGCTCCGCCCAGCGCCAGTACGAGCAGTCGACGATGATCGGGTCGAGCCGAGAGTCGGCGAGCCGTTCGAGCGCGCGCACGGCGACCCGGTCCGACGGCGCGGCGGGATAGAGCGCGGGCTCGGGGTAGCGCCAGTCGAGGTACTGCACGATATCGCTCGAGTTGATGACAACGACGCCGTCGTCGACGAGCACCGGCACTTCGCCGCGCGCGTTGAGCTTGTAGACTTCGGCGCGGTTCTCCGCGAGCAGCCCGTCGACATAATCGTAGGGTAGGGACTTGAGTTCGAGCGCGAGCGCGACCTTGCGCGCGAACGGGCTGAACCAGCTGCCGTAAAGCCGGATGGTCATGGCGATCGTCCATTTCGGTTGACCGCCGATTATAGGCGCACGGCTGCTCGCTTGTCAGCAGGTCACGGCCGCCGCGCGGGACGAAATATTCCCTGCGGTAGCTCAGCGGCAGAGCGGCCGGTTGTGGACCGGCAGGCGGCGGTTCGATTCCGTCCCCAGGGACCAAACATCAGATAAGGGCGTAGCTTAGTCAGGCCTAAAGCTCCGGACTCCAAACCCGGGATCGTGGGTTCGAATCCTACCGCCCTTGCCAATTTCGAGGTGCTACCGGCGCCAGAGCACCTGACGCAGAGCGTCGCGAAGCCCCTGTGGATCGTCGTGTGCCACGATGGTCAACCCCGGTTGCGCCGGAAGGCCGCATCCGGCCGTCGCAATCACCGGCACGCCGGCCGCGAGCGCGGCCAGCAGACGGTTCGGCCGCGCCTCGAACATGGCCGGCTGAACCACGGCCGCGACGCGTCCGAGCCAGCCGTGCGGTCCGGCTTCGACCGCGGGGCGATGGACGGGCACGTCGCGCCAGAACTCCGGCCCTTCGAGTTCAGTGCCGAGCAGCATCACATCGAGTTCGAGGTCGCGCGCGACCTGCCGCACCTCGAACGCGCCCTTGCGGGCGACGGTCGGTCCCGGAAAGCCGATGCAGCGCGAAACGGCTTTCTCCCGCGCGGCCGGCGCGACGGCCGGGCGCTGCCAATCGAGCCGCAGCGCCTTCGCAGCAAACAAATCGGCAAGTTCCGCGTGCGGCGTGACGATGCGGTCGGCGTGCGCCAGCGCCTCGCGCTCGGCCGCGATCATCCAGTCCGGCGCGCGGAAGTCGGCAAGGGTCGGCCGGTCTGGATGCGCCGCCGCGATGGCGTCGAGCCGCGCGTGCAGGAGGTGCAGGGGCAGCCGGGAAAGCAACACGGTGAATTTTCGGCCGCCGAGATGGCCGTCGCGCCACAGGAATGGCAGCAACGATTGGGCGACGCAGACTTCGGCTACGTCCGCCGTGAGCGCGCGCGAGAGGCGGCGGGCGAGGCGCACGGCGCCGTGCAGTTCGGCGGCGCGACGCGCCGGGCCTTCCGCGACCCGGCGGGACGCAAGCGAGCGGGCCAACGTGGCGAGCGGCGCGCTCACGACCTTGGCGAAGCCTTCGGTTTCCCAGGCGTAGCGCCGCAAGCCCCAGCGCGATCCGTCGAGCGGAATGCCGAGCACGTCGCGGCCGGTGCCGGCGCGCCGCACGTGATCGCGGAACTCCGGCCAGCATTCGTCGACGAGGTACGCGATGCTGCCGTCTTGCGCATCGCTCGCGCCCTCGTGGCGGAAGCACGCGGTGCGTTCGCACGTGCCGCAGCTTTGCGCGATTGGCGCCGGCGGCGGCGTTGTCTGCTCGCTCGCCGGCTGCACCGACGGCGCAGTGCAGCGGCCGAGAAAGCGCACGACGAGTTCGTCACGCGTGAGCCGCGCTTCAATGAGAAGCGGCTCGCGGGCGCGAAAGCGCAGGTCGACGTAGTTCCAGGCGACGGTCGCGTCGCGTCCGAGCGCGGCCGCCGATCCGGGCACCCGGCGCGAATGCGCATGGCGTTCGAGAATCGAACAATTACTCTCAAGGGCGGCCTGATAGAGCGCGTTCGAGAGCTGGCACAGCCCGCCGCCGGTCGACGGAACGAGGCATCCCTGCTGCAGCATGCGCCCGGCGACAAAGCCGCGGCCCCGGCTCGGGCGGCCCACGTGACGCCAGAAGCTGAAAGTCTCGCCGGCCGGCACGACCAGGCGATCGAGCGCGCGCAACGCGCGCCGCAGGTTGTGCACCTTGCCGAGTTGGAACCGGCGTTCGGCGAGCCGCGTATCGGACCACAGCGGCGAGCGGGATTCCGCGAGCACGACGCAAAAGCCCGCGTCTTCGACTTGGGCGAAGTGCGGCGGCTGGGCGATGAGGTCCCGCACGGTCCGGCACGTGCGATGCGCCACGGCCTTGGCGCGGAAAATCGCCGCCGCGAGGCGCGTCGGCACGGCGGGCGCAGGCGCCAGTGGCAAGCTGATCGAGCGGGCGTTGGCAGACGGCATGGGGTCCTCGTGCACCCTCGTTGCCTTAGTCGCTCGAGGGGACGAGTCGGTTCACCGCTGCCGGTCATCCCTCCCACGCGAAGCGGGGGAGGGTGGCGACGCCCGCAAAGCGGGGCGGCGCCGGGTGGGGGCATTCTTTAAGATAACAAAACGTCACTCGCGCAACCCGGCGGCCTTCGCTGCGCTCAGGCCACCCTCCCCGTACGGGGGAGGGATAACCGCGCGACCGCCGCGTAAATGAACGACGCGATGCCGCCCACGTGAGTGCGCATGAGCGCGATCACCACGACGGCAAAGATCACCAGATCCCATTCGCCGTACTTCTGCAGATAGGTGGTGAGGATCTGCACCGGCGCGGCGCCGATAAGCGGGCCGAGCACGGTGCCGAGCCCGCCGAGCACGACCATTATGATCAGCTTCGCCATTTCGTTGAAGTCGACCATCTGCGGCGAAAGCACCACCAGATAATGGCCGTAGCAGGCGCCGGCGAGACCTGCGAACGCACTCGAAACCGTGAACACGAATACCTTCACCCGCGTCGTGTCGACGCCGAGGCTTTCCGCGCGCAAGTCGTCGTCGCGGATGGCGCGCATGAAATATCCGATCCGGCTCCTGACGATGGCGTACATGATGGTCACGCAGAAGAGCGTGAGCGCGGCGAACAGCGCGTAGTAGGCGTCAGGGTCGAGATTGTGGAACAGCGGCGGCACGTTGAGTCCAAGCTCGCCGCGGGTGATCGGATAGGCCGCGGTGAGCAGAATATGAATCGTCTCGGCAAAAGCCCAGGTGGCGATGGCGAGATAGATGGCGCGCATCGAGAGCACCATGCGGCCGAGCGCAAAGCCGAGCAGCGCCGCCATCGCGACGCCGCTCGCGATGCCGACCCAGATCGGCACGCCGTAGTAACGGATCAGCAGGCCGGACGTGTAGGCGCCGATCGCCGCGAAGGCGTGATGGGCGAGCGAGAATTGGCCGGTGAAACCCGCGAGCAAATTCCAGCTCGCCGCCAGGATCGTGTAGTAGAGCCCGGTGGTGAGAAGGTGCAGCGTGAAGCCGCCGGCGACGAACGGCGGCACCGCCAGCAGTACGGCGCAAATCGCGACCGCCGCCGCGGGACGGCGCCAAGCGCCGAGCCAAGCGATCGCCCCCGTCATCCGAGCAAGCACTCCTTGATCAGCGCGCTCACGCGCTCGAACGGGAACTCGCGCGCGGGACCCTGCGCGCGCACGCGGCCGAGGTCGATGAGATAAAGGTCGTCGGCATGGCCCAACGTGTCCTCGACGTTCTGGTCGACCAGCAGGATGGTGCTGCCGGCGCGCCGTGCCGCCTGCAGCAGGTCGTAAACCTGCGCTACCAGCGCCGGCGCGAGACCGGCGGTCGGCTCATCGACCAGCATCAGCGTCGGCGCGGTCATCATCTCGCGCGCCACCGAGAGCATGCGGCCCTGACCGCCGCTCAGGGCGCCTGCCGGCTCGTGCCGGCGAGCGGCGAGCACCGGGAAAGTTTCGAACACCCGCTCGAGCGCCGTTGCGAAACGGGCCCGGTCGCGGCGGAGAATCCAGCCGCCCATGCGCAGGTTTTCCTCGACGGTGAGGAGCGGGAAGACGTTGATCTCCTGGGGGACGTAGCCGATGCCGCACGCCTTGACGGCCGCCGGCTCGCGCGCGCCGATCTCCTGGCCGTCGAAACGGATGCTGCCGCGGGCCGGCTTGAGGAGGCCGAAGATGGCGCGCAGCAGGGTCGATTTTCCGGCGCCGTTCGGGCCGATGACGACCGTGATGCTGCCGCGCTCCACCCTGAGCGAAAGTCCCTGCAGGATGTCGACGCCGCTGACATACCCGGCGTGCAAGCCCTCGATTTCGAGCAGCGCCCTCATGTCCAGCCCCGGCCGAGATAGGCGGCGAGCACATCGCCGCGGGCGGCGACCTCGTCGAGCGTGCCTTCGGCGGCGATGCGTCCTTCCACCAGCACGGTCACGCGACGGCACAGCCGCCGCACGATTGGCATTTCGTGGCTCACGATGATGAACGTGATGCCGCTCGCGCGGTTCTCGTGCTCGATGAGGTCGATGATGGCGTCCTTGATGGTCGGGTTGATGCCGGCGAATGGCTCGTCGAGGACGTAGCATTTGAGTTCCGGCGCCATGAACCCGGCCGCCACCTGCAGCAGCGCGCGCTGCCCGCCGGACAGCGTCTTGGCCGGCGCCTCGGCGAGCGCTGCAAGCCGGGTGAGGTCGAGAAAGCGCGTCGCGCGTTCCTGAGCGGTCGCGAAATCGGCGCCCCCGGGCCGCGCCAGCGCGGGCAGCAGCAAATTTTCGCGCAGACTCATGTTGCCGAACAATCGGCTCACCTGAAAGCTGCGCACGAGGCCGCGCCGCGCGATTTCATGCGGCTTGAGCCCCACAAGCGAGCGGCCATCGAGGCGGATGTCGCCGCCGTCGGGCGGATAGAGTCCGGCGATGAGATTGACGAGCGTGGTCTTGCCGGCGCCGTTCGGACCGATGAGGCCGCGGATTTCACCCGGCTCGATGGCGAGGTCGACGCCGCCGGTGGCGAGGAGCCCGCCGAAACGTTTGATCAGTTGCTCGGTTTGCAGCAGCGCGGCCACGGCGGTCGCCTCACGCCTGGCGGATGCGTTCGCCGAACAAGCCGGTCGGCCGCACCAGCAGGACGAGGACAACGAGCAGGAAACCGTAGACGTTCTGATAAGGCGCGGCGATGAACGAGGCGCCGAGGGATTCAACGAGGCCGAGGAGCACGCCCGCGATCAGCGCGCCAGGAATGGAGCCGAGCCCGCCGATCACGATGATCTCGAACCCTTTCACCGTGGTGACGACGCCGCTCGTCGGAAACACCATGAATACGGGCGCGAGCAACGCGCCGGCGAGCCCGGCAAGCCCGACGCCGATGCCGAACGCGATCTGGTCGAGCCGGAACACGTCAACGCCCGCGGTCTGCGCGCCGATGCGGCTCTGCGCCACCGCGCGCAGCGCGAGCCCGAGCCAGGTCTTCTTGAGCAGCAGATAGAACAGCGCGATCGCCGCGAGCGCGCACACGAAGGCGGAGAACCGCGCGCCGCTTTCCGGCAGCGGCCCGAGCATGACGGTCGGCAGGTTGGAGCCGGGCGTGCGCTGATAGGGCCCGCCCAGCGCCGCCGCGAGATTGCGCAGCATCAGCAGCAGCGCGATCGTCACGACGATGGCGTAATCGTCCTTGCGCTCGACCGCCGTCGTGAACATCGGTTTGATCAGCAGCGGCTCGAGGAGATAGCCGAGCACAAACACGCCGATCGCGGAAAGCGGCGCCGCCACCCACCACAGATCGGTGCCGAGCCACTCCACGATCAGCAGATACTGCAGGTAGCCGCCGATCATGTAGAACTCGCCCATCGACCAGTTGATCATCTTCACGATGCTGTAGATGAAGGTGATGCCGAGCGCCATGAGCGCGTACAGCACGCCGATGATGACGCCGGCGATCAGCGTCTGAATCAGCAGCTCGGTGGAGAACATGGCCGGCGAATCTGAAGCGAACTGATAGAGCGCGCAACAGAATCGACGTCATCCTGAGGAGCTCCGCGCGAAGCGCCGAGCGTCTCGAAGGATGGAGGCCCGCTCCGCGCCCGTTTCCATCCTTCGAGACGCCGGCCTGCGGCCGGCTCCTCAGAATGACGTGCAATTTGTGTCACGGCGTCGAGCCCGCGTGCTCGACGATCACATCGGCGGTTTTCCAGTCCTGGTTCGCGCTGGCGTAATGGAGGATCAGGATCGGCGGCGACCAATTATGGAAGAACACGCCTTCGGCGCGCGGGAACGTAACCGGCGATGCGGTCCAGCCCTTGAACTTGCCGGTCTCGAGCGCCTTGATTACCGCCTTCGGGTCGGTGCTGTTCGCCTGCTTGACCGCCTCGGCGAAGATGAGAACGTCGCCGAAGCCGTTGAGCGAGGAATAGACCGGCGATTCCTTATATTTCTCCTCATAGGCCTTGGACAGCCAGTCGCCGGCATCGGAGAGCTTTTGTTTGGGCGAGTAGTAAGCGATGAAATAAAGTCCGGCGCCGGTCTTCGGATGAAGCTGCCAGAATTGCGGCCGGATCGGCGCATCGTAGGACACGAGCATCGGCGTCTGCGGCGTGAGTCCGAGCGTCGCTGCCTGCTCGATCATCAGGTCCATCGGCTGGCCGACGCCGATGTTGATGACGAGGTCAGGCCTGAACGCCTTGACCTGCAGCAGCAGCGGCGTGAGGTCGGTCGAGCCGTGATCGAACGTCACGGTCAGAAGCTCGAGCCCGAGGTTCTGCTGTTTGCTCTGCTTCTCGGTCTCCTCGGCAATGCCGATGCCGTAGTCGGTGGTCTCCGCCAGCATGGCGATGCGCTTGAAGCTCTTGCGCTTGATGAACTCGAGAAAGGCGGCGACGCGCAGGGGATCGATCGCGTGGGTGCGGAACGCGACGTCGTAGTGCTTGGCGGTGATCTCGGCGGCGGATGCCTGGGTCGCCATGGTGGGCACGCCCAGTTCCTTGGCAACCTCGTTGACCGCGATATTGACCGAAGAGTGGAAGAAACCGGTGACACCCACCGCGCGGTCCTCGGTGACGAGGCGGCGGTAAGCGGCGATGCCGCTTTCGGTGCGGCCCTGGCTGTCCTGCACCGCCAATGCCGCCTTGCGGTCGGGCAACACGCCCCCCATCGGCCCGTTGATATACTCGATTGCCAGCTCGCCGCCGCGGCGGATCAATTGGCCGGAGAGCGGGTCGCCCGGCGGGGAGAGCGGGATTTCGAGCCCGATCACCACCGGATCGGCGGCCTGAACCACGGTCGCGGTGGCGACCAGCGCGATTGCCACGCCGGCCAATCGCAACACGAGCTTCATTTTGTAATCTCCCCTCGGCTGGTTTGAGGGATAGTGTAGCAGAATGATCGCGCTTGTCCGCGCACCGAGGCCGCGGTGAAAAATGCCTGACCGCCCCAACCACGACCGCGTCGCCCATGGCGGCAAGGCGATCTACGGCGCTTCGCTGGGCATCCTGATGCTCGAGGCGCGTTTCCCGCGCATCCCGGGCGATATGGGCAACGCGCAGACGTGGCCGTTCCCGGTGCTTTACAAAGTCGTCAAAGGCGCTTCCCCCGCGCGCGTGGTGCGCGAGCGGGCGGACGGGCTGCTCGACGCGTTCCTGGCCGGCGCGCGCGAGTTGGTCGAAATGGGCGCTGACGGGATTACCACCAATTGCGGTTTCCTCTCGCTGTTCCAGAACGAGATCGCCCGTCACGTGGGCGTGCCGGTCGCGACGTCGAGCCTGATGCAGGCGCCGATGATCGCGCGGGTGCTGCCGGCCGGACGGCAGGTAGGCATCCTCACCGTGAGCGCCGGCACCTTGACGGCCGAGCACCTCGCGTCGGCCGGCGTCGCCGCCGATACCCCGGTCATCGGCACCGACGACGGACGCGAGTTCACGCGCGCCATTCTCGGCAACGAGCCGACGCTCGACGTCGCGGCGGCCGAGCGCGACGTCATCGAGGCGGGCGAGGCGCTGGTGCGACGACACCCACAGGTCGGCGCCGTGCTGCTCGAATGTACCAACATGGCGCCCTACGCGAGCGCGCTGCGCGCGCATCTGCGGCTGCCGGTCTACGACATCGTGAGCTTCATCAGCTGGTTCCACGCCGGCCTGAAGCCGCGCGAGTTCGGTCACCCGGCGCGTGCGCCGCACGCATGGCGGGACTGATCCCGTACGGGCGGGGAACTCGTGCCGCGGTTTCGGCCAAGGCTCAAAAGCCTTGGCCCTTGGTCTAGTTGCCGCCGAGCCGCTATAGTGCAAGCGTCAACGGCGGGACCACAATCGCCCATTCAGGTGGAGGAACGCATCGATGCGTAAATGGCTTATTGCGGCAGCTGCGGCGGCCGTCATCATGGCTCCCGGCGCCGTCATGGCCCAGCAGCCGATCATCATCAAATTCAGCCACGTGGTGTCGCCGGATGCGCCCAAGGGCAAGGCCGCGCTGAAATTCAAGGAACTGGCCGAGAAGTACACCGACGGCAAGGTCAAGGTCGAAGTGTACCCCAACTCATCGCTTTACAAGGACAAGGAGGAGCTGGAGGCGCTGCAGCTCGGCTCGGTGCAATTGCTGGCACCCTCGATCTCCAAGTTCGGCCCGCTCGGCGTCAAGGAGTACGACGTCTTCGATCTGCCCTATCTGATGGTCGACGATGCGCGCGCCCGCGCCGTGTATAACAGCCCAATTCTGGCGGATATGGGCAAGAAGCTCGACGCCAAGCAAGTTCACCCGCTCGCCTATTGGGACAACGGCGCGCACGTCTACACCTGCAACAAGCCGCTCATCATGCCGGAGGACTTCCGCGGCCTGAAGATGCGCATCCAGGGCTCGAAAGTGCTCGACGCGGTAGCACGCGAACTCGGCGCCATCCCGCAGATCATGGCGTTCTCCGAGCTTTATCAGGCGCTGCAGACCGGCGTGGTCGACGGCGAGGACAACGTGCCGTCCAACATTCTGACCCAGAAGTTCTACGAGGTTCAGAAGCACCTGACCGTGTCCTATCACGGGCGCCTCACCTATGCGCTCATCACCAACAAGAAGTTCTGGGACGGCCTGCCGGCCGACGTGCGGCCTGGCCTCGACCGGGCGGTGAAGGAATCGACCGATTTCTTCAACGAGACCGCGGCGAAGGACAACGCCGATGCGCTTGAGAAGATCAAGGCGTCGGGCAAGATCGAAGTCCACTACCAGACCGATGCCGAGAAGCAGGCCTGGATCAAGAAGCTGATGCCGGTGCACAAGGAGATGCAGAGCCGCTTCGGCAAGGCCTTCATCGACAACATCTACAAGGCTTCGGGTTTCGTGCCGCCGCAATCGTGAGGCACTTCATCCGATAGAAGCGACCGGGCGTCGGCCGTACCGCCGGCGCCCATTGTGTCCAAACAACAAGCCGAGCCCAAGCTCGCCGCTCGAGGGGGACACGCCGTGCTCGCCGTTCTCGATCGCGTCCTCGATCGGCTCGAGGAGTGGATCATTGCCACGCTGATCGCCGCCGCCACGGTCATCACGTTCGTGGCCGTCGTTCATCGCTACGGGGCGAGCAACTCCGCGTCGCTGGCGACTTGGGCGAAAATGCACGGCCTGCCTTGGCTCAACGTCGCAGCCGAACAGGTCTACCTGTCGCTCACGTCGATCAACCTCTCCTGGGCGCAGGAGCTTGCCACATACATGTTCGTTTGGATGGCGAAGTTCGGCGCCGCGCTGGGCGTGCGAACCGGCATCCACGTGGGCGTCGACGTGCTGGTCGACCGGCTTTCCCCCTCCGCGCGCAAGCCGGTCATCGTGTTCGCGTTGCTGTGCGGCGCCTTGTTCACCGGCATGATCGGCTCGCTCGGTGCGGTCTACGTCTACGAACTCGACGCCGATCAGGTATCGCAGGAATTGGAATGGCCGAGTTGGATCATCTACCTGTGCATTCCGCTCGGTTCCTACCTGATGTGCTTCCGTTTCCTGCAGGTGACGTGGCGGTTTCTGCGGACTGGCTATAATCCGCATCACGGGCACGCGGCGGAGGTCGAAAGCGTCGTCCCGCCGCACGCCGCAGTCCCGGAGCCGGCGCGATGACAAGCCTGTCCGAAGCCGCCGCGCCGCGCTCGCGCGGATCCACCATCATCGCCGCTTTGTTGATCGGGCTTCCGCTCGCGCTAACCCTGCTGTGCGTCGCCGCGCGGTTCGATATTGTCGAACTGTCGCAGTCGGTGCGGGCGGGGCTGCTGTTCGTGCTTCTGTTGGCTCTGATGGCGACCGGCATGCCGATCTCGATCGCGCTCGGCTTGTCGGTGCTGACCTATCTGTTCATTCTCAGCAGCGTCGATCCGAAAATGGTCGGGCTCAAGCTTTTCACGAGCATCGATCGTTTCGAAATCATGGCGATTCCGTTCTTCATCCTGGCTGGCAATTTCCTCACCTCGGGCGGGGTAGCGCGCCGCATGATCGCCTTTGCGACCTCGATGATCGGCCATTGGTACGGCGGGCTGGGGCTTGCTGGGGTCGTGGCGTGCGCGCTGTTCGCCGCTATCTCCGGCTCGTCGGTCGCCACCGTGGTCGGTATCGGCTCGATCATCCTGCCGGCGATCGTGCAGCAAGGTTACCCGCCGCGGTTCGGTGCCGGTGTGATCGCGACTTCGGGCGCGCTCGGCATTCTGTTCCCGCCCTCGATCAATCTCGTCATCTTCGCGGTGGCGACCAGCGGCATGCAGCCGCGCGGGCCCGACGGGGCGATCGTCGACTCGGCGTCGGTCGGCCAGCTGTTCATTGCCGGACTGGTACCCGGACTGATGCTCGCGACCATGCTCGGCATCACGACTTGGTATCGGGCGTGGCGCAACGGCTACCCGCGCATGCAGCGGGCGAGTTGGGGCGAGTGCCTGCGCGCGTTCCGCGAGAGCTTCTGGGGCCTGTTTCTGATCGTGCTCGTGCTCGGCGGTATCTACTCCGGCCTGTTCACCCCGACCGAAGCGGCAGCGATGGCGGCGACCTACGCCTTCTTCATTTCCGTCTTCGTCTACAAGGAACTCAATCTTCGCGACGTGCCGGCCGTGCTGCTCAAGGCCGCGTCGATGAGCGCGATGATCCTCTATATCATCACCAACGCAGCGGTGTTCTCCTGGCTGCTCACGTCGGAGCAGATACCGCAGTCGATGGCCGAGTGGATGACCGCGCAGGGCTTCGGCATCGTCGCGTTCCTGCTCGTCACCAACGTCGTGCTGCTCGCCGCCGGCAACTTCATGGATCCGGCGGCGATCGTGCTGATCATGGCGCCGATCCTGTTTCCGATGTCGGCGGCGCTCGGCGTGCACCCCGTCCACCTCGGCATCCTGATGGCGGTCAACATGGAGGTCGGCCTGTGCCATCCGCCTGTCGGCCTCAACCTCTATGTCGCCGCCGGCATCACCAAGATGGGCATCGGCGAGCTGACGGTCGCGGTGCTTCCCTGGCTCGGTACAATGCTGATATTTCTGGCGATGGTGACCTACATCCCGGAGATCTCGCTGTGGCTGCCGCGCGTGCTCGGGATGGTGAACTAGCGTAATGAGCGTCGCGTCGCGCGGGCCGGTCGTCGTCATCGGAGCCGGCATCGTCGGCCTCGCCTGCGCCACCTACCTCCAGCGCGACGGCCGCAAGGTCGTGTTGATTGATCCGGCCGGCCCGGGGGAGGGCGCCTCCTACGGCAACGCCGGCGGCCTCAACGGCTCCTCGATCGTGCCGGTCGCCATGCCCGGCGTGCTCGCCAAAGTGCCGCATTGGCTGCTCGATCCGGAAGGGCCGCTGTCGATCCGGCTTAATTATCTGCCGCGCCTGCTGCCGTGGCTCTACCGCTTTGTGCGCGCCGGTCGTTCGGAACTGGTGCGCGAACAGGCGCGCGCCTTGCGCAGCCTCCTCGCGCCCACGGTCGACATGCATCGCGAGCTTGCCGCGAGCGTCGGGGCCGCCGACCTGATCCAGCGCAGCGGGCTGCTCGTCGTCTACCGCGGCGAGGAGGGTTTTGCGGCGGATGCGCCAGCCATGCGGCTGCGTGCCGACAACGGCGTGACGATCGACGAACTGGGCAAGGATGAACTGCGCCAGATCGAACCCACGCTCTCGCCCGCCTATACCCGCGCCCGCTTCATTTCCGAGAACGGTTTCGTCCGCAACCCGCTGCGCCTGAGCCGGAGCCTTGCCGAATCCTTGGTGGCGAACGGTGGCGAGATCCGCCGCGCGCGCGCCGAGGGATTTTCCTTCGCGGACGGCAAGGTCGAGGCGGTGCTCACCGCGAGCGGGCGAATACCGGCGGCCGCCGTGGTGCTCGCCGCGGGCGCGCACTCGAAGCTGCTGGCAGCACGGCTTGGCGAAAGCGTGCCGCTCGACACCGAGCGCGGTTACCACGCCATGATCAAGTCGCCCGAGGTCGCGCCGCGCCTCCCGATCATGGATGCGGAGGCGAAGTTCGTCGCCACCCCCATGGAGGAGGGGCTGCGCATGGCGGGCACCGTGGAGTTCGCCGGCCTCAAGGCGTCGCCCGACTGGCGCCGCGCCCACGTGCTGCTGCGCCACGGGCAGGCGATGTTTCCCGGCCTGCCGCACGCGATCCCCGAGGATCGGATTGCCGTCTGGATGGGCTTTCGTCCCAGCATGCCGGATTCGCTGCCGGTGATCGGTCCGACGCGCCGCTATCCCAACGCCTTTCTCGCCTTCGGGCACGGCCACGTGGGACTCATCGGCGCGCCCATGACCGGCCGCGTCATCGCCGACCTCGTCGCCGGGCGGTCGCCCGCAATCGACGTCGCGCCGTTTGGCGCCGCCCGCTTCGGCTAAATTAACCCAACTTGCGCAGAATCGACACCCGACAATAATCAAATCAATGAGTTATCCGAAAAGTCGGCACTACATTTTGGCTGAGGATGGGGGATCAGGCGATG
>Ga0153928_1000715_pt1 | contig 15923 bp, 13 predicted proteins | sample TSNJ012MetaG_FD_106656 | JGI IMG/M metagenome (GOLD analysis project Ga0153928, IMG submission 106656) | Attine ant fungus gardens microbial communities from New Jersey, USA - TSNJ012 MetaG | ecosystem: Host-associated > Fungi > Mycelium > Unclassified | place: USA: New Jersey, Wharton State... | reverse complement strand
GCCTGCGCATTAGACACTTTCGCATTTGCCTTATTCGCCTGATTTACGGAATCGCTGTAATCATACTTTCCGGTTAATACGTTTAATTCTGCTTTTTGATTGTCCTTTTCCAAGTCTTTTAAGTCAAACGCAATCATCTGATCACCCTTGGTGACAACATCTCCGACTTCAAAATCCATTTGATTGATCGTTGCATTGACCGGTGAATAAAAGGTTTTCGTCTGCATACTCTTCACCGTTCCGGAGGCATCCAGTTTTTCCTCTACATCCCCAGTCTCAACCGCAACCACCGGAACCGATGGAATCACCTCTGTCTTCGGCTTCAGCTGATTCACCACTACAAGAATTCCCAATACCAATACAACTGCTGCAACTATCAGTATCATTAATGTTTTTTTGCTACCCCTTACCTTTTTCATGACTGCTCCTTTCGCTGCACTTCAAAATCTTTATTTATTGTATCCATCTCGATCTTCCCGTCCATAAGGCGGATCACTCTGCGTGCCTGCGCAGCAATCCCACCATCATGGGTGATCAGGATAACGGTTCTACCATCCTGATACATTTCCTTTAAGATCGCCAGAATCTCCCGGCTGGATCCTGAATCCAGATTTCCGGTGGGTTCATCCGCCAGGATTACTGGTGGTCTGGCGGCAATCGCCCGAGCGATTGCAACCCTTTGCTGCTGTCCTCCCGACATTTCATTAGGCTTGTGGGTCATACGTGAAGCCAGACCTACCCGCTCCAGCGCTTCCACTGTCAATTGCCTTCTGGTTTTCTTATCCAAACCACGATAAATCAACGGCAATTCTACATTCTCAATTGCATTTAGACTTGGAATCAGGTTAAACCCCTGAAAAATAAAACCTATTTCCTTATTCCTGATATAAGAAAGTTCGTTATCCCGCATGGTGGAAACATCCGTCCCGTTCAAATGATACCGCCCCAAAGTCGGAACATCCAGGCAGCCCAGCATATTCATCAATGTTGATTTGCCGGAACCCGACTGCCCGATAATAGCAACAAATTCCCCTTCATCAATCTGCATACTAATTCCATCCAGTGCCCGCACCTCATTCTCACCCGGGTTATAAATCTTGCTCAAATCAGTTACTTGAATCAACGATTCCATGTTTTCCCCTTTCCTCTTTCTTACAGTATAAAGAGCCTGAATAATCAGACCCCAAAGCCTATGGCTTTACTTTATGTAGCAGCTTTTTCCTGTTATTGTGCCGGCCAGTACGATAATAGGAATGAAAAAGCAGGAGCATGGGACTCTGGTAAATACCGTCCTCTCCACCCCCCGCTCGATAAACTACATTGATTTTAACATGACTATGAAACTTGCTTATTTTTTAGTGCTCCCCATACATACAGAATTGGTAGAACCAAACCTAAGATTACAAACAAAATTGACCAAAGTGTCAAACTTCCGGTAATGGATGTATATCCGGCCGATACTAACTGATATGCAATCAGCAATATTCCCATAATAAAGCACCCCTGTGCCTTATCCTGACGATCACAATTCTTGACACCCAAGATTCCGGCTACCAATTGTACAACAACACCGACAGTGGATATCAACAAACTAATCAGAGTTTCCATTGCCGATGGTACTGCTGTCCCGGTCTGTAGCGCTGCTTGCTCAAGGGCCTGCATATACTCCGGGTTATTCATCTGACCATAACCAACGAATCCGATGCCAACAAACAAAAGAGCAATTACTGAAAAAATAATTAATAAAATCCCACAAACCTTTAAAAGTGACTTTCCTGGTGCATTCATAAATTTCCTCCCCACATATTCTGGTTTAACAACTAGTTTCATTTTATCGACAAACCCATTATATGTCAAATACTTAAAGAATTATTAAGATTTAGCCGTTACCGATTAGTTACTGTTCACTCCGTGAACAGTAACACAGATCAGCCTTCGGCTGAATTATAACAATCAGTCAACAAGCTGTCTGCCAGCGCTTCCAGCGCTGCCTCATCTGCATCTTTCATAGTGGACTTGATCGTCACCATCGGTTCACAGACAGAGATGTCTTTCATCGTCTCCAGAATCGCTTTCATACATTTGCCGGCAGATGGCGCCCAAGTACCATTCTCCAACAGCGCAACCTTTCTTTTCTGATAGCCTTTGGATTTCAGATGATGGAGGAAATCTTCCATACAAGGAAATAATCCGCCATCATAAGACGCTGCCGCCAGAACCACTTTATCATAACGGAATGCATCCTCTACTGCCTCTGCCATATCATCCCGGGACAGATCGGTTACTACTACTTTTTGGGCACCCTTTGCTTCCAACATCTTGCCCAGTTTCTTAGCCGCTTTAGCGGTATTTCCATGAATTGATGCATAAGCAACCAGTACACCGTCATCTTCTGGCTGATAACTGCTCCAGATATTGTATTTCTCCAGATAAAAGCCTAAGTTTTCTTTCAAGATCGGACCATGCAACGGACAAATTATTGCGATATCAAGTGCTGCTGCTTTCTTTAACAGCGCCTGGACCTGGACACCGTATTTTCCTACAATGTTAAAATAATATCTTCTGGCTTCACAAGTCCAGTCTTCTTTTGTATTAAGCGTACCGAATTTACCAAATCCATCCGCTGAAAACAATATTTTCTCCGATGCTTCATACGTAACCATAACTTCCGGCCAGTGTACCATTGGCGCCATTACAAAATGCAGGGTATGAGAACCAAGGCTGAGTGTATCTCCTTCGGCAACGGTAATGGTTCTGTCTGTTAAGTCAAAATCAAAAAACTGCGGAATCATCTTAAAGGTTTTGGTATTGCCCACAAGCTTCATCTGCGGATACTTTTCCGCCAACACCTGAATGCTTGCAGCATGATCCGGCTCCATATGGGATACCACCAGATAATCTGCTTCCCGGCCTTTTAATACTGCTTCCAGATTGTTTAACCACTCCTGGGCAGCCCGTTGGTCTACAGTATCCATAACAGTAACTTTATCGTCTAAGATAACGTAAGAGTTATAGGATACACCATTTGGCACCAGATACTGGCTTTCAAATAAATCAATTGTTTTATCATCTACACCTACATATTGAATTGAATCAGTAATTCTTATGTCTTTCATTGCTTCCTCCTGTCGCTTAACTCTTGTAAAATGCGTAGCCATTCTTTCCTTTTTCTTTCGCCACGCCCAGTGCTGCTGCTGCACATTTGCACAAAGAATTATAATCTGCCGCATCATAAGGGTAATATGCAATTCCCACACTGGCTGAAATTGATAACTTCTGATCATTATGCAAATAACCGTCGCGGAAAATGCCACCTAATTTCTCGGCTTTCATGGTCACCATATGCTGGGGCAGATTAACTGCCAGAATCATAAATTCATCCCCGCCAACCCGGGCAATTACATCGGTAGACCGAAAACAGCTTTTAATCTTATCGGTAAAGTATAGCAGCATTTGATTGCCCGCTAAGTGTCCTAATTTGTCATTAATCTCTTTGAAGTTATCAATGTCAACAAAATAGCACACTCGTCCTTGTTCCGGGTCATAAAACAATTCTTCAGCCTGTTTTCTATATCCATCCGTATTATACAGCCCCGTCAGTTCATCCCGCAGAGCTTTTTCCTGCCACACTACAGCTTCTTTTTTCAGATAGTCGATATTCGTCAGTTTACCCATAATATGTTCGCAGACCAGCTGTTCTGACTCCCCTTCCCGCTCCCACAGTGCATACAGGTAAATTTCATACCATGCACATACTCCATCACCCCGGCGCATCAGCAGCTGACGGCGAATAGTCTGGTCCGGCTTAACAAGGAACTCCAGCAATTCTCTTACTGCAATTCTGGACTCTTTTGGGAAAATAGGATCTTCCAGCAAGGTGTCCTGAACATTGCTAAACTTAATATTTCTGTCAAATACGTTCTGAAACTGCTCCTCAAAGATCATCGAATCCGCCTTTTTATTATATTCAAACAAAATATCTTTAGCGGCCTCCGTTACGATTTGATATTTTTTCCGTTCGCCCTGCAGCCGCCGCATCATTCGGTCAGGATTATCTTCTGCCGGTTGAGCCGTACTACCCGCACTTTGCCTTGATATCTGCGACACATTTTTCTTACCCAGACGATTCTCGAATAGTTCCCCGTCCTCATAAGCTTTTCGTAAAAGCAGCTCCATTTCCTGCAGGCATTCTAATAGCATGGGATTAAACACCCCACACTCACCATTCACAATCATTTCTAATGCTTTTTCATGGGAGCGGGCATCTTTGTATACGCGTTTGCTTACCAACGCATCATAGACATCAGCTATTGACACGATTTGCGCCCAAATGCTAATGTTATTTCCCGAAAGACCATCCGGATAACCCCGACCATCCCATCTTTCATGATGATGACGACAGATATCATAGCAATAACCCAGCAGTTCTGAATTTTCAATACTAAGCTTATCAAGAATCTCACATCCTTTGACAGAGTGGGTCTTCATAATCTCAAACTCTTCTTTCGTCAACTTACCAGGCTTTAATAGTATCGCATCAGGAATGGCGATTTTACCGATATCATGCATCGCCGCCGCATCACAAATCAAATCTGCCTCTTTTCTTAAAACACAGTATTCCGGATTGCGTTCTGATACATTGTATAAAAATAATCTTGTAATATCACGGATACGCTGAATATGCATTCCGGACTCATTATCCCGAAATTCCACCGCCGTATTCAATGCCTCAATGAAGAATGAGTTTGACTGCCGCAATTTCTCTGCTTGAATCTGCAGCTCAATTGTCTGATCATGAATCACCTGTTCAAGATTCTTACGGTAACTGTGCAGTTCGATAATATTCCCAACACGCAGCTTTACTATATATGGATTAAAAGGTTTGCTGATAACGTCAGAAATACCAAATTCATAACTTTGAATGGATAATTCATCTGATACTTCAGCCGTTATTAAGACAATCGGTATGTCTTTAATCCAGTCCCTTCTATGCATTTCCTCCATAAACTGAACGCCATCCATAACGGGCATCACTACATCCAATAATATCACTGCAATGAAATCTTTATGCTGTTCAATCAATTCCAGCGCTTCCTGCCCATTGGTAGCTTCCAGTGTATCATAGTTACGATAAAACATCTCATTTAGAATGGCTCTGTTGATTTCTTCGTCCTCTACAATAAGGATCTTCTTATCGTGCGGCATGATATCCCCCTTTTGTCACTTTAATCATCCTGCATATGCTTTGATCAAACCAAATACTCTGATATATTCTTCCTTTAATAAGGCAAATTCCGCAACTGCGGCATCACCATCTCCCTTTCTGATATCCTGTACAAAGGTATCGCAATATCCACATAGCACAGCCATGCCCAAATTCCCGCTAACACCTTTCAGAGTATGGGCAATTTGTTCTGCAACTTCCGGATTCCAGTCAATCACAGCCTGTTCAAGATCCGGTAATTTATCATCCTGAATAAATTTTAGGATTACACGCTCCAATAGCATAGCATTGTTGCTCAGTCTAGCTAAGGTTGCTTCGATGTCAACACCCAGATCATTCAGTAACTGCTCGAATTCTTTCTTTATCTCCATTGATCTTCTCCTTCTATCCACTTTGCACTACAAACTATCTTAATTTTACCACGATAAAATGAGAATAGCAACTATCTATCCCAACGCCACATCCAAAATCATCATGATCAGAAAACCTGCAGCAAACCCGATGGTTCCAATATTCGAGTGTTCTCCTTCGGAAGCTTCGGGAATCAGTTCTTCCACCACCACATATATCATGGCACCGGCTGCAAATGACAATAGATACGGAAGCGCCGGTATAATATGGGATGACAGCATAACAGTTATAAAAGCTGCTGCCGGTTCTACCACCCCTGAAAGCATGCCAAGAATAAATGCCCGACTCTTACTCATGCCCTGATTCTTAATTGGCATGGAAATTACCGCACCTTCGGGAAAATTCTGAATTGCAATCCCTGTCGAAAGGGCCAGTGCCGAAGCCAGTGTAACGTTACTGTCCGCCGACAACATTCCAGCAAATACCACGCCAACGGCCATGCCTTCCGGAATGTTATGCAGTGTTACCGCCAGCACCAGCATAGTTGATTTAGAGAGAGAACTTTTCCGTCCTTCCGGCTTGTTGTGATCAAGATGCAGATGGGGTACCAGCCAATCCATGACCAACAAAAAGGCAACGCCCCCGGCAAAACCAACAGCCGCTGGTAAGAACGACCAGACCCCCATTTCCGCAGAAGCCTCAATACTGGGAATCAGAAGCGACCATAAGGCCGCTGCAACCATCACCCCGGCCGCAAATCCCAGTAGCGCTTTCTGTAAATTTTGTCCAATATTCTTTCTCATGAAAAATACACAGGCTGCCCCTGCTGTCGTACCTATGAAAGGTATCATAATTCCTAAAAAAGCATTCATTATTATGCCTCATTCCAATTTCTCTGGTCACAAACAGTCACGGCAATCCTACAGATATTTTTCTAATGTACCGATAACTTCATCAAAGTCCAAAGGTTTTCCAATGTGGCTGTTCATACCCGCTTCAAGACACTTCTCAATATCTTCGCGGAACACATTAGCAGTCATGGCAATAATCGGAATGGTTCTCGCTTTCGGATTGTCAAGCGCGCGTATCGCCCGTGTCGCTTCATAGCCGTCCATCTTCGGCATTTGTACATCCATGAAAATCATATCGTATTTATCCTGAGACTCGCTGAACATCCGAAAGACTTCTTCACCATTTTCCGCGCAATCTATCTTCAAAAGCATCGGTTCTAAAAGCGCCAGCACAATTTCACGGTTGATTTCCACGTCTTCCGCCAACAGGATACGGCTGCCCGCAAAGCTGACAGGAGTATCCTGCGCAGTCTCCGCCCGCTGTTGTTTAGTACCGAGAACTTCGCTTATAAGATCCGCAATGGCGGATGGGAAAAGTGGTTTTGGCAGAAATTTATCAACACCCGCCTTTTTCGCGTCTTCCTCGATTGTATTCCAGTCGGCGGCCGAAATCATAATTACAACGCTGCCCGAATCCGATTCCCTTGTTTTGATCTCTTTTGTCAACTGTATACCGTCCATGCCATGCATCTTCCAGTCTATAAAATAGACATGATATGGACCGCTTTTTTCAATAAGAGTAAGAGCATCCTCACCGTTTTTTGCAGCATCGCAGCGCGCGCCGAATCTTAACATAATCTCTTCAAAGAACAGCAAAACATCAGGATCATCGTCTATAGCGAGGATACGGATATTGTCCCAAGAGATATTTTCGCACGGATCGGCGCTTTTTTCCATGCCCCGTTTTACCTGAACCGTAAAAGCGAATGCAGAGCCTTTTCCAGGCTCGGACTCGACCCATATCCTGCCGCCCATCATTTCCACAATACTTTTAGAGATTGCGAGACCAAGCCCCGTACCTCCGAATTTGCGTGCCGTACTGCTCTCCGCTTGCTGAAAGGATGTGAATAAGCGACTCTGCTGCTCCGTGCTTATACCAATCCCTGTGTCAGTCACTTCAAACTGTATTGTACAGATATCCTTTTCTTCACCTGAAAAGCGCGTTTTCAGACTGATAAAACCTTCCTCAGGCGTGAATTTAACCGCGTTGCTTAAAAGGTTTGTAATGACTTGCGCCAGCCGCTGGTCATCACCAATCAGATTTTTCGGAATGTTGTTGTCAATATGTACCGTAAGCCTTTGTTGTTTTTCATCCACACGGAAATTTATGACGTTAACGACACGCCGAAGCATACTTTCGAAATCAAATTCCATCGGTGAAAGTTCCAGCTTATTCGCTTCTATTTTTGACATGTCTAAAATGTCATTGATAACACCGAGAAGATGATTTGAAGCACCTTCGATCCTTGTAAAACAATAATCTTTCCGTTCGGTGTCGGCAGCAGACTTTCCGATAGTGGTCATGCCGATGATAGCGTTGAGTGGTGTGCGGATCTCGTGGCTCATGTTCGCAAGAAATTCCGATTTTGCCAGATTTGCACGTTTTGCCGTTTCCAAAGCCTTATTGATCTCTGTGATGTCGTTGAACAGCGCCAATATTCCGGTGCTTTTACCTTTATCGTCAGTCATGGGCGTAATTTGAATCGTAAACGTGCGCGTCGGGCCTTTAGAGCCTATGGTCATTTGTTCCTCAATAAATACGGTGTTTTTTTGATCAACTGCACTTTCAACCGCGGCAGAGAATCTGCCCAAAATTTCTTCCGATATAAGCGGTTCTAAAACATCCCTGTAATGACTGCCATTAACAAGCCCGAAATTGGCTATGCCGGCATCCGTCAGAAAGGCGTTGGAAGCATACGCAAAACGGCCGTCAAAATCAAAAAGTAAAAGGATATTATTCGTGTTTTCAAGGATAAGCTTAAAAAACTGAAGCTCCTTTTTCAGGGATTCGTTCAAAATGGATTCAACCCGGTCTTGTACGATATTAACCTTTCGTACCCTTTCAAGATTTGTTTCCGAAAGGGCAAGTTTCCTCTTTAAGACACGGATTTCTTTCAGCAGTTCGTCAACTGTCGGTTTTTTGGCGTTTTGATTTTCAAATTCTTTCATAATCCTCAACTCAATTTACAAAAAACATTGGTATAATTATGGTAATAGTTTTTTAACTTGCCGGCTGCGTCGGGAAGGGGACATATTTCGCCGCCGCTGCAAGCAAAGAGATATTGTGTGTCACCGGTTATCTCCCTTACCTTTTCCGCCTCGGCGGTATTATTCGCACTAAGCGCGAGATACCGTGCTATACAGGAATAACTTAATATGACGCTGTCCTTTTCCACAAGCGGCTTTAAAGTTTTTTCGGTGGTATACAAAACGTCATTCATGTCAACGCGTCCAATGGCTAAGGTCGCGCCAACCGACATTGCCCCGCCGCAAACCGCACGACCATCCGGCATAAGGGCAAAAACAGCGCGGGCGACCGGCTTTGTGCCGTCTTTATGATCCACGACAAGCGGAATGATACCTAATCCCGAAACAAGTTCGGATCTCGTCAAACCGATTTCTTCGAGATATTCCAGTGCGGTCTTTCCGTTAACGCTGGTGAGAATGTTACCCTCAGATCCCGTTATGATCGCCCTTTGGCTCCTGATCTTGTCTTCGTTAAGGGAAGCGACCTCAAACGAAAATTTCAGATTGCCATAAATAGCGCCCAAAACCACAGTTTCACGAAATGCTTCTCCATTGTGGATCGTTTGCGCTGTAGAATAATCCATGTTGTGATCGACGGTCGTCGTGCCAAAAAGTGGGATTCCACCCGTCGCCCGGTCGATCTCTGTCAGAATCATATCGCCGCTCACTGTATTTATGAGCGGGAAATAACTCAAAAGCAAAACCGGCTTTTCTTCGGATCGATGCAGCAGCGCGGACATAGCGGAACCAACCGAGTCCTCATATTTTTCAGTAATGGGAATCGCTGTGGTTTGAAAGCTGCAATCGTCGCTTGTTAAAACCGTAATTGCGAAAATTATCTGGTCTACTTCCTTCCCGGCAGCGCAAAGACAAGTCGTTGACCCGATACAATCAAAGGGCAGCGCGTCACAGATTGCTTGAAGCACACCGGTTTCCTCAAATTCAGAAAAACAAGAGATAATACCCAGAGAATTTTTCAATAGATTTTTTTCAGGATCAAGCGCTGTTAAAATTTCGGAAACAGCGATTTCAGCGTCATCAATCTCCCGTGTTGTTGCAGTGTAAGACTTAATCATTGCAGATGCCTCCTTATAATTTTCTTATGAAGTAAAAATAGCCCCTGTAAATGTAGGAGCTATAGCGCGGAAGCGGTGGGATTCGAACCCACGTGCCCAGCGAAGGACAACCGCATTTCGAGTGCGGCTCGTTATGACCACTTCGATACGCTTCCTCATTATATCGGATTTTATTATACCTTTTTACACTCCTTCCGTCAACCTACTTTCTGTCCTTTGCCACTTTTCCCTTCTTCTTCTGCTCCCGCAGATCTTTAAAAAAATCAGAAAGCATTTCACTGCACTCCTGCTCCATAACTTCGCGAATGACATTCACTTTATGATTAAATTCATCCATTTCCAAGAGATTCAACACCGAACCTGCACATCCCGCCTTGGAATTCATACTCCCAATCACCACGTTCGTCACTCTCGCCTGAACAATCGCCCCCGCACACATCTGGCAGGGTTCCAGGGTGATGTACATCGTACACCCCTCCAAGCGCCAGTCTCCCAGGCAGCGGCTCGCTTTTTTAATAGCATTCATCTCCGCATGTGAAAGGGTATTCTTATCTGTATTCCGCCGGTTATACCCTCTGGCAATAATTTTGCTCTCATATACAATGACACAACCGATGGGAACTTCATTTAACTTCCAGGCCTTCTTCGCCTGACGGATTGCTTCCTTCATATATTGTTCATGTTTCCCCATTGTATTCCCCTTTCTCTAAAAATCTGTGATATTTTCCATCTTACTTTCATATGATTTTGATAGAAAGCAATACAGAAAGGATGTATTACATTTGTCGAATTATACTCGTTTCGTCTCTTACTTATATGAATATAAAAATGGTACAAAATCAGAGAACCGAGGATTTATTAAGGTTGAATCCCGTGATAACGTAGTCAAGATGGAAGTACATATCAAGTCCGCATCATCACAGCAGGCTAATATTCCCCTGAATATATATGGTTTCGTCCATGAACAGGGGCAGCTTCCCGGCATATCCCTGGGAAGTTATTACACCGGAAGGGGCACTACCGCCTGCAAGCTTCATTTTGCTTCACAAAGTATCGGAAACACTAAATACAATTTCCAAGATCTTTCCGGGCTTTTGATTTTCTGTGAAAATAATATATGCTATGGTACCTCTTGGGATGACAACCCGATTGAGATTGACCAATTTTATGCCCTACCGCCTGCAGCCGACGAAAATGAAACGGTACAAACACCTTCCAACGAAGAAATGCCTAATACCGATAATATTGATCAAGAAACCCCTGTTCTGGAATCGGCCAGCGTGGAGGCTCCTCTTGAGGATTCTAACCAACAGCTCCTCACTCAAGAAAGCCCAAACGAAAACATCCCCGCTGACGATTTAGCCATTCTCACAGATATACAACCAGCAGAAGTCCCGGTAGTTAATGAGCAGCCTGAATCACCTGCTGACGAATCGGCTTTTTCACCAGAATACGAAATCCCCCTCACCAGGGAATATTCTGCTCAGCAAGCTGACGGGGAATTATCAGATAACAATGCTGATTCTTTCCCAGAGCATACATTTCCTGCTGCAGAACAACACCCGCACCAAAGAGCTGTCCAGCCTGCAATGGGTATGTTTCCATCCCCGGACAATAATTATTCTTCCTCCCAACAGATGAAAGCAGTATCAACTGATATTTTCGAATTACCTGCTTACAATGCCCCTGCCGCCACCAGGCAGCCGTCTCAGGAACTTTATGCCGGTTCAGCGTCTGCCCTCTCCGATGGCCGCTGGCAGCAGCTTCAGCAAGAATACCAAGCCATAGACCCTTTCCCTGATGACGAGATCATCGATTGCATTCGTCTGGAGCAAAAAGATCTGCCCAACTTAAGAAGAAACAACTGGCTCATCGGAAATAACCAATTCATTCTTCATGCTTTCTCTAATCATCAACATCTGATAATGGGAAGAATGAACCATTCCGACCAACCCGTTTATATCTTAGGTGTTCCCGGCGTATATGACCCAAAAGAAAAATTCATGGCGAACATGTTCGGCTTTCCGTATTTTAAGCCCGGCTCTGAGCATACTCTCCACCCAGGTAACTTCGGCTACTGGTATCGGGCCATTGATTAGTCAAACACCACGCACATAAATCTCTTCAATGTACTCTGCCAGCAGTTCTTTCAACTGATTCATTTCGTCAGGCGTATAAGCACTGAACACTGGCCGAATCACCGATGCAGACTCCTGATATTGCTGCAAATAATACCGACTGCATCCTTGAATCCATTTACCTATCTCTATTAATTCTTTTTTTGAATGCAGCTCTCTGGTTACTGTGGTACGAAACTCATAGTCCAGAGAGCCATTCATCAAGAACTCCACAGATTCCCGAATCTTGTCCAACCTGAAATTCTGCACTCCAACCGTCTCACCATACCGTACCGGTGAATTCTTAATATCCATCGCCACATAATCAAGCATCCCCGCCCGGACCAACTTCTTAAGCACCTCAGGCCGATATCCATTCGTATCTAATTTCACAGCATAGCCAAGCTCTCTAATCCTCCCAATCAGCTCAAATAAATCCGGAAACAGCGTAGGTTCCCCCCCAGTAATACACACCCCTTCCAAGATGCCCTGCCGCTTTTGCAAAACCGCCAGCACCTCTTCTTCCTCCATAACAGGCTCCTTATCCGCCGACAACACCAACTCAGCATTGTGACAAAACGGGCAACGAAAGTTACAGTTACCAAGAAAAATAGTACAACCAATCTTCCCCGGATAGTCCAACAAGGTCAATTTCTGAAATCCATGAATCCTCATAAATATCTCTCCCTCAAAAACAAAAAAGCCCGACATGCTCTTCATATAGGCATATACAGGCTTTCCATCAGTATCGAAGCGACAAGATTCGAACTTGCGGCCTCTGCGTCCCGAACGCAGCGCTCTACCAAACTGAGCCACGCTTCGCTAACAGCTTTATTATTATAGCATCACCAATATATAAAATCAAGTACTCATTTTAAGATTTACAAAACTTCAGGGCTGCAGTCACCTGCAACCCCTGATTTCTTTAGACTGTCTAATTCAACTGATATACCTCAGCATACTGAAGTCCAAAACTCAATGCCTGAGAATGACTACCCATATAGATATCTACATGTCCATACGCAGTCCCGCGATCTTCAACAGTATAAACATTTCCATTAATCAAAAGCTTAGTTCCGAATGAAACACCGCCCATAGCAACTGTTCGTCCTGCCGATGGCATTGCCCCGCTTGCTGTCGGTCCCCCTGACCAGCTTCCGCAGCAGCTGCTGCAACTGCAATATGCTGTCAATTTAAAGGTCCCAAGATATGTACCCTGGTTACTGGATCCAGACTCACTGTTTTCGCTCTCCGGCTCATCCTGTACTTCTTCTTGTGCCGTCTCCTCATCACTGGCATCAGATGACGGGGTTTCGTAATCCGCTGTATCATCGGTATCCTCAGATCCGCCGGTATCCTCTGGGATTACTTCAGCAGATTGTTCTGGAGTCTCCTCTTTTACTGTCACTTTGGCATCTTCTTCAGCTTTTGCACGCGCTTGTGCTTCCGCCTTGGCTTTTGCTGCTGCCGCTGCCTCTTCGTCTTTTGCCTGCTTTAACAGTCCATTAATAGATGCTTCCTGCTGGCTAATCTTAGAAAGCAGTGCTGCTTCTTCTGATGCAGCATCCTGAAGGTCCCCAGCATATTCAGATATTTGGTTATATGTACTTGCCACAATTTCTTCTACTTCACCTTGTTTCTCTGCACTATCTTCCTGCAGCGCTTCAATTGCAGCTTGCTCTACTTTGACCTGAGCTTGTTTCTCTTTAATCTTTTCTTTTGTTTCCTGATACTCTTTCAACATTTGGCGGTCATACTCAGAAATCTGTGATATGTTATCTGCCCGATTTAAAAAATCAGTTAAACTATCAGAAGATAAAAGCATGTCCAAATAGTCAATACTGGACTTCTCGTACATGAACTGGATTCGCAGCTTCATATCTTCGTACTGCTTCGCTTCCTGCTTTTTTGCTTCTGCCAATTCTTTCTGAACCTTCTCCAGTTCTTCCTGCTTCGCTTCAAAATCTTTCTGCAGCTGCTCTAAAGTATTCTTCAATTCCTCTAACTGCGCATTTAACTCTGTTAAATATGCTTCTGATTCATTTTTCAGCGATTGTAAACTATTAATTCGACTTTTCGTATCATCCAGACTGGATTCTGTTCTCTCTTTTGCCGCTTTTTCATCATTGATCTTGTCCTGCGTCGTTGCCGCATAACACGGTAAAAGTGAAGAAATCAGCAGCATTCCTGTCAGGATAGCACTTAATAATTTCTTGCTGTTCATCATAAAACACCTCATAATTTTGTTCGTGTTTTGTTATTATAACACAGCTTTTCGTAAAATAAAAGATGTTTTTTAATATCTTGTAATACTTGTGTAATATTTTGTCGAATTTTCGTATTGTTTTTGACCCATTTTCTACAATATGTTGTTAACTTTTTCTCCAGCTATACAAATACTTGTTTTTTAAAACACCATTTACCAATTTCCCCCATCCCAAAGAAAAGTTTTCGACACAAACCAACTGCCATCCCCTTTCCCGTCCACATTCGCCCGGCCGAACCAATATTGTCTCTCCCCGCAGATACCGCCAAAGCCGCTCATCTTCCCGCTGCAGCTTCAGCACCGAAGCATATTTCTCCCCTCCTAATGCCAAGGCAAATGGTTGACTTGGTTCAAAACGCTCTTTCTTCAATTCTCCCAGATACAACCCATTGCGTAAAAAACGAATCCCTTTCAAATCCTCTGGCAGATCTGGCACAAGATAAACCTTATTAGCCCTGACATCCACCTGTTCCCAGGAAAATTCCATCTCCACATCTTGAAAAAAACATTCCAATACTTCCCTTGTCTTCTTATCTATTCCCTTTACCGCATCTCTTTTTCTGCCTTTTGTGCCTCTGCCCCGAACTTTTTCTTGTTCACCCTTGCCTTTGACAGCCGCATTTTTATCTGCTTCCTGTTCACCCACCATATCTTTTTGCAGCAATGCCAAAAAGTGTCCTTCTCCTTTCATCCGATGTGGCCAGATCCGAATGCATTTCTTCAGCATTTCTTGCTGATCTCCCCACGCAGGGTTCCCCTGAGAAAAGCCTTCCCATAATTCCATATCCCGCACCTTCATCTCCGGATACTGTTCAGTTAACCACACCATCATTCCTTCATTCTCCCGAGGTGCAAAAGTACAGGTAGAATACAAAAGATACCCCCCAGGCCTTAACATTGATACCGCACTTTCTAAAATTTCTCTTTGCATCCGGGCACACTCTGCCGGCTTATTCACATCCCATGCCCTTGCCGTTGTCTCATCTTTACGAAACATACCTTCTCCGGAGCAAGGCGCATCTACCAATATCTTGTCAAAATAAGCGGAAAACTTCTCCGCCAGTCTGGACGGAACTTCATTAGTAACAAAGACATTCTTGATTCCTGCCATTTCAATATTCCGCAGCAGCGCTTTAGCCCGGGCATTGCTAATATCATTTGCCACCAGCACACCTTCGCCGCAGAGCCGTTCCCCCAACTCGGTCGCCTTCCCTCCCGGAGCAGCACACAGATCCAATACCTTGTCCCCCGGCTCAATGTGAATACGCGATGCCGGCGTCATAGCACTTGGTTCCTGCAAATAATATAACCCCGCCAGATAGTAGGGATGTCTGCCCGGCGCATCATTTTCATCATAATAAAATCCATTATCTATCCACGGTATCTTCTGCAAATGAAAGTCCGAAAGTTCCCCGAATTCCTCCGGCGACAATTTTAACCGATTGACCCGCAGACCATACTGCCGTGGCTCTTGATAGCTCTCGACAAAAGCTTCATACTCCTCTTGAAGCATTTCCTGCATTCTTAACTTAAATTCTTCCGGTAAATAATCCATCCTGATTCCTCTGTTTCTAAAAATTCCATTTTAACGCTTCGCATACAGTATAAAATGCATTCATTATTTTTGCAATCCAATTTTAAGTCACCCCCTCAGGCTGTCCTAGTTACTGTTACTGTTCACTCCCTAACTATTCCGCGAGGTGTTTCCGTGCATAATGCACGGAAATCCCGAGACATACAAGGCGCGAAATTATGCAGTATGCATAATTTCTGTGCATCGCGAAGCGTGTT
>Ga0153928_1000712_pt1 | contig 15979 bp, 10 predicted proteins | sample TSNJ012MetaG_FD_106656 | JGI IMG/M metagenome (GOLD analysis project Ga0153928, IMG submission 106656) | Attine ant fungus gardens microbial communities from New Jersey, USA - TSNJ012 MetaG | ecosystem: Host-associated > Fungi > Mycelium > Unclassified | place: USA: New Jersey, Wharton State... | reverse complement strand
TATTTTGCCATCTGCGGCGTTGTCATCAGTCGACGTAGCCACCGCTACGCCTCCTTCTTCCGCCTTGCAGGCTGACAAAATATGAAGCACTGTTTTACTAAAGGTGAATGATACAGTACACTAATGCCATAAGTTTTAACAATGACTATAGGATTCAATATGAGATCTTTGTAAAAAGCAAAGATGAAGAAACCGCAAGATATCTTATCCGGAAACTTATTCAAAATAATAGTATTTAAACTTACTTCGTTCTAAATCTATATGGACGCCTCCCTACACAATTAAATAATCAGTGGCTAGAATTCATGCAATTATTATAGAATATATATACATATTTTGCCTATACTAAATATGAGGTGAAACAGATGGAAGAACAATATTCAGAGAAACAGCAGCGTAAGAAATCAAACGAAGATTTCAACAGCGTAACGCAAAAGATGAAACCTGAAAATCAGAATCAGACACACAATGTCAGAAGAGAAGGTATGAAACCTTCGAATCAGAAATGATAAGGATATCCTAAAGGTCATAAGACTTGAGGGATATCCTTATTTTTATGAGTACGTATCCGGCAGATTAAATAAAACGGAATCCAGAGGACCTTTATCAAGATCTTGTCAGGGAAATGTTGATTAGTATCCGTACTTTTCAAATTTCGTAAGGGCAATTATTATCTTATTCAACTAATTCCAGTTCAGCAGTATCTTTGTCATCATATTTTTGCCTATATTTTAATGGTGATAAACCGGTGTTATTTTTGAAATACTGGGTAAAATAATTGGAAGATGAAAAACCTGTCATACGGGCAACTTCTGTTATGCTGAAATTTGAATTTCTTAGTAAGTTTTTACTATGTAAAATTCGTCTTTCCAATAGATAGTTTATTGGCGATATCCCATAAGTCTTTGTAAACTTACGAGATAAATAAAATTTATTCTGGTGGGCAAGTGACGAAAGAAGATCCAGGTCAATGTTCTCATGATAATGAGAGTCCATGTAGTGTTTCACATATTCACATTCACTGGGAACGTCTTTGTTTGTGCATATTGAAAAAGTATTACCTGTCATTCTGGTAATTTTCAGCAGCATAATCGTGAGATAATGCTGACAAATCTGCTCATAAAACTTCTGATTCTGTTTACACTCTTCAAGCATGGCTTGAAGCAGTGGCAGTATGACATGCCTTTTCATATTAAAATCGAGAAGATTGTAATTATTTAAATGCTCTTCACTGTTAAATTGAAATTGAAGATTGTCAACACCAAGTACAATGTAGCTGAGTGGGTTCGTAGAAGAGGATGTTTCCGTGTGTTTGACATTTGGGTTAATAATGACCAAAGTGTCTTTTTTTATTGGAATATGGTCATTTTCCGTATAAAACGTACCCTCTCCATCAAGAACGTAAATCAGCTCGCTGAAGCTATGGCTATGGTATATGCTGACCCAGTCTTGCCCATAAGTAGAAGAAGATATATATAATAAACGTTCTATGGAATTTTGTGCAGAGAGTTCCATAATGGAATATTTTACATGCGCCATTTATAATACACCTCTTAACTGGTTTTTTTAATTTTATCATGCATAGTATAGAAAGTCAATATTTATAATATTCAAGACAATAAAGTAGTAGATTTATGTACAATTAAAATATATAATAATGATATTAATTGTAAGGAAAATATAAAATAAGTTGGGAAAACATGGATTATCGTCAAAATGCACAAATAAAGTTTAAATATTAATAAAATGACGCAATATGGGAGAGGCAAGATTATGAATAATGTAAAACGAAGAGGAAGAGTTACGATTCCAACAGATTTGGATGTAATTAAAGAAACATTGGAACTGATTAAACGTTGGGGAGCAGATGCACTTCGCGACTGCGATGGAACAGATTTTCCGGATGAATTAAAGAACATAAGACGATATTCCCAGACCCGGAAGCATTGATGGATAATATTACAAAGGTCACCGGTTTTCTGCGTGAAAGGATTCTGGCGGACAAAGGAGACCCGGAGCGGGAAATGCTGAACCTGATCCCGACCTGGGAAGAAAAAAAATATTTCATAGATACTCTTGGAAACTATTGGAGGGCTTATTTGTTCATCAAGGATGCCGATTGCTTCAGGTTTTAACATTATAGTTAATATTATAAAACGGTCGATAGAGGCTATCGTAAAATAGCCAATTTTAGCCACTCTGTCTCAAAATAGAATCAATCCCTAGGAATCATGCTTTTATGAGCATTTACGAATTCAAGCGGGGGTTGATTTTTTATGTGTATTTTTACGAGGCCATTGTTTTTGGGCAATACAATATAGAGGCTTCCCGCCTGATGTAGTTGCCTTTTTCTAAGCAAATGCGTATTAGAATTCGTGAAACAACCCTGCTTTGAGTATCGATAAGGATGGAATTCTGACTGGTTTCGTGATAAAATGAATCCTAAAGATTAACTTAAAATCAGAAAGAGAATTTCGGTGAACTGATATGATTTCAAAATCGTCTATTCAAGATTATTCCGGTAATCGTATTCTGCAGAAGGAAAATGATTATATATATATTTTGCCAAATAAACTATTAAGACCTTATATATCACATTATACGTTAACATTCCCTAACAAAAATATCATATCTGATAATTATACCGTCATACCTAATGGGAGTTCCACTCTTGTTTTTACATTTGACGGAAATAAAATTGGAAACAGATTGTATGGAACGGCCACCAGAATAAACAAGGTTGGAGATGAGGCCAATCTTTCTATTGAATTGCTTATCATTTCGTTCCGCCCTTGTGGCTTGTTCCAATTTATTAAAATAAATCAGCGTGAATTGACAGATCTATTGCTGCCGGTTGAATCAGTGGATGTTACATTATACAAAGCGATATATAATATATTTGATCAGTCTGAAAGCCTTTATGAACTGATATCAAAATTGGATAACGTTTTTCTTTCTTATTTGGACAGGATAACGTTAAGCAGTGAGGTAGTTTTGACAATGGATAAAATAAAGGGCAGTAATGGAATGATATCAGTAAACGAATTATCAAAATACATTTATTATAGTGAGAGGCATTTGAATAGAATTTTTGGGCAATGTTGTGGGATGAATGTGAAATCATTTTTGAAGTTAGTCAGAATGAATAAAGCAATAAAACTGCTTCAAAATCCGCAAAACAACATGACGATGGTTGCATTGCAGTCGGGTTTCTATGACCAGCCCCATTTTATTCATGAATTTAAATCCATCTGTAATATTACACCACAGGAATATTTAGATAACATGTCTGATTTTTACAATCAAATTACGGAGTCTTAGATTAAAATTTCTGTAATAAGAAACGGAAGGAGAGAATTTTATGAAGTATGGGGGAACACTTTTAGCTGTTTCAGATATGGAAAAATCTAAGAATTTCTATGGAACAGTTCTTGAACAAAAAGTAATATTGGATTTAGGTGTGCATGTATCTTTTGAATGCGGAATCTCTTTACAGGATAATTATGCGGAACTGGTAGGTGAAGATTTACCCATTAAGAAACAATCAAATAATTTCCAGTTATATTTTGAGGTAGAAGATATTGATGGCTGGAAGGTAAAAATAAATAATCTAGAAGGTATTGAATTTATACATGATATCAAAGAATATCCCTGGGGACAGAGAGTAATGCGTTTCTATGACTATGATAAGTATATTATCGAGGTTTCTGAAAGCATGGAAAGTGTTGTGAAAAGATTTTTGAAACAAGGGCTGTCCGTGGAGGAAACTGCAAAACGCACCATGTATCCTGTAGAATTTGTACAACATTGCTTATAAAACATCAAATTCTTGCAGAAACGGCGAATAGATTTGCTGCTGCAAGTATTCTATATTTTCTATTGCGGAGAGGTATTTTGCTTGCCAAGAAAGTGGAAGCGTTATATAATTAAGAAAAAACAAGGGAGAAGCAATTTTTATGGCAAACAAATTGAATAAAAATCTGAAGTACGGTATCATTTCAATAGCAATAGCTGCAGTGATTATTGGCATTATATGTTGGTGGCTGTTTGGGACACAAGCGGGTTCCCGTTCCATAAAAACCTTAAGAAGTAATGTATCCGGAATTGAAAGAACAGTAACAGTTTATGATATAAACGGAAAAGAGATCAAGTCTTATACAGGGAAATTTGATGTGGTATATGATGACAGCCGTATTTTGTTTGATGATGAAGAAGGAAAGAGACATGTGATTTATTATACAACGGGTACTGTTATTATTGATGAGAATTAATAGGCTGAATGAAAAGAGGATAGCCTTCGTGTTAGTTAATGATTGAGGTGTATGTTTTTGAACTAAACTGGGAGAGTCACTTTGTGGCTCTTTTTTAGGTTAAAGGATTTATCTTAAACAGGTATCAAAAAGATCCTCTGAAATTTTTTTGTTTTTAGTATAAATTAAGGTTTTGGAAACTTGGACTTAATTATTTTTGTGCAATATTTCACCAATAAGGGTTGATTTAGATACAGGTTTTGTGTATAATAGGGTACAATTTATCAACGACATAATTATAAGATGAGTTTATAAGCGATACTATGTCACGAGTCATAATAGTATAAACTCTGCAGCTTGAAAATTGCTTACAGTGTATTTTATAAAATGGGAGGTGTTTGTTAAAGAGTTTATTTTTACGTGACAAAAAAATGATTAGGAGAGAAGGATTGAAATGAAAAAATTAAAGAGAAAAATGAAACGTTTGCTGGCAATCACTTTGGCATTGTGTATGTCTATTCCAAGTCAGGTGTTTGCAATTGATTTGACCACCGGGTCGGGATTGTATACGTATTTGCAATTTGAAGATGAAATCAGTGACAGCTCGGAAAAAGGGAAAGGGATACTTTATTCCAGTAGTAGTTATAATTTAGGCACATTAACATATGAAGAAGGGATAAATGGAAAGGCCGTGCGGGTTCCACAGATGACAACGGGGAACGCCAGCACGCAAGTAATTAGATTGAATAATGGCATAATAGAAGATAGAAATAGCAGCAGTGTGTGGTCGCTTTCAATGTGGATAAAGCCGGAAGATCTCACAAATGATACGGCGGTGTTTTACTCAAGACGCACGAATCAAAGCACATATTTGATACCGGGAGGATTAAACGACGGGAAAATGACACCTACGCTTCGCATCGAAGACAGGGGAGGCGGAACACAACCTAATTGGGATCTGGTTGCGCCGGAATCCCTGGCTTTGGATGAGTGGGCAATGTTAACGGTTACAAATGATAAACGCCTGGTAAAATTTTACGTAAATGGACAATTGGCAGCGCAACAGGATATTACAGGCATTCAATATGCACCAATTGGTTCCGCAAGTCAAACATATTACATTGGCGGAGATGATGTTAACGGATCATTTGACGGCTTGATGGATGACTTCATGTTATATGATAATGTTGCACTGACCCAGGAGCAGATCCGGGATATCTTTGAAGAACAACGAAACGGTGCGGATATTCTGACAGGCATTGAAATAACGGCAAAACCTGACAAGGAAGAATATACATACAGATCGACAGATGAAGCATTCGATCCGACGGGGTTGGTTGTCAGCAAAGTGTTCAGCGATGGTACGACAGAAGAATTACAGTCTGGTGAGTATGACATTGATTCTTCAGGTCTCGATACATCCAGCCTGGGAGAAAAGGAGATAAAAGTAACCGCCTGTAATAAGACGGTGACATTTACAGTTGAGGTGGTATCCAACAGTCCGGTTTCAGAAATTGACATAACTACAGGACCAGACAAATCAGTATATTATGTTGGTGAAGAATTTGACAGCACAGGTTTGGAACTTGAAATTACATATGAAGATGAAACAAACGCCCTCATAACAACTGGATTTGAAGTATCTGGTTTTGATAGTACAAGAATAGGTACTAAGCAGATTACAATTTCATATGGAGGAAAGGAAGTCACATCTGATGTAATTGTAAAGGCGATTAATCTGGGTGCCGATACAGACTATACTACGGGATTGTATACGTATTTGACATTTGAAGATGAAATCAAGGACAGCTCTAAAAAAGGAAAAGGTCTAATCTATTCTACAGTTACTACCAGCGGTGAACTTCCAGCTGGTTATAATTTAGGAGAGTTAGAATATGAAGATGGCATAAACGGAAAAGCCGTGCGTGTTTCGGAAGCTCTGGGAGATGCCAGAACGCAGGTAATTAGATTAAATAATGGCATTATATCCAGTGACGCAGCAGACAGTAGATGGTCGCTTTCAATGTGGGTGAAGCCAGAAGATCTGACAAGTGATACAGCGGTATTTTATTCATGGCGTACAAATCAAAGTATTTACTTAATGCCGGGAGGATTAAGTGACGGGAAAATGACGCCTACGCTTCGCTTCGAAGATAGAGGAGGTGGAACACAATCTAATTGGGATCTGGCTGCACCGGAATCCATGGGCTTGACTGAAGATGAATGGGCGATGTTAACAGTTACATATGATAAATACATGGTAAAATTTTATGTAAATGGGCAATTAGCAGTGGAACAAAATATTACGGGTATTCAATATGCACCAATTGGTTCGGGAAGTCAGAAATATTACATCGGCGGTGCTGATAAAGATGGATCGTTTAACGGTTTGATTGATGACTTCATGTTATATAATGCTACAGCGTTAACGGACGACCAGGTTTATGGGATTTTTGAAGAACAACTGGCTGACGGAAAAGTTTTAGTAGGTATAGAAGCGGATAATTCTAATGGTAAAGCTAAGTATACATTAGGTGATCCGTTAGATACATCAGGGCTAATTGTAAATAAAATCTATAGCGATGGAAGTAAAGCAGCAATGGATGCCAGTGATTATGATGTTTTAGGCTATAACAGTGATGAAGTTGGCAAACAGACGCTTACGGTAACGGCATATAACAAAACTGCAGCATTTGGAGTAGAGGTGGCTGCGGGGCGTGAAGTCACAGGGATCAGTATAGAAACACTCCCCCAAAAAACTGTATATTATCTTGGCGACAATTTTGATGCCACAGGTTTGACTATTAAAATCACATATGAAGATGATACAAGTATTAATATTACGAATGGATTTGACTTATCCGGCTTTGACAGTACCCAAATAGGGGTCAAAACAATCAAGGCGACATATGAAGGAGAGGAAGCTGCATTTGACGTAATTGTTTTGGCGGTTAATCCGACGGGCAGTACACTGAGAACATACCTGAAATTTGAAGGTAATTTAAATGATTCAGCTACCGGTACTACCGCAACGGGAATAACGAAAAGCGGCAATATTACATATGCACAAGGTTTGGATGGTCAGGCCGTTCGCTTTCATAGCAGCGGAACTACAGGAAATGACGTGATTCAATTAGCGAATGGATTATTGGGCACGACTGCCACCATTTCTCTCTGGGTGAAACCGGATGCAGACACGTTAAAAGAAGATGTGGCGGTATTTTACACCAAGCGTACCTGGCAATCCATCAGCATTATACCTGGCGGACTGGCAGGAGGCAATGGAGCACCGGTCGTACGCATCTATGACGGTGGAGATAATAATGTGGCACCTCATAAAGAATTTTATGACCTTGCAGCGCCGGAGGGCATGAAGCTTACGGAAAATGAGTGGGCGATGCTGACATTGACATATGCCAATTATGTAGTTACGCTTTATATAAATGGCGAAGAAGCTGCTTCCATGAACCTGCGTACGAGTGCGAGCAAGGCTGCAGCTACTGCTGAGGATAATTATATTTCTTTTGCTCCAATTGGTTCAGGCAGTCAGGAATATTATATTGGAGCAGGTGGTGCTTATAATAGCGATTATGCAACGAATACGGGGATAACCGCTGATTTTAGTGACTCTGATCTTTTTGAAGGCTTAATCGATAATTTTATGTGTTATACGGCGACATTAACAGCCGATCAGGTTTATGGGGTTTTTGAAGAACAACAAACGGCTATTGAAATAACGGAAGAGCCTGCAAAGAAAGTATATCAATATCAATCAGGAGAAGCATTCGATCCGGCTGGTTTGGTTGTTACCCAGTTGTACAGTAATGGTACAAAACAAGTATTGGAGTCTGATGAATATAAGATTGATTCTACCGGTTTTAGTACGTCCAGGGTGGGAGACCAGGAAATAAAGGTAACGGCCGGTATTAAAACGGTGACATTTATAGTAACGGTGGTTTCCGTCATTGAGATTACCGGTATTAAAATAGCTGCCGAGCCAACCAAAACAGTATATTATCCTGGTGAAAGCTTTGATGGTTCAGGTTTAGAACTTGAAGTGGAATATGAGGATGGCACAAGTGCCCTTACAACGACTGGATTTACAGTAAGTGGATTTGACAGTAATACGGTAGGAACTCAGACAATCACGGTTACCTATCAAGAGAAGACGGCATCGTTTGATGTTGAAGTAAAAGCAATTGATCCGACGGATACCACACTTAGAACATATCTAAAGTTTGAAGACAATTTAAGTGATTCATCTACCGGAACTGCGGCAACAGGAATAACGAAAAGCGGCAATATAACATATGAAGAAGGTTTGGATGGTCAGGCCGTTCGGTTTAATAGCAGCACAACCACAGGAAATGACGTGATACAATTAGCAAACGGATTACTGGGCACGACTGCTACCGTTTCTCTCTGGGTGAAACCGGATGCAGATACGTTAAAGGAAGATGTGGCGGTATTTTATACCAGGCGTACCTATCAGTCTATCAGCATTATGCCCGGCGGGGTATCGGGAGGAAATGGAGCGCCAACGGTACGCATTTATGATGTCGGAAATCCTGACGCTTCTTTGACGGCAGTAAAAACATTTTATGATATAGAGGCGCCGTCATCCATGGGGCTTACTGAAGGTGAATGGGCAATGCTGACATTGACATATGCCAATTATGTACTTACGTTTTACGTAAATGGCGAAGAAGCGGCTTCAATGAATCTTCATGCCGGTGACAATTATATTTGTTATGCTCCGATTGGTTCAGGCGGCCAGGAATATTATATTGGAGCCGGTGGTGCTTATAATGGCGACTATGCAACGAGTACGGGGATAACCGCTGATTTTAGTGACTCTGATCTTTTTGAAGGCTTAATCGACAATTTTATGTGTTATACTTCAGCGTTGACGGAAGGACAGATTAAGAATATTTTCGCAGAGCAGCTGGCCGGTGGAAAAGTTTTAGTGGGTATCGAAGCAGATAATTCTAATGGTAAATCTGAGTATGACAGGGGAGAGACTTTCGATTCCACAGGTTTGCTCATAAACAAGGTATTTAGTGATGATACAAAGGAAGAAATAGCCGGCACTGATTATGTAATTTCGAATGACTTTAACTCAAATATTATAGGAGTACAAACACTTACGGTAACGGCATATAACAAAACGGCAACATTCGGTGTAAGAGTTAAGAGGGTTGGAGATGCAACTGCCACAAGCCTGGAAATTACAAAGAACCCTGCAAAAACAACGTTTGGTTATGGTGCGGATCTGGATCTGTCAGGCATGGAGATAAAGATGCATTATGATGACGGCACATATGAGATGCTTGAAAAATCTGAATACAAAGTGGAAGGGTATGACAGATTTGAGGTTGGTGAACAAGAATTAACGATTTCATCTGTCAACCAGGCTGGCATTACCACGACATTAGCAATTAGTGTAAATGAAACCAGAAAAATTTCCATTAATTTTGATAATGAATCGAATGAAAACTCCATTATGGGTTCATCTGCCGGATTACATGCCAGTACTTCATTTAATTTAGGAGATTACACATATGCGAATGGAATATCGGGCAAAGCGGTAAAAATTGGAACAAAAAGCAGCAGTACCGCCGCTGACTTAATCAGATTAACAGATAATTTTCTGGGTCAGGAAGACGATTACACATTCTCACTTTGGGTAAATCCCAGTACCTTATCAGACGGAGAAGTAGCATTTTTTGCCAGACGCAGTATGCATTCTGTAAAAATATTACCTGGCGGCGTTAATAATAATGGTAAACCAACGGTTAGACTATATAATGCCAATCAGTCTGCAAACACATATAACATGGTATCCCAAAAGGCGCTTACAGCAAATGAATGGGCAATGTTGACAATTACCAGTGTGAATAAAAAAATATACTTCTATATCAATGGCGAACTGGCATGTGATCCCCGTGACGTATCGGGCTGGGATTACAGACCTATTGCAAGCACTGGTTCCATGCGTTTTTATATAGGAGGACTTCCGGAATATGATGAGGGCACTGGCTACGGTAACATTGTGGACGGTGAGACGGCACATATATTTGATGGACAAATAGATGAATTTCTTGCAATGACCAATGCATTATCTGCAGAAGGTGTTTTGGCATTATATGCCGAACAGCAAAAAGAGGTAGAGAGCATTAGACTGGAAACCACCCCGACAAAGCGAGATTATTTTACTGGCGAGCAATTTGATTCTGAGGGAATGGAAGTAATTGCAAGATGGAAGGATGGTTCAGAAAGAGTCATTACTGACTATACAATCAGCGGATTTAATTCAGATGCAGAAGCTGATGAAGAGCAAAACGTCACGGTTTCTTACAAGGGTGTTAGTGCGACATTTAAAATTCAAATGACTCTTTCCAAAATAGAAGAGTTGATAATTATGGCCTTGCCTAACAAAGTGGGATACCAGAAAGGCGAAAGTCTTTCAACAAACGGATTGGCAGTCCAGGCGGTCTATAACAATGGAACGAGCCAAACGATTAGGGATTTTGAAATATCAGGATATGATAAAGACCTGATAGGCGTTCAAACTATCACGATCACCTATCAGGGGATATCGGTAACATTTACCGTTACTGTCACTGATGGGATTGGAATGAGTATTTTGAAATATCCGAACAAGACTGTTTATTATTTAGGCGAGAGTTTTGACGCAACAGGATTAATTGTAAACCTCAGGCTGATAAATGGAGAAAATAAGGATATTGAGGATTATACGATATCCGGATTTGACAGCAGTACAGTGGGGAAAAAGGTCATTACGGTTACTTATGGGGAATTGACGGCTACATTCGAGGTAAGCATCGTAAAACCAACCCTGGTATTAGATAGAACCTCTGCCACCTTGTATACTGCCGCCGGCAACCAGGTTACAATTAAAGTAACAAACATTACCGGTCCGAGCAATACCGTTACCTGGAATTCAAGTGCGTCAACCATTGCAACGGTAAAGAATGGCGTGGTTACGGCCAAAAAAGCTGGAACGGCAAAAATAACCGCATCGGCAAACGGCATTTCGGCATCGGTTACAATTACTGTCAGGCAAACGAAACTCAAGCTAAATCAAACAAAAGCGACGCTTTATACAAGAGGTAAGAAAACCATTACGTTAAAGGTAACCTCATTGACAGGTCCCACGTCCGGCGTAGTATGGAAGTCAAATAAAACCTCGGTTGCCAAAGTAAGCAAAAAAGGTAAAGTTACGGCCCAAAAAGCCGGAACGGCAAAAATAACAGCTACGGCAAATGGCGTATCCGCCGTGGTTCAGATTAAAGTCAGGAAACCATCCATGACGGTAAAGAATGGTTCAAAAGCGCTTAAGAATAAAGCGGCAATTACGGTTAATCTTGGTAAAAAAGTCACATTAAAAGTGAATGTGAAACCAAAGGCAAGTGTGGCATTCTCGTCAAAGAACACAAAAATAGCCAAGATATCCAAGAAGGGTGTTATAACCGGTGTTGGAAAAGGAAGCACAAGTATCACCGTTAAAAGTAAATCGCTTAAACTTACAAAAACCTTTACAGTCAGTGTAAGATAAACAGCATGAAATCAACAGTGTTAGAAAAACCGGTGCGGCAGCATTGTCGCACCGGTTAAAAACTTAAATTATCATTGCGAGGAAACCTATGAGAGAAAAAATTAATATAAATATAGCGAATATCATATTTGTAATATTTATAATATTGTTTTTTATCTATACGTATAACTTTAATAAAAATCATTCTTACGCTGTTGCAGAAACGTCCGAATCGGCACCAGGCATTGCTTTTGCGAAAGGAAAGGTGCTGTCCGTAAATAATGATGGGGTTCAAGAGAATGCCGATTTGTATTTTAAAGAGGCGCATAAAGGAGAACAGATTGTAGAGCTGAAAATCTTAGAAGGCGAATATAAAGGAGAGGTTGTACAGTGTAAAAACTATCTGCTGACAACCAACTATATGTTTTTGAAAGAAAACGACAGAGTGTTGGTGCAAATAACCAAAAACGTAGTCAGTGACGAAATGTGTTACGACATATACCAATATGACAGGCGGACTGTTATATACGTGATGATTGGCTTGTTTGTCTTATCCATTATATTGATCGGTAGAATGAAAGGTGTAAAGACCATATTGGCATTGTGTTTTGCATTATATACCATATTATATTTCACATTGCCGTTGATTTATCATGGCAAGTCGCCAATTATGATTAGCATCCTGTCGGTAGTCCTGATATCGGTAGTCACTTTCGTTTTACTAAACGGATGGAGCGATAAAACGAGGGGGGCCTTTATATCAACATCTTTGGGGGTAGTATCTGCCGGAGTAATCTACAGTATTTTTTCCGCATTTTTACACATTACGGGGTTCCATACGGCCGAGGCTTCCTCTATTATGCTCATACAATCAACATTTGGATTGCAAATCAAAGATATTTTGTTTGCAACGATTCTAATTGCGTCATTGGGAGCCGTCATGGACGTGGGAATGTCAATTACATCGGCGTTACATGAAATAATGGAGATCAAACCAGAAATCACGAAAAAGCAATTGTTTGTATCAGGAATGAATATTGGAAAGGATATGATAGGAACAATGGCTAATACGTTAATTTTGGCTTTTGTGGGAACATCCTTTATTTCCATAATTACAATTTCATTTGCCGGGATGAATATAAAACAGTTAATTAATTCGAATTATATTTCCATTGAATTATTACAGGGCTTGTCTGCTACGATGGCGGTTGTGCTGACCGTGCCAATTGCATCGTTTGTTTCAGCATATCTGTATACAGAGAAATAAAAGCCTGTAAAACGAAATTAGAATTTCAGGATGAAAGGGAAGAGAAAAGATGAAAGTTAAAAATATGAAAATTAAAAATATCTATAAAAAGATATCGGCTATTTTATTAACCTTAATGTTGTTGCTGCCAATTGCGAATGAGTTGGAATTAGTCAACATAAAACCGTTGGAAAGTCTATCGGCCTCGGAGGATGTTAGTGTCAGAAGTTCCGAGATAGATTTTCAGGCAATTGTTATAAATCCCGGTTCCTCTGAAAGAGACCTCAACTTTACTTGGTATGCAAACACGGATACCGCTTCAAGCGGCATTGTTCAAATGGCAGAATATACGGATGAGTATGATTTAATCGTATTTCCGGACGAAATCCTGTTTGAAGCAGATTCGACATCGGAAAAAGTAGAGGGTTGGCGTTCAGAAACTACATATTTGAATTATTATAGCAACAAAGCTTCCATTGAGGGACTTGAGACGAACAAAACATACGTTTACCGGGTTGGTAATGAGGATGAATTTTCGGAAATCTATACCTTTGAAATCAAAGGAGCGCACACAAATTGGAGTTTTTACTATGCAAGTGATCCCCAGTTAGATTTTACCAGTACGGATTATGCCACAAATAAATCGGTACGACAATGGAAGGCCTCGGTTGAAAAAATAGTGGCTCTGAATCCGGACAGCAGTTTGCTTGTAAATGGGGGGGACTCGGCAAACCGTTTAGAGGAAATGGATGACGCACAGTATGTATTGGGTTTATTGGCGCCGCCGGAATTAAAGAACATGGCGATGGCGACTACCGTAGGGAATCATGATCAATGGAACAAAGGAAGTATATATGCGGGTCATGTCAACAATCCGAATCAAACGGACATAGCTGAATATAAGGGTACGCCTGGAGATTACTGGTACACCTATAATAATGCATTGTTTATACATTTGAATACGAGTACATATAATGACCCCGCTGTAACTATCAGCTGGATTGACAGTCATATTACCTTTATCAAGGAAGCGATTGAGGCAAATCCACAGGCAGACTGGCATATTCTGGTATTTCATGAGTCCCTGTTCAGCGGCGGAAAGGAACATAGCGCAACCACCGGATTTGTAAACGTACGTAATGCATTTGCGCCAAAGTTGTCAGAACTCCATAAGACACATTGTATTGACCTGGTATTAAGCGGTCACGATCATTGCTACAGCCGGTCTCATGTCATGGATGGAACCGATGTATTACAAGAACTTGGAGAAGAAGATGATGTGGTAGTAGATCCGGAAGGAATTGTCTATATTACGGCAAATACCGCAAGCGGTATCAAGTACTATGATATCCTGTCACCGAACTGGTATTATCTGTCAAAGATGAATCAGGAAAGAACACCTAATGTTTCAAATGTGGAAATAACGGGCGGTGCATTCTCGACATCGCTGCATATCACGACATACAGAAACGTCATAGATCCTGGCTATACTTCCGATCAGCCTGATATGTCGGTTGTTGATGAGTTTACAATTACGAAAACGGCAGAAAATAAAATATTTGGTTCTGAACAGGAATTGAAGAATACAGGGAGTCAGATTACGGTAAAAGTACCGAATATCTTTTCGCAGGAATATGCAAGATTAAATGTAAGAAAACTAAGCAGCGGTACAAACTACAACAAATTGAAAGACGCATTATCGAAGGACTCCAGACTAAAAGATTACAAGGTATTAAGCACTGTTTATGATGCTTCCTTAACGGTAGAAGACCAACAGGTGCAAACCAATGATAGAAAAAAAGAAATAAAGGTTTATATACCATTTCCAGAAATACAAGATGGATATTCTCCCATCATGGGTTTGGATGGTTATCCGCTTAATAACATGTATTCATTGGATGAGAATGGAAATGCGTATCGTATTTCAAATAGCACGTTAGAAACGAAAGATGGAATTTTATGCTATTCATTTAGTACAGATAAAGTAGGTACTTATGCAATAGGTATTGCTGCTGAAGAGGGAAGTGCAGTCAGCAAGGTTGTTGGAAGCGGCGGAAAAGTAAATGTTACCGGAAAGACCGTAATTGGTGAAACCGTTACAGTGGAAGTCGTTCCTGATTCCGGAAAAGAAATAAATACGGTTAAAGCCACAGATGCGGACGGAAAAACAATAACGACGACCGCCAAGAGAAACAATCAATACACATTTGTCATGACAGGCTATAAGGCCACCGTTACCGTGACATTCAGGGATAAGGAAGTAACGGCCATTACGGTAAAAAATGGACAGAAGGCAACACTGAATGTTGGAAAAAAATTGAAAATCAATACAACGGTAACACCCGCAGACGGTCTGCTGACTTATACTTCAAACAACACAAAAGTTGCAAAGGTTTCTTCTGATGGAAATATCACGGCTGTTGGGAAAGGTACCGCCGTCATTACGATCAAGGGCCGGCGGGGGAGTGTCGTGAAACAAATCACCATTACTGTGAAACAGCCTGTTACAAGCCTTACCGTCAAGCCAAAAACAGTAAAGGTGAAAAGTGGCAAAACGTATAAGATAAAAGCCACTGTTAAGCCTGCCAATGCAAATACGAAAAAATTAAGCTATAAGTCAAACCGCCCCAAGATAGCGAAGGTATCAAAAAACGGAAAAGTAACCGCTGTTGGGAAAAAAGGCAATGCAAAAATTACAGTAAGAACGACGGACGGTTCAAACTTAAAAGCAACCATTAAGATTCAAATAGCAGCTAAAAAATAAACCAGATGTTGGCTGTTAGGACGCCGCCGTGGGAGGCGATATGCTTTACGCAAACAGGGCAACGCTCTGGCGAACTAACAGCTAACTCCGACCAATTCAGCGCCCAGGAACGCCTGGGCGCCGAGGTCTGGTGTGCCCGGTGGGCACACGTTCTAACGGGT
>Ga0153928_1000711_pt1 | contig 15981 bp, 13 predicted proteins | sample TSNJ012MetaG_FD_106656 | JGI IMG/M metagenome (GOLD analysis project Ga0153928, IMG submission 106656) | Attine ant fungus gardens microbial communities from New Jersey, USA - TSNJ012 MetaG | ecosystem: Host-associated > Fungi > Mycelium > Unclassified | place: USA: New Jersey, Wharton State... | reverse complement strand
TCATCGCCATCAGCCCGGTATCCTCACCGTCAGGGGTACGGGTTGTGGTGCCATAGACCTTATTATCCTCAAAAAGCCTGGTTACGATGGAGACGCCGTTGCCCAGCGCAATTTCTATCTTGGATATATTCCCCAAAGCCTCCAGTACAGCGCCGTCGGAGATGTCTGAGGACTCGCTATCGCTGTCAAGCTCAATGATCTCGTTGGCCAGGGTGCCGGAGAAGGTCATACCGTATTCGCTCTGCCGCTTTCCGTCAATGGAGAGATAGATCTCAAAATTGAAATCCTTTTCCTTTGTGCTGACCAGCTCGTCCATAAACTCAATCTCGATCCTGCTTTTCTGCTTGTCGATGCTAACGCTGTCCAATACCTGCGAATTAGAGGTGCGGACGGTCAGCTTTCCGTTCCCGATCTGCGTGGCGCTTAGCAGCTCCGGGGTTTCGGGCGTGGAACCGTCATCCCAGGTGAACATGCTGTCATAGAGGTAGATGTACTCTACCCGTTTTTCGTTGGGGTTTATCTCCCCTAAATTTATGGCGTCGCCAACCTCCCCGGACGAGTACCCCACCGACAGGCTCTGTGCCATGCCGTTGATTTTGCCCCTGGACGTTTCCAGCGCGTGCGCCGTTACCGGAACCAGGCCAAGGGTTACCGCCACCGCCATAAGGCTTGCTAATATTCTTTTCATTTTCTCCTCCTACTGTTGTTTTTCTGATACCGGGCTATTTATCATAAACCACCGATATGCAACGGGTATCGATGGGAATAGGCATAAAAAAACAGGGCCGCTGCTTTTTACATGGATCTGATTTTGCAGCGGCCCTATATATTTTGTTTTTGCATCCTAGCGGATTACCAGCTCAAAGTATGCTTTGAGGGCAGTATTCACTATTTCCGAGATTTCCTTGTCGTCATAACTGGTGCCCTGAAAATGCTTCTTAATAATGCCTTTTGTTGCAGCGCCTATTTTGACCGCGGGGTTTGCAGATTGCCGTGTTAGTCCAAAAATTTCTTTTAGGGTATCATCAGTCAGCGCAGCCAATGCCTTGAGTGCCTCGGACTGCTTGAGGGAAACACATTGGATATCATTTTCTTCCATAAAATCCTGCAATTTGCATTGCTCATCATTTTGGAGATACGACAGGTTAACGCCTGACCGAAAGGGAATGAATTTTTCGTCTACCATTTTTAACAGAGGGGGCAAAAGATGCGTAAGTCGGATATAATACTGAATATTTCGTTTGCTTTCATCGTTAATTTCCGCGAGCTCCGAAGTGGTGCGCACATTGTGCACGCCAACCTTAGCCAAAGAATCTGCCTGCATCTTATAGGCGAAAGCCTTCTCGCTGGGAAGCAGCTCCTCCCTCTGGTTAAGATTTGTATTCACAACGATAAGGGCTGCACTGTCGTCGTCTGCGTCCTTTACAATGCAGGGCACCTTGTCAAGCCCGGCCCGAATGGCGGCATTCCTGCGGTTATGCCCGGCCAGGATTTGCTACGCCATACCATCATAACATATCATGAGATCAGCATAAAACAGCCGGGATGCCAAGGGCAGCTACGCCACCCTTGGCATCCCGGCTGTTTTATGCTCTTTGTTATTGCAGGCAATAAGACAAAACGACCATCTCAACAATATGTTTATCTATTCTCTGTAAAGTAAAGTGAAATGCAACACCGCCTGACCGCCATCAATTCTGTTGCTCTTCGAGGTCGGGGAGTGCATTTCACTTTGCAGTTGACCGTTATTTAAGGATTGAAGAAGTTACTGAACAGCACTTTCAAAATATAATTAACGCCGCTTATATTAAGGGTTTGTCGAAAAAGACATTACAAAATATGAGAGCCTGTATGGCTGCTTTCATGAAATATTGCAGAAAATGCGGAGTTACTACACTTGCAATTGAAAATGTTACAATTCCTAAGAGGGCTAAAGTCGGTAAACGAACAATTTTGCAGCCGGATGACTTACAGAAACTTTTTACGATAGATACCACCTTATTTAAAAATAGGGTTGCATATGAGCCATTAGTGTATGCATTCCGATTTCAGGTGTCAACCGGTCTGCGTCCAGGTGAATTGATCGGCTTAAAATGGGACGACATAGATTTGGAATCCGGCTACATAACGCTACAACGTTCTGTAAATAAATTCCATGAAGTTACAACAGGAAAAAACGATAACGCTAGGAGAGTATTTATCTTGACGACTTTGTCAAAAAGCATCTTAACTGAACACATGAAAAATAATAAAGCTTGTTGTGAATTTGTGTTTCCCTTAAATCAAAAAGTATTAAAAACACAAACTTACTATGATAGATGGGTCAAATATCGCGCTCATGCAGGTATTACCGATGCTACCCCATATGAATTGCGACATACGTTTATTTCTATCATAAAAAGATTGCCAGAAGGGCTTATCAAACCACTTGTAGGCCATTCTGTAAACATGAATACTTACAGTGTTTACGGACACGAAATTGACGGGGAATTGATGCAAGTATCTGAATTGATTCAAGCGGTTTTTGATAATATAGGTGTAAAATATTGTTAATGATCTCCTGCGTATAATTTCAACGTATGCTCTCACACACAAAACACGGGTTCGATTCCCGTACGGGTCACCATTTTATATGCCTTCACCGGCATGATTATAGGCTGTGTTCTTTACAAAGAACGCAGCCTATAATATTTTATAGTTGGCGTAAAATCAAGAATAGGGCAGCCGGGAGCCTTTACGGCAAAAAAAGGGCCTCGTATACCGCTAAACGGTATCTTGGCCCTTTTTTGTTTAAAATCTTTTATTCGGCCTCGTCCGGGGTGGCCTCGCTTGCGGATTCCGGCTCGGTGACCGGCGCCCCGGCTTCTTCCTCACCGGGGGCATTTTCCGGGGATTCCTCTCCGCTCAGCTCCTCCTCGTGGGCGGCTCTGGCCAGGGTGACAACCTTGCTGTCCCCGCCCAGGCGCATGAGGCGCACGCCGCCGCCGTATCTGGACTGGACGGTCACCTCTTTCACCGGAATACGGATGATGATGCCGTCGTCGCTGATGATGATGACGTCGTCCTCCTCATCCACCACCTTAACACCTGCCACCAAGGCGTTTTTATCGGTGTAGTAGTTCCGGATGCCCTTTCCTCCCCGGGACTGGAGGCGGAACTCCGACAGGTTGGTACGCCGTCCCCGGCCCTCCTCGGACACGGTGAGCAGGGTAGCCCCCTCCCGCAGCCGGGCGAAGTCCACAACAACGTCTCCATCCACCAGGGTGATGGCCTTTACTCCCCTTGCCTGGCGGCTTAGGGGCCGGGCGTCGTTCTCATTAAAGCGGATGGCCATACCCGCCCTTGTGGCGACAATCAGCTCATTGCCTCCGTGGGTATGGCGCACGCCGCACAGCATGTCGCCCTCGTCCAGATTGATGGCGTTGAGCCCGCTGCGGCGCACATTCCGGTATTGGGACAGGTGGGTGCGCTTAATGACGCCGTTTTTGGTAATCATCACCAGATACCCGTCGTCATCATACTGCCGCACGCGGATCATGGTGGCTATTTTTTCATCCGCCTCCAGCTGGAGCAGGTTCACAATATTCGTGCCCTTGGCCGCCCGGCTGGATTCGCCTATCTCATAAACCTTCAGCCGGAAGCACCGGCCCCGGGTGGTAAAGAACATAATGTAATCGTGGGTGGAGGCGATAAACAGCTCCTCCACAAAGTCCTCCTCCCGCTGGCTCATGCCGGAAATGCCCCTGCCTCCCCGGCGCTGGGTGCGGTAGTTATCGGTGCTCTGGGCCTTGATGTAGCCGTAGTGGGTCATGGTGATTACCCGATCCTCCTGGGGAATCAGATCCTCGATATCCACCTCGCCGGTAACCGACTGAATCTGCGTCCGGCGGTCGTCGCCAAACTTGGCCCTGATCTGAAGAATCTCCTCCTTAACAACAGCCAGCAGCCTGTCCCGATCCGCGAGAATCTCCTCCAGCTCCCCTATTTTTACCTTCAGCTCCGCCAGCTCGTCCTCCAGCTTTTGACGCTCCAGGCCGGTGAGGCGGCTCATGGTCATCTGGGCAATGGCCTGGGACTGCTCCTCGCTGAGGCCAAAGCGCTCCATCAGGCGGTTTTTGGCTTCCGGGGTTGTTTTGGAGGTGCGGAAGATATTAATAACCTCGTCGATATTGTCCTGGGCAATGACAAGGCCCTCCAGGATATGAGCCCTTTCCTTGGCCTTGCGCAGCTCGAATTCGCTGCGGCGGATAACGATCTCCGCCTGGAAATCAATGTAGTGCTGGATCATTTCCTTCAGCGTCATCACCTTGGGCTGTCCATTGTGGAGGGCAATCATAATCACGCCCTCGGTGGACTGGAGCTGGCTGAAGCTGTACAGCTGGTTCAGGGTGACCTGGGCGTTGGCGTCCTTTTTCAGGTCAATGACGATCCGCATACCGTTGCGGTCCGAGTGATCCGAGATATTGCTGATGGTGTCGATGCGCTTATCCTTTACAAGGTCGGCAATATGCTCCACCAGCCGGGATTTGTTCACGTTGTAGGGCAGCTCTGTAATAATGATCTGCTGGCGGCCGTTTTTTCCCTCGGCAATTTCCGCCACACCCCGGATCACGATCTTGCCGCGGCCGGTGGCATAGGCGGAGCGAATTCCCGAACGGCCCATAATGACGCCGGCGGTGGGGAAATCCGGCCCCTGGATATGCTGCATAATATCATCCAGGGTGGCCTCCGGGTTGTCGATGACCTCGCATACCCCGTCGATCACCTCCCGGAGGTTGTGGGGGGGGATGTTGGTGGCCATGCCCACCGCAATGCCCATAGACCCGTTTACCAACAGGTTTGGAAAGCGGGAGGGCACCACGGAGGGTTCCTTGAGGCGGTCATCGTAGTTGGGGGTAAAATCCACCGTTTCCTTCTCAATATCGGTGAGGAGGGAAACCGAGATTTTGCTCATCCTGGCCTCGGTATACCGGTAAGCCGCCGGCGGATCCCCGTCCACCGAGCCGAAGTTGCCGTGTCCGTCCACCAGGGGGTAACGGAGGGAGAAATCCTGGGCCAGGCGGACAAGCGCGTCATAGACCGACGCGTCGCCGTGGGGATGGTACCGTCCCAGCACCGAGCCCACGGTGTCCGCGCATTTGCGGTAGGCCTTGTCGGGGGTCAGCCCGTTTTCGTAAAGGGTGTACAAAATGCGCCGATGCACAGGCTTGAGGCCGTCCCTCACATCGGGAAGCGCCCTTGCCACAATGACAGACATGGAGTAGTCCAGAAAGGATTTCTTCATCTCATCCTCTATGTCTACCTGTATGATTCTATCTTCATCATTTGTTAACATGAATTCACCTGTCCTTATCTTAAATACCGGGTGGTTCCTTCCCTGTTTACAGCGGGGGCTCCCGGGTAAGTATCTCCTCCAGCGCACCGGCCTGCCGGTTGTTTACCTCGGTGCGGGGGATGATAACGCCGCTGTCCCTGGTCAGCCGGAGAAGGTAATAAAGCTGCTCCCGGTGAACGGCCAGCACCGACGCCCACTGTACCCGGTTTGTCTCCTCCCCGGTGGTTTCCTCAAAATATTCCGGGTAAAAATCCAGCGTTACCGGCTTGTTGAGGTAGGGGCTTTTGTCATAGTTTTTTTGTGCCCTGCGTATAAGCAGCCTTTCAAAAAACACGGGGTAATATAACAGATTTAAGACACCCAGCAGCAGCAGCGCCCCCGCCAAAGCGTTCAGCCGGCCGTTGCCGCCTCCCAGGTGGAAATTGAGATATACCAGCGCGGCGGCCGCGCCGACGGTCATAAAGGCGCCCGTTACCAGAAAGTGGGGCATGTTTTTTACCTTCAGGCGCCTGCCCAGCATCAGCACACACTCCGTGTACACAGGCAGGGATACCTCAAAGGTCAGTGTGAGAAGCGGATGTCTTGCCTTTTCCATGAATCAGGGTTCCTTTCCATGCAAACGCCGTTTGATTTAGACATCCAGATTGCGCACATACCGCGCGTTCTGCTCGATGAACTCCCGGCGGGGCTGCACCTTATCCCCCATGAGGATGGTGAACACCTCGTCCGCCGCCGCCGCGTCGCTGAGGCTCACATTGAGGATAATGCGGTTCTCCGGGTTCATGGTTGTTTCCCAAAGCTGTTCCGAATCCATTTCACCAAGGCCCTTGTACCGCTGGATATCTATTTTGGAATTTCCCGTGGGGTTCAGCTCACCCATCAGCTTATCCCGTTCCCGATCCGAGTAGGCATAGTGGTGCTCCTTCCCCTTGGTCAGCCGGTAGAGGGGGGGCTGGGCGATGTAAATGTGTCCCGCCTTTACCAGCGGCTGCATAAAGCGGAAGAAAAATGTCAGGAGCAGGGTGCGGATATGGGAGCCGTCCACGTCCGCGTCCGCCATGATAATAACCTTGTTGTACCGGATTTTGGACAGGTCGAACTCCTCGCCCATGCCGCAGCCCAGCGCCAGGATTACCGGCATAAGCTTATCGTTGCCATATACCTTATCCAGCCGCGATTTTTCCACGTTTAGCATCTTGCCCCACAGGGGCAGAATCGCCTGGAATTTGGGATCCCGGCCCATCTTGGCCGAGCCTCCCGCCGAGTCGCCCTCCACGATGTAGATTTCCGTGGTTTCGTTGTCCCGGTTGATGCAGTCAAACAGCTTGCCGGGCAGGGAGCCCGACTCCAGCGCCGTTTTCCGCCTTGTCAGCTCCCTGGCCTTTTTCGCCGCCTCCCTGGCCCGGGCGGCATTCAGGGATTTTTCTAAAATCGCCCTGGCAATAGTCGGATTTTCCTCAAAATAGGTGGTGAGACGGTCATAAACCATCCCGTCCACCAGGGGGCGGATATCCGTATTCCCCAGCTTGCCCTTGGTCTGCCCCTCAAACTGGGCATCCTGTAGCTTTACCGAAATGATGGCGGTGATGCCCTCCCGCACGTCGTCCCCCGACAGGTTTTGATCCTTTTCCTTGAGGATGCCCATCTTTCTGGCATAGTCGTTCATCACGCGGGTCAACGCGTTTTTAAAGCCTGTCTCGTGGGTGCCGCCGTCTATGGTGTGGATGTTGTTGGCAAAGGACAATATCAGCGCGTTATAGCTGGTATTGTACTGGATGGCCACCTCCGCCGATCCCGCGTCGTTTTGGGAGCTGAGGAAGATAACGTCCTCGTTGACCACCTCCATGGCCTTTTTTTTGTGAATATGCTCCACAAAGCTAATGATACCGCCGTCGTATTTCAGCTCCTTGGTGACGGGCTCCGCCTCCCGCATATCCGAAATTTTCAGGGAGATTCCGGCGTTTAAAAACGCCTGCTCCCGCAGCCGGTCCAGCAATATATTAAAATCAAAGTTTACTTCCTCAAAAATTTCAGCGTCCGGCTTAAAGGCAATGGTGGTGCCTCTCTCGGCGGTGTCCCCGGTGATTTTAAGGTCATCCACCTGCACGCCCCGCTCAAACCGCTGGTAATACCGGTGAACGCCGTCCCGCACCTCAACCTCCAGCCATTCGGACAGCGCGTTTACCACCGAAGCGCCCACGCCGTGTAGACCGCCGGATACGTTGTAGCCTCCCCCGCCGAATTTTCCGCCTGCGTGGAGGACGGTAAATACCACCGTCACAGCCGGGATTCCCATTTTAGGCTGGATACCCACCGGAATGCCCCGTCCGTTGTCTGTGACCTTGATGATGTCCCCGGGCAGGATATTTACCTCTATGGTGTCGCAAAAGCCCGCCAGCGCCTCGTCTATGGAGTTGTCTACAATCTCATATACCAGATGGTGAAGGCCCCGGCTGCCTGTGGAGCCGATATACATGCCCGGGCGCTTCCGAACCGCCTCCAAGCCCTCCAGTACCTGTATTTGATTTTCGTCGTATTGCTGTAAATCCGATTGCTGCATTCTGCTACCATTCCTTCCGGTTTTGGCCGTAATCTCTTTCTTTATTTTATATTAAATTCCCTTGGGATATCTGGCTCTTTTTTTCAGGGTGGCGGGGGAAATCTGGGACAGGTATACCTTTACGGTTCCCCTGTGCTCGCAGACGATAAAGCTTCTGGGAAGCTCATTGGAAACCGCCACCACCTGTCCGCTTTTCTGGGCGGCGCTGAGATACGCCTTGGTCAGGCGGGAGGTGGAGGTGTTTTCCAGGTCAAAAATACCCACAATATCATCGGTTCCCACGACGGTTTCCTGTCCCAGATAAAGATACAAAGTATTTTCCTCCTTGTCCGTGTCACCGGGGCGTGATGGAGCCCCCCCTGATTTCAAAAACCCTGCCGCCGGTGAGGGAGGCAAAGGCTCCCGCGTCACAGCAGGTTATAAATACCTGCTTTCCATCCAGGTGGTTCAGCAGGTAGCTCCGCCTGCCCTCGTCCAGCTCGCTCATTACGTCGTCCAGCAGCACCACCGGCTGCTCCCCCACGCTTTCGGCCATCAGGGCGCATTCCGCCAGCTTGAGGGCCAATACACAGCTCCTCTGCTGCCCCTGGGAGGCAAAGGCCCGGGCGCTGATGCCGTCTACCTGAATGCTGAGATCATCCCGGTGGGGCCCCACGGTGGTGGCACCCAGCCGCAGATCCTCCCCCCGGCTTTCCCTCACTGCTTTTTGCAGCCGTATTTTCCAGTCCTCCCGGCTGACGGGAGGCTCCCCTTCCGCCGCGGCACTGCTATACTCCATATGGAATGCCTCTTTCCCCGACGCAATGCCCCCGTAAATGTCCCTGGCTGCCCTTGCCAGCCGGACTGTATATCGGGCGCGAACTTCGCTGATATAGGCCCCGTAGTCCACCAGGTGGTTATCCCATACCTCCAGCATTTCCTCCAGCCCCCGGTGGGAGGCGGCGTCCCGGAGCAGGTGAGCCCGCTGCCGGAGGATACGCTCATAGCCTTCTGTGATCTTTTGGTATTTTGGGAGGATCTGGCAGAGGGATGTGTCTAAAAAACGCCTGCGGCCCTCGGGGCCCTGCTTTACCATGGATAATTGGTCGGGGGAGAATACCACCGCGCAAAAATGTCCCGAGAGGCCGGAAGCCCGTTCCTGCTTGATTTCATTGAGCAGAACCCGCTTTTTCTCCCCGCCGAGGATGATATCCGCGGTCTGTTCCCTCCCCTCCCCCTGAAAATCCAGGTGGAGCCGGGTGATATCGGAGCCAAAGCCCGCCAGCTCGGCCTCCCTGCCGCCCCGGAAGCTGCGGCCGCCGCAAAAAAGCCAGATGGCTTCCAGGAGGTTTGTCTTCCCCTGGGCGTTGTTTCCATAGATGATGTTGGAGCCGGGGCCCGGCTCCAGAACGGCCGAGCTGATATTGCGGAAGCCCTCCAGGGCCAGCCTATCCACCCTCACCGGGCGGTTACCTCATATTCCACTTCGGCCCCAGCCACCCGGACGATCATGCCGGGATAAAGCTTCTTTCCTCTCATCAGGCAGGGCTCGCCGTCCACCTCCACCAGTCCTTCCAGCACCATGGCCTTTGCCATGCCGCCGGTTTCCGCCGCGCCGGCGAATTTAAGAAAGCTGTCCAGCTTTATAAAGGGTGTTGTCACCGCCACCTGTTCACGCTTCATTCTTCAGCCTCACCGGGAGCACCAGAAATAGAAATCCGTCTCCCTGGGGTGGCAGCACCTTGATGGGAGAAAGGGCGCCGCTGATCTCCACCCTGACCTCGTCGCTTCCCGCGGCCTTAAGGGCATCCAGAAGGTATTTATTGTTGAAGCCCATCTCCACACCCTCCCCCTCAAAGGCGCAGGTGATCTCGTCATAGGATTTTCCCAGGGAGGTTGAACAGGACAGGCTGATGCTTTCTTTTGTAAAACCGATGCGCAGAGGGCTGCGAAGCCGGTCGGATATAAGAAGGGATACCCTTTCCACGCTGTCGATGAATATTCTGGTTGGGATGGTCGCCACGCTTTTGCATCCGTCGGGAATGGAGTTTTTGTACTCCAGGAATTCACCCTCCAAAAGGCGGCTGACAACGGAATATTTGCCGATATTAAAAATAATATGGCGCTTGCTTATCATAAGGCCGGTGTCTGTTTCGCTCTCCTCGTCCAGAAGCTTGGCGATTTCACCCAGCGCCTTGCCAGGAACGACAAAGGACATATCCTCGGGGGAGCTTACCGGCTCCCGGCGCAGGGCCAGGCGGTAGCCGTCCACCGATACTATGGTAAGAAGGCCGCCCCTCACCTCGAAAAGGGAGCCGGTGTGGATGGGTTTGGAGTCGGTGGCGGCCACGGCGAAAAGTGTTTGCTCGATCATCGACTTAAGGGCTCCCTGGGGAATCTGCACGCCGGTGCCCTGGGCGATTTCCGGCAGCTCGGGAAACTCCTCCGAGGGGGTGCCCAGTATGGTGAACTGGGTCATGCCGCTGACAATCTCGGTGAGATATTTATCCCCTACAGACACTGTGATATCGTCCCCGGTCATCTTCCGGATCATATCCAGGAACAGGCGGGCGGTGAGCACGATCTCTCCCTCCTGCCGGACGTCCGCCTCTATTTCGGTGGTGATTCCCGCCTCCATATCATAGCCGGTGAGGGACAGGGTGCTTCCGTAGGCCTTAAGCTGTACGCCCTCTAGGGAGGGGATGCTGCTTTTGGCGGCGATAACCCGGGAAACGTTGGCAACCGCGGTTACCAGCTGGGTTTTACTGCAAACAAATTTCATGGCAATACTCCTAACATTGAAATTGTAGAGGGAACGGCGGGCCGGGTTTCCACACAGGGAGGTTTTTGTTCTTTTAGATAAGGATAGCATAGGTTAATTATAGTAGTAGTAGTAGAGGCCGTGGATATGTGGGAAACCGGAAAAGACCTGAATGTAAAAAGAAAAAATGTAAATAAAAGAACAAAAACGCCTGTGGAAAAATAAAGCCTCATGTTGACAATTTTAAGAAAATAAAAATCCAGGTGGAAAGTGCCTGTGGAATATTGAAAACTTGTGGTAAATCCGGTGGAAAGACCGGGTTTATTTTCAGGAAGGAAAAATTCCGTGGAAAGCGTGGATTGTGGAATGTTGAAAAAAATGGGGGCCTGTCCGCCGCCACGGCTAACTGCTGCGGATATTTTTGATGATATCGTCCGCCATTTCCTTATAACGGGGATCCTTGGCCATGTTTTTTTCCACCTGCTGGATGGCGTAGACCACGGTGGAATGATCCCTGCCGCCAAATTCCTCACCGATTGCCGACATGGAGATCTGGGTGATTTCCCGCACTACATACATGGCGATCTGCCGGGCGGTGGAGATGTTGGAGCTTCGCTTGAGGGAGCGGATATCCTGGGCGGTGATGCCGTATGTCCGGCTTACCTCGGATACGATCCGGTCAATGGTGACCGGCACGGGCTGGGAGTCGTTGAGAATATCCCGGATGGCGTTTTGCGCCATTATGATGGTGGGGGGAGAGCCCTGGAGGAGTTTGTAGGCCTTGAGCTTTTTCACGGCTCCCTCCAGCTGGCGGATGTTGTTTTTCAGCCGGTTGGCGATGTATTCCGCCACCTCGGTGGGGATGTTAATGTCCAGCAGCTCCGCCTTCCGGTTGATGATGGCGGTGCGGGTTTCAAAATCCGGAGGCTGGATATCCGCCAGAAGGCCCCATTCAAAGCGGGTTCGCAGGCGGTCCTCCAGGGTTTTGATCTCCTTGGGGGGCCGGTCGGAGGTGAGGATAATCTGCTTCCCCGCCTGATAGAGGGAATTGAAGGTGTGAAAAAATTCCTCCTGGGTGCGCTCCTTGCCGCCGATAAACTGGACGTCGTCCATAAGCAGGACGTCGGCATAGCGGTATTTATCGTGAAATCCCTTGGTGCCCTCATATTGGATGGCGTGGATCAGCTCGTTGGTAAATTCCTCGCCCTTGGCGAAAATAATGTGCTGGTCGGGCATGTTATTGGATATCTCATTGCAGATGGCGGTGAGCAGGTGGGTTTTTCCCAGCCCGGAGGCCCCATAAATGAACAGGGGATTATAGGCGTTGGCCGGATTCGCCGCTACGGCCAGGGAGGCTGCATGGGCAAATTTGTTGGAGGCGCCCACGATAAAGGTGCTGAAGGTATACTCGTATTCCCCGGGGGACTGGAGGGAGGACTCCTGCGCCTTTGGGGCGGAGGAGTCCGGTTTTTCTTCATCACAGTCGACGATGATATTTACATCAAAGCCAAGCACCACTTCAAATCCCTTTGTTAAAAGCTCCAGGTATTTTTCCTCTACGATATTTTTTTTGAACTTGTTTTTCACCTTTATATGGGCGGTGGAGCCCTCAAACCGGAGTGGCTCTATATCCTTAATCCAGAGGGTATAGGCGATGTCCGACAGGTTTTGCTTGCAGTAATCGCAGACGATAGTGAAAACCTGGTCAAAGGAATCTAGTGGCTGCATGAAAACTCTCCTTAATTCTGACAGTGTTGAAAATATTGAAAATAAATGGCAAAATACTGTGGAATAATTTTTATTCAACAATTGCTTAACCAAGCTATTCTACCATAAGAGGATGCTTTTTTCAAGGTTTTCCACTGTTTAAATGGAGGTATATATATTATAGTATAGCGCGGCGTTTTGTGATGTAATCAGTAAAAGAAAATTATGTATTGACATGGGACGGTCAAATAAGATATAATGTTAATTCGTAAGGTTACCTCGAAGGGAGGGTATTATTGTGAAAAGAACATATCAGCCTAAGAAGCTGCATCGAAAAAAAGAGCATGGCTTCCGCAAAAGAATGAGTTCAAAAAGCGGGAGAAAGGTGCTTGCCTCCAGAAGAAGTAAGGGCAGGGCTCGTTTAACCCACTAATTGCCGGCCACATATGTGGCCTTTCTTTTTAGCTTTCAAAATGGCGGGAATTTTGCATACTCATTATGTTAAGATTCCCGTTCTTTTGGTTCGCGGGGTTTTATTCGAATGAAGCATACGGTGTCTCTGAAAGAAAATTATATGTTCCGGCGCCTTTACAATAGGGGAAAAAGCGTGGTTGACCCTTATATCGCCGTGTACTATAAGAAAAATCATATGGAAAACAATCGCCTGGGCATTACCGCCACCAAAAAAATCGGCTGTGCGGTGGAACGCAACCGGGCTCGCCGGGTTATTAAGGAGGCTTACCGCCTGTCCGAGGACGAGCTGCCCAGGGGGATGGATTTTGTCATCGTGGCCCGGAAGAAGGCCGTCTATGCGAAAACGCAGAATATTCGCCATTCGCTGCGAAAGATGTTTTTGCAGCGTCAGCCGCCCACCCAAAGGAATAATGGATGAAACAGCTTCTTTTGCTTGTTATCGGGGGCTATCAGCGGTGGATTTCCCCTTTGAAGCGCCCGTGTTGCAGATTTTACCCTACCTGCTCGACCTATGCGAGGATGGCCATTACCGGGCATGGGGCGCTGCGGGGAGGGTTTCTCACGCTTAAACGGATTTTAAAGTGCCACCCCTTTCATCCCGGGGGATATGATCCTGTTCCGGTTTGTACCTGCAACTATTCCGGCAATATTAATAATTCGGAGGACAATTCATGAATTTCATTACTTCACTGCTAGGTTATCCCCTGGGCTGGATCATGTGGCTATGCTACCAGGTTACCAACAACTATGCCTTTAGCCTGTTTATTTTCACTGTTATCACCCGTATAATTTTGGTGCCGTTTTCCATTAAGCAGCAGAAATCCACGGTAAAAATGACAATGCTTAAGCCGGAAATGGACGAGATTCAGAAAAAATACGCAAACAATAAAACCAAGCTCAATGAGGAGCTGATGAAGCTTTATTCCAAGGAGGGTTATAATCCCACCTCCGGCTGTCTGCCTATGCTCATCCAGTTTCCCATACTTTTCGGTTTGATTGATGTCATTTACAAGCCCTTGACCCATATTCTCCGCCTGACCGCCGAGGAAATCGCGGCGGGGACGGCGGTTATGGAGGCCAGCGGCGCGGAATTTACCCGGAATGGAAGCCTTATCCAGTTGGATATTATCAAGCAGGTGCAGGCGGGAGCGGAGGGATATGCCGCCGCGATGGGTACCGACGCGGTAGAAGCCATTAACACCCTGCGTCTTTACACCATGGGGATGGATTTAACCCTCACCCCCAGTTTGGACATGTTTAAGACTATATTTTCCGGCTTTAATCCCGTGTTACTTATTCCTATTTTCGCGGGACTAACGTCGCTGCTCATGTCTATTGTCACTACCCGGATGTCCTCGGCCACTATGGAGGGCGCGGCGGCGGGTAATATGAAGGCAATGATGTACACCATGCCCCTTTTCTCCACATTTTTTACCTTTAGCGTACCGGCGGGCGTGGGTCTATACTGGTGCTTCTCCAACATAATCGGAATGCTGAACAGTATGCTGATGAATAAGTTTTATAACCCCAAGGAGGCCGCCGCTAAAGCACGGGCCGAAATGGAAGAACGGCGGGAGGCGGAGCGGCTGGAGCGGATTGAAGCGAAGAAGAAGGATCCCAATAAGGGACTTTCACAAAAGGAAATCAACCGCCGGAAGCTGGCGGAGGCGCGTAAACGGGACGCGCTAAAGTATGGAGAGAGCTATGTTGATGTTAAGGATTCTGACATTATGTGACGGATAATTCGTGTAAAGGCTTTGAAATATGAGCTGTGAATCTTATACCAGAAAAAAGGAGGTAATTAGTTGCGCAGAGAAATTATTGAGACCGGTAAAACTGTAGAGGACGCCATTGACTCCGCTTGCGCAAAACTGGGCCTTGAAAGGGAAAGCGTGGAATGGGAAATTATAGATTTACCCAAGAAGGGTTTTTTAGGGCTTAAAAATCTGCCTGCAAGGGTGAGGGTTTGGAAGGAAACCCTTGAGGAGGAACGACCCGCGCCGCCTGCCCCTGCAAAAAGCGGGATTTCCAAGGCTCCGCCCCCAAAAGCAGCCGAGGGCGCTGTTCAAGTGAAAAAAGAAGCAACCGCTCCAATATCCCCCGTAACCGCCCCGGTTAAAGCTCCAAGCCCGGAGAAGCCCGGGGAGGCTTCCGGAAAACCCCGGAATACAAGCTCTTTTGGTTCGGAAAAAAACCTTGTGATGAACGACGAGATCGCTGAAAAAATACAGGTTGCCACCGACTATCTGGCGGGTGTCTGTAAGAAAATGGGGATTGCCCCTACCTTCCGATCCGAGCTGAAGGATGGCGGCGTCTGCATTAATGTTGAGGGCGACGGGCTGGGCGTTATCATCGGCCGCAGGGGAGAAACCCTGGACGCGCTGCAATATCTTTGCGGCTTGGTTGGAAACCGCCGGGATGGAGACTACCTCCGGTTTACCCTGGACTGCGGTGATTACAGGGTCAAGCGTAAATTAACCCTGGAAGCTTTGGCAAAGAAGCTCTCCGCCCAGGTGCTCAAGACAAAAACCAGCAAAACTCTGGAGCCTATGAATCCATTTGAAAGGCGTATTATTCACGCAACCATTTCGGAAATTGACGGGGTGTCATCCACCTCAATTGGGGACGAGCCCAACCGCAGGGTGGTCATCAACCTGGGCAATGGGCAGCAGGGCTCCCGGTTTGGCGGCGGAAGGGACAGCCGCGGCGGTGACCGGCGGGGCGGAGGACGTTCCCGGCGGGGCGCGCCTCCCCGGAGGGAGATTCGTCACAGCACCCAGGGGGGCACCATCAATACCCTGCCCCAGACTGCGGCGCCTGTACCCTCCCCCTCCCCTGCCGGACGGCAGGAGGCCGCTGCGGACATATTTAACCCTGTGCCCGCGCCAAAGCTGAAGCCGGTGGAGAAGCCTAAGGAAACCATGGAAGCAAGCGCCAGTGACAAGCCCCTTTATGCAAAGCTGGATTTGGAATAGAATTTGATTTTTTTCCGTTGCGGCGCTCTGGCGGTGCCGCTGTGCAGCGGTTTTTGCGTTACCGCTGAGCCACGGGTTGGCATGTCGCTCATGCCGCGACGGGCAGTTACTTTTGGAGGAACAAAAGTAACCAAAATTCCCACGGGGGAGGGCCCCCGTGACCCCCCTGCACTATGGGTAGCTGTCTTTG
>Ga0153928_1000710_pt1 | contig 15992 bp, 13 predicted proteins | sample TSNJ012MetaG_FD_106656 | JGI IMG/M metagenome (GOLD analysis project Ga0153928, IMG submission 106656) | Attine ant fungus gardens microbial communities from New Jersey, USA - TSNJ012 MetaG | ecosystem: Host-associated > Fungi > Mycelium > Unclassified | place: USA: New Jersey, Wharton State... | reverse complement strand
GAAAGTGACAGTATCGCCGCCAGACCAACCACTACTGTAATCTGAATAATCCAGGCAAATACAACTCTGGCTTTTGAATGAGCAAAATAATCTTTTACATATCTTGGATTTAATCTCATTGTTTCCTCCGTCTCCTGCATATCTAGTGCAATCCAGGCAGGTGCGAAAAGGTTTTCACACATTTGTATCCTCAGAATATTTCTAAATTTACAAACAGGGACTAATACAAATGTATTGTCCCTGTTATAATACTCTTATTTTACAAGTTCTTTAACCTTAGCTCTCTTACCAATACGTCCTCTTAAATATGTCAGTTTAGCACGTCTTACTTTACCGCGTCTTATTACTTCAATCTTCACAACGTTTGGAGAATGAAGCGGCCATGTCTTTTCAACACCAATTCCGTTAGAGTTCTTTCTAACTGTAAATGTTTCGCGGACACTTCCACCTTGCCTCTTTAATACAATACCTTCAAAAACCTGAATTCTTTCACGATTTCCCTCTTTGATCTTACCGTGTACTCTTACGGTATCACCAACATGAAATTCCGCGATATCAGATTTCATCTGTGCTGCTTCAATGTTTTTAATAATGTCACTCATTGCTTTTTCTCCTTTATTTAACTTGGATGTTCTTAATACCTTTGGTAACAGCGGACCATCTCTTTTTTCACAATGTAAAAAGTATACTATAGGTTACATGATTTTGCAAGTTTTTTATTTGTTTCAGTCAAGTTTTTTATTATATATTTGAAAAGAGCAATTCCTGAAAGTCGTTTGAAAAATGTATTATAATTTGCAAAAGACGTTGTAATTAATGTTCATTTGTGCTATGCTATGTTTACAATACATTGAGAGGTGATGTTTATGTATCGTATAGCAATGGAGCAACTTTATAAATGGAAACAAAAGAAAAATAAAAAACCTTTGATCATCCGCGGAGCAAGGCAAGTAGGTAAAACGTGGCTGATGAAAGCGTTTGGGGCTGATGCCTATCAAGACAGCGTTTATATCAGTTTCGATAATAACCAGCGGATGCAGGAACTCTTTTCAGCGGATCTGAATGTTGAACGACTGGTTCTGGGATTAGAACTATATGTGGGACATAAAATCATCCCTGAAAATACGCTAATTATATTTGATGAAGTGCAGGAAGTTCCAAAGGCTCTGACTTCACTGAAATATTTTAATGAAAATGCTCCGCAGTACCAAATTATTTGTGCCGGATCTTTGCTTGGTGTTGCACTGCATCATGGAACCTCTTTCCCGGTTGGAAAAGTTGAATTTTTAGACCTTTATCCTCTGTCTTTTACGGAATTTATGCTGGCAATGAATAAAGAACAGTTTGTAAGTCTGCTGAAAAAGGGCGGCTATGCAATGGCTTCCACTTTTAAGCAGGAGTATATCGACTTGCTGAAATATTATTATTATGTGGGCGGTATGCCGGAAGTTGTTTTGAACTTTGCAGACCATAAGGATTTTAATGAGGCACGGGAAATCCAACAGCGCATATTGGCAGCTTATGAGCAGGATTTTTCAAAACATGCACCAAATGAAGTGGTGCCACGTATTCGTATGCTCTGGAACAGCATCCCTGCACAACTGACAAAAGAAAATAAAAAGTTTATCTATGGCTTAATTAAGGAGGGTACCCGTGCTAAAGAATATGAACTTGCTATGCTTTGGCTGATTGACTGTGGTCTTGTTCATAAAGTTCACCGTGTAACAGCCCCTAATCTGCCTCTAAAGGCATATGAGGATTTGAAAGCTTTCAAGCTCTTTATCGTAGACGTGGGCTTGCTGTCATGCATGGTACGGCTCCGCCAGGACACCTTGCTTAATGGGAATGAATTGTTCAAAGAATTTAAAGGAGCGCTAACAGAACAATATGTTTTGCAGCAGCTAAAGACACTAAAAAATATGGAAACTTATTATTGGACAAATGACCGGGGAAGTGCCGAGATTGATTTTGTGCTGGATAACGGTACGGACATAATTCCGCTGGAGGTAAAAGCAGAAGTCAACTTACAGGCTAAGAGCCTGAAAACCTACAGGGATAAATTTCACCCTGGGACATCTGTCCGTACTTCAATGGCCGATTATAAAGAGGAGGATTGGCTTGTTAATTTACCGCTTTATGCAATAGAATTCATTGGGGAAATATAAAACCATAGTTATGGGCACGTCAATATATCACAATCAAACTCATAAGTTTGCTACTTATGAGTTTGATTGTATCTTTCCTCTGTCTGCCGCTAGCGACACGGCTCAAAAAAGATAATCGGTGCATCATGACCACCAACTCCTAGAAACTTTAGTTGATTGTTTTCGATCTGATACATACCTGTGTCTTTACCACCGGTAATGATAAGTTTATTATCTTCATACGAAAGCATTTTATATTCTCGACAGTGTACTTTTTCAAGAAATCGGACTGCACCATCAACAATTCCATATATATCTGCTTCATAACTTCCGTTCGTATAATCTGGATTCGACGGATTAGTCGCTACGTTTTCTTCCTCAGTAATTAGTAAAAACTTGTGATTGTGTTCATTTATACTCAAAATTTTATAATAACTACTGTCAAACTCACTATCCACCAAAAACGTTAAATATAGATTTTCATCAGCATCTTTATTTTCTCGTTCTGCATTGTTAACATAATCTGTATCCACTTCCAGAATTCCTTCAAGACGCATACTTGTGCTATTATTTTTCCATTCAGAAACTATTCTATTATCTAATTCTGAAGACAATTCTATGCGAAATAGCTTTGTAACATCTGTATTCCAATCCATAGTCATGGCATCTATACTTATTTTGTTAATGTCAAGTCCCGTATCGCGTACCTCATCCACAAATTGTTGAATCATTTGCTTTTCATCTGCTGATCCACCTTCTTCCGGATTCAAATCCCAAAATCCCCAGACAGCAGACCCCTCCATAGATAATGAATCGAACAAACGCTCAAAACTTCCGTTCGAATAACCATATCCACAAAGCAACCAACTATCACCATCCGAAAAATAATGAGCACATTCATTGGATTCGAAATAAATATTAATAGCAGTTTCACTCTCTTTAAGATAAAAATCAATTTTTCTGGGTACGGTTAGCCTATTACCATCGTCATACTCTTCAACAGCCAATTGTGCTTTATCCTGCCAGCCAGTTACTTCTTTTTCCAGCATATGAATAGAAAATGTTTGAACCTCCCGAACAATGACCAGAATCTCATCCTGTCCATCCATATCAAAATCTTTTTTTACTACTGTTAAAATAGAATTTTTGTTTATTGATGATATTCTAACTGTGTCTGCCACTTTTTCAAATGCCCAATTGATTTCACAATTGCCTGAATACTCCAACCGAAGTACTTGTTGAGCAATGCCTATTATATCATTATCGTCTTCATCTTCAATTATATATCTCTCTATGCCATTATTCTCTTTATAATGTGTTTCCTGTTCTTCAACGTAAGATACCTGCTGTAAAATCGCTTCCGAAACTTGAGTTATTCCTTCTTGCGATGCAAAATCATTTAATATCTTTTTAGCATTCGAATAATCCCAATTTTCTACATAAACATTAGATAAATGAATATATGCATGTTCCTGCTTTGGTATGATATTAATTGCATCCGAATAAGTAAGAATGGCATTCTCATAATTCATCTCCTTCAGGTATTTATCTCCCAGTTCCAGAAGTTTATTATATTTATTTTGTTTTTGGAATACAAGGATAGTAATCACTACTAATAATGCAATCATACATATTACAATTATTACAATCGGGATTAATACTTTTTTCTTAATCATATGTTTCCTTATTTGTGATTTATTTTAATTAATAAGTTTTATTTTATCCCAAGCATCTGAAAGAGTAAATAGGGAATACTAAGTTAGTTAAAGTAACTATCAATACCATCTGATATCCCCTGCACCATCTTTGCTTCTACCACAGAGTCTGCCATATTCGCATCATCCGCTGGATTCGTCATATATCCCATCTCTACGATGGTAACCGGCATTGTACTCCAGTTGATACCGCTCATTTCATCGGTCTGATATACTCCCTGATTATTGAATCCGGTTACTGTAACATAACTGTCTATGATACATTGCGAAAGTTTCTGACTTTCTGAAATAAGTCCTTCCGCCAGAAATGGATTACTATTGGAGGGTGCCATACATAATGCACCGCTTACAGAGCTGCTATCCGCTCCATTTGCATGGATACGTACCAGAATATCTCCGTTATGTTGTTCGGCAAACTCTGCACGCTCTTTATTACTAATGTTAATATCATGGGTTTCACGTGTCATATAAACCGTATACCCTCGTTTTATCAATTCATCACGCAATTGCAGGGATACCTGAAGATTTAGCTCATATTCAGCCCATCCGGATACACAACCGGATGTACCGGACGCAACCCGCGCCTTAGTTTGTGATGCACCGGGACCTATAGGCTCCTGTGTACTGTCACCGCTTCGCTGATGTCCCGGATCAATGATGACTGTTTTTCTTTTACTTCCCCCTATGGTCGCAGTTGAAGGTATATCCGATATCTCCGGATCAATGACATCACCGGTGTCCATTCCTGCAGGGGACGTTTCTGAAATCAGGTCATTGTATACATAACATTCTTCATCTCCATAAAGAAGCTTACTCCAATCAACACTTACACCGATTCTATCAAGAAACATGCTCATCGGAACTGTAGCTACAATTTCCGAGTCGGTAGAAGGTTCTTCCCGCAGATTCACCTGATCTGCGATAGTATAAATAGAATCTTCAACCGGTTCGAACATAGGCTCTGCCTGTATCAACTCTTGTGCAGTCTCAAGAGTTGGTGTATCTGTAACTTCTGCAGTAGCGTCAATAGAAATTTCGCGATCTATGTCCTTTTCAGCTTTTTCTTTTGCATTTGCCTTTTGCAGTACCATTACCAAACAGCATCCAAGTGCAACAGCCAAAATTATAATACATATCATAAGAATTTTAATTAATTTGTTGTTCTTCATCTCTTACCCCTCTTATCCAATTAGGAACCCTTGATCATCCATTTCATCACTCCTCTATCTGCTGTCCTTCGACAAACTTCTCAGCATCCATATGCTCATAATGATAAACAATATGGACATAAGTGCCAGGACTCCCCAAACTTTTAGCATATGTGATGCCGTAGCCTTAAAAAATGCTTCGGCTTCATGCTCTATCATTGGAAAATCTTTTTGCAGCTTTAAATCCATTCTGTTCAGTTTCGCTATACTTCCTAATCCCTCCACCGACCATCTGCTAACCGTAAAGTACGAAATATATTTGCCAGCATTCTTCAGTTGAAACAAAATTCCCGAAAAAAGCAATTGCACGATCAGTACAAAAGGTGCAACGGCCATCGCTTTGTCACCAGACTTCACGATGGAAGAGATGACTAATCCTAATGAGACAGCAGCGAAAATTGTCAGCCATACTGTCAACAGAACTTCCCATTGAAAGTGTTGAACAAAGATACCTTTTCTATCGCTGCCAACCAAGCCCAAAAAAACAAAGGTTAAAATAACAGATTGCACAAAACCAAGGAATGCCTGTACAAAAACCTTGGAGAGAACATAACTTTTTAGCTTTAGATTGGCCATATACTCACGTTTCAGAATGACACGTTCTTTACATATTTCCTGTATCGAATTAAACAGTCCTATCCAAATCCCTGAACAGCTAAGCGCAAAAAGCATGGATTTTGTACTCTCATAGATTTTAAAAATATCTTTATCTGAAACAATATACAGCAAAACTCCAATAATAAATGGCTGTAGCAGCAATACCAATAAACGTGGTTTATCATTCATCAGTAATTCTATGTACCGATGTGTCAAAATGAAAAATTGCCTTGAAACAGATATTGGTTTACTTTTCGAATATTGTGTCTGATCCGCTACTTTTTGAGGAATCACATTTTGTTGACTTTGCGCTGCATAGCGGCTTTCCCAAAGAGCTGGATTGTCCGCAAGCATATTATAAATATTGACCAGGTCATCTGTCTGGAAGAATTGTTTTGCCTGTTCAACATTTCCACAAAAGCAGAGCCTTCCTCCTGGACCCATAAATATTATTTTGTCACACAAATGTAAGTTCTGAGTAGTGTGTGTTACCATAATAATTGTTTTATTTTGCGCTTTCGCCAGTGTTTTAAGGGTCTGCATCAGATTTTTTTCTGTACCCGGATCAAGTCCTGAGGTTGGTTCATCCAGAAAGAACAGTTTCGGATCTGCAAGCAATTCCACTGCAATACTGGCACGTTTTTTCTGCCCTCCGGATAATTTTCGAATATATGTATTTTGATGCTCTTTTAAATCAATCATGTTCAGAACTTCATCAATTCTTTGTTCCAGTTCTTTTGAATCCAAATCATCCGGCATTTTTAATTTTGCTGTATAATACAGCATTCTCTTTAGTGTAAGATTTTCAAAAATGATATCTTCCTGCGGTACGTACCCAATAATATTTTTTAAATTCTGAAATTGCTCTACCAAATTAGTGCCATTACAATATATATTGCCGCTGAAGTTCGTATCAAATCCACTGATTGTATTCATCAGCGTTGACTTCCCGGCACCAGAGCCGCCGATGATCGCTACAAACTCGTTACCCTTTACTTCACAATTGACATTTCTCAGTATTTGTTTCTTTCCTTTGCCGCGACCGACTATTTTGTTAATTCCGACTGCATTCAGTTGGATACCTCTGGAAAACGAATGGTAATAAATATAGGTGTCTGAATATATCAATTGAAAATCTAATATCTGAATAACATCTTTATCGCAAAGTTTTCTGGGATTTTTCAATGTAGTTCCGTTTACCATAATCCCATTTGCACTATGATTGTCAAATATGTTATAGCCATTCGCATCCCTAACAATCTGACAATGAACTTTAGAAACTCCAGGATGTTTTAACACAATCTGATTTTTGGAATCCCTGCCTATTGTACATATATCCTGAGTTAAATGATATCTTTCCCACTGTTCGGATGCTTCGGTCATCCTGAACAGAATCAATACCATCTTATTTGGTTCTTTAACAGAACCGATTTTTAATATTGATTGATTCAGTAATTCAATATATCCGCTCTCTTTTTTTAACAACCTGCGTTTAGCATAATTCTCAATATAAGTTCCATTAGTACTGTTGTTGTCACGGTAATAAACCTTACCATCAGCAAAAATGATTTCTCCGTGTGTTTTCGATATGATCGGATCTGGAATAACGATATCACAGACCGCCTTGTCTCTTCCGATTCGTAATTGATTTTTATGAAATGTACTCAGATTTATCTCTTCCAGATTTCCTTTTGTATTCAGAATAATCAGTATTTTTTCTTCCATTACCGTGAGACCTCCGTTTGAAGAACAATCATTTCTGAAACATTGCTGCTCTTTTTCCATAGTTTTACTCTAATACTTTCTTTCCCAGAATTTTCACCTCAGTAATTGCTGTATCCTGGAAAATCAAGCCTTCATAAACAGAATCAATCGTAAGAGCAACCCGCTTTCCGGTAAATGGTTTACTCAACTCTATCCACACTTCTTCTTTTTCATCCGGAAGTGTAATCGACTGCCAAAAGCAATTCATATGCTCCTCTGGCTTATTGCCCGGAATGTATGTCTCATGATCGCTAATATGAATTCTCATATTTTGAGGACGTGCGTTCCCATGGTAATAATAGTTGTCAGGTTTATCCGAATCAATTCTCCAACTGCCCAGTTTTAGGGCAATATATTTTATCTCATAATAATCATCTAATTGATACCAAATAAATGATCCTTCTCCATTGCCGGGAGCACCTTCTTGCCAGGAGGTTTGATTATCTCCATCAAGTGTTCCCCAAGCACCGTTATTAATACCATCCTGCTCATTAGTTGTGCTTGCGCCCGCCTCTAATACAGTAACAAGTGTATAATCATCTGGATTAACTTGTGCTGCATCTACAATGCGCAGTGTAATATCAGCCGGGTCTGTTGATTCCTCTTTTGCTGCTTCTGTTACCAGGGAATCTTGTGATGCTGATATTTCCTTCTTCAACACAGAATAATCCGTATCACTTTTTAACACCGATATGAGCAGAATCGTTGTCGCTGCAATTACTGTAACTAATACCACCGCTGCAAAAACTAATATGCCCTTTTGCACTCTCGTCATACCCGAAAGCTCTTCATCTGCTGATTTACTGAAGGCATTACGCTCATTATTTTTTTGAACCCTCCGATATTCTTGATGATTTACCACTGGTATTTCAGTTCCGCAAAATGCGCAAAAATTTGTATCGTTATTAACTTCTCTCTGGCAGTTTGGACATCTTTTCATCGTTTTCTATCCCTTCACATTTTTCTGGATTTATTTTTTGTATAACTTCTTATTTCCATACCCCTTCTATGACACAGGTGTGCCACACTTCATACAAAAAGCCATATCAGACCCCAGTTTCTGCCCACAATTCCCACAATATTTCTGTAGCGGTTCATCATTCGAAGTATTGTCTACACTGGTTCCGCACTTCCGGCAAAATCTAGCATTCTCGCCCAATGCTTCTCCACATGTTCCACACTGTTTTGATTCTCTGATCGGCCTTTTTATCACCAGTTGTTCGTCTTTTCTTTTAATGGATGTGATTTTATCAAACAACGGCAGCAGTTGCGGCAAGGGATCCTCAAAACCGCCTTCATAGTATGCTTTTCCTAATTCCCGAAACAGAACATCCAACTCATCTTCGGCATGATTCATCTCCTCATTCACAAACACTGTACTATCTAATTCTCTCATTTCTTTCTCCTATCCTAATTCAAAAATATGTTTTGGGTTATTGATATACAGCACGGTTCCTCTCGGTAAAGAATAGGTTCTATTAGATCCTAATGGCTGTCCGCTTTTTAGGAATACGCTATTTTTATACTCTGTCAGTAACCTGTATTCCTGATAAAATTCATCATATAATACCGCGCATTGCTTTGCTTGAATCTCTATGTCCTGTATTACTACATCACAGTTTCTCTCATCAGAACCAAAGATTGCCGTCTTCTCTTTTTCCAGCAGGAAAACTTTCTGATTATAAGTTCCGCTTCTTCCAATAATGGAGCCATGAAAGTCAATTGCATTATGATTCATATCAGAAACGTTATTTACTGGTGCCATTGGATAAGTATCGTGTGCCATCGGATAAGTATTATGTGTCATTGAGTAAGTATCATTCTGGAAAGTCAGATTCCTTTTTTGTGGTATTATCTTTGGTGTAAGTAATAAACCTACTGACAAGAATAGAATCATTCCATAAATCACTATCCAAAGGATAGTCGGCACAAATGATAATTTAGTCGCTGTACCCAAGAGAGACAATGCGCTGTTCACTGCTTTAAGGACATTACTGATTTTCAGCAATAATAAAAATGCTATGATTGTATTCATCACAGCTCCGACTATTCCCATAATAGAAACTACCCTTGGTCTGGAAAACAAAAATATTGCAGCTCCTTCTAAACAAGGCAGTACCATTAAAAGAACAAAAAACCATGTATATGGTGCTATGTATTCTTCTAAAGCCGTTGTCATTATACCAATCCCATTAAGAAAATCGGAACTTTTAAAGCCAATGCGAATTATATCTGCAACGGACACTTTTACTTTATATATCTCTATCAATGGGATAAAAAGCGTAATAAGTGAAACTAAAAATAGCCCGCCAATAGTATACTTTATGATTTTTTGTTTTTTCATAACGACCCCTTCATTTTAATAGTAACAGCCATGTACTTTCTGCCACTCATTGATTTTATTTACATTTGCTTTTTCTATATCATTCAGATGTGCCACCATTTCAGTTGCAGCCGTATAAGGACAATATGGTTTCGCCTGCTGGTACCAGTCCAGACTATTGAATTTTTGAAATGCTTCTTTGGCTGTATCGCTCTTATTCGGATTGAATGTAAAACCATATCTGGCTAAAATCTCATTGATTGCCATCTGAGAATTAGAATGCTCTTGTACCGTTGTGTCTGCTTCTAGGATTTTCAAGTCCGTATCCGTCAGCAGTTGTGTACGGCTGTATGGAAAAATGAAGTCACTGGCATCTGCTTCAATATTCTGGATTATTTTAATCTTATCTTCCGTAAAATTATTTTTTAGTATTGGTGCCTCTGATGAACCCACACTGATATCTTCCTGGGTAAGCAGTACTTCATGCGCGCCTGCTGCATAAGATGCAACCGAATATTGTGCCAACTCTATTTTTACCCCTTCCTGCGTCATCCAGTAAGATGCCTCATTAATTGTATTCCTGATTTTTTCTTCTGTAACATCTTCAACTTTTCCGGATAGCATCTGATCAAATTTTCGAACAGCACATTCCCTTGCTTCATCATCCGAACAGTGCAGCAATTCTCCAATACTTAATGCTTTTCCGGTTAGCAATTCATACGATTCTCCTTCTGTGTGTTGATATGGATGCGGACCACAGGCATAAAGATAATCATAGAAAGCCACTGAAACAATATCTCCTTCTTGATATATCTGTTCACATGTTACAGTATATTCTGGTCTTTCCGAATATCCATATTCAATCTGTTGCCGTGCAGTTTCATCTATAGCACCTTGTTCAGCATTTACTTTCTCTTGTGCTTCTTGTAAAAAAATAGAATTTACAATATCCACCCCTTCAGAGGGGAGATTACAGGTTATCACCGGGTATTCAACTGTAACATATTCTCCACCATACAATGTTTCCACTTTAATCTGATATTCTCTCTCTGGTTTCTCTTCTTCCGTTTTCTCCTCACTCGTTTCCTCTAATAGAAGTGTCTGGATCCTTTCCTTTTGTTCGACAGTCTGCTTAGAATTAACCTGATTTTCTTCTGCTGTTTCTATCACATTCAATGCATTGTCATAATCGCCCTGCTCAATATACAAATCTGATAATCGGATATATGCCCCTTCTGCTTTTGGCTCAATCTCAATGGCCTTCTGATAAGCCAGTATTGCATCTTTATAATTCAACTCCTTTAAATACTTATCCCCTAAAGAAATTTGATCCTCATAATCAGATTTCCCCATCATAAAACACGCTACCATTACCCCGATAAAAACCATCACCAGAATACCTATTAACGCCAAAATTGGTACATACTTATTCTTATTCGATGTTTTTCCTGTTTTTGTCCCACACTGCCCGCAAAACTCAGCATCATCAAAAACAGGAGCTCCACATTTATGACAAAACATACTGTTCACCTCTTATATGTATCTATGTTTCATGTAATCCCAAAAACCATTTGTCATTTCATCATTCCCCTATCTGCTATCCCGCGACAGACTTCTGGCATCCACATGCTTATACTCTTTCTACTGCTGCTACAGTTTACTTGGATTCAAATGCATGATAGGTCTCTAATTGTTCTTTTGTATCATTGACAATCTGTAAAATTTCCTCACATTCTCTCATCAGACAATAGGATTGTTCGTTTGCCAGCCACTGCGCTTCCTCTTGCTCCCATTGCTCATAGGATATTGGGTTTCCATTAATACTGCATATTAGTTCTCCGGAAATAGTATCCTCCCATAATGCTTCCCTTACAATCTCCATCTTTCCATCAATATATCCATGATAGTAGTTAAAACAAAATGAGTCAGTGCTTCCTGTTACCAAATATGTTTGCCCATTATATTCCGTTAATCTAACTATTTTTACACCTCCATCGGTTCCAAACAACTCTCCTTCATCAAGTTTAACAATTTTATTCTCTTTCTGCCCCCATATTTCAAATGTATATTCACGGATCATATAGGCTTCATCGCTAGTCTCTACTTCGTATACCAACAAAAGTAATACTACCAGAACAAAACAAAATACAGAAATAATAATCAATAATTTCTTTATTTACATGTTGCATCCTTTGATTTTTGTTCATATAGTAATTCCTTATTGAGGGAAATTATGGGGAGATACTTTTTTGCATCATCAAATCCATCATGTCGTACACTCCTCTTGAAAATTTTAGTTTAATTTGTGGATTTAATTCTTGTAAGAGTTAATAAATCGATATCTTCCTTATCACCAAAATTATCTTCTATAACTGCTTTCCCTGTAGTTAAATCAATCTCAATTGAACCAATGAGAACATTAGCTGTATTAGGATTATTTTGACTTCTCAAAACAAATCTCACATTTGTAGATGTACCGTCAATTCTATCATGAAGATAAATTCCCGGATTGTTTTTATCAAAAAATGCATTACTTAGATTAACTGCATCTTCTTCAGATAATGGGAGGTTTGTACCAGTTTTCTCCAGCGTCAAAGTGGTATCTGCGCTTTCAAATTTATCAAAGACAATAATATCCAGAGTTGTTTCATTATCAATTCCAATCTGCATTAACTGATAATTCTGCACCTCATACAATTCCACCTCTTTAAGTCGTGGTACCCATAATTGATTGTCCCGATATCCCAGCACTAAATTTGCACGGCAGGATATCTCATCAATATAACTTACATTCCCATCTATAATACCATAAATCTGAGCGTTTTCACTTCCCCCACTGGTAAATGTATTATCCTTATGCCGCTCAATATCTTCCGACGAACAGATTAATAAAAATTTCTCATTTTGCTCATTCAAATTTAAAATTTTATAATAACTATTATCCAATCCTTGATCCTTTAAAAATTTCATATAAATAGCTTCTGCAGTTTCGAAATTTGAATTCACATAGTCAATATTTTTTTCTGTTATACCGCTAATTGATTGGGATGTAGAATCGTTCCGCCAATCCATTAGCACTTCATGTTGAAATTGCGCTGTATACTCTATACGACAAAGTTTTATAATACTTGGTTCAACATCCATTGTTGGATAATCCATACCGATTTTATTTATATTTAATCCCGTCTCTCTTATCTTCTCCATAAATTCCAGCACACCTTTACGACCTTCATCATCAGTTGTCATTTCCGGATCCATATACAAATACTCATCTATCGAAGAACCTTCAATCTCTATTGTTTCAAATTTTGTCTCAAATTTATTATTTGTATAAGTACACCCGAAAAGCAGCCACCGATAACCATCTGAAAAATACTGCGAAAACTCATGACCCTCAAAATAGATATTCCAACCCCCATCAATTTCTTTGAGATAAAAATCAATTTTTTTAGGAATTGCATGAAAATTATACCTGTTTTGTAAATCATATTTATCAACTGCAATTTGATCCTGACAACTCCAGTTCTCTCCATTCTGCTCCAGCATATAAAAGGATAACGTATTATATGCATAAACATCAACAGGATCCGGATGATAGTTCCTGACAGCAACCAAAATCTCCTCCTGCTCATCCCCATCAAAATCTTTTTTTATAACCGATAGAATATTATCACAATCCACGGGAGATGTTATAACAGTAATCCCATACGTCCCTTCTCTTTTCTCAAAGCTGCGCTCAAATTGAGTTCCACCGACATATTCCATCCCCAAAACACGTTTGGCAATGGCAATAATATCATCATTATTAACTATATTTTCTTCTTCATCTGGTAAAGTTTCATTTTCGTCAACTTTCTCTGAATACATTTTTTCCTTCTCTTCAATCAGCTCCTGCTGTTCTTGAATTGCTTCTGATTGTTCTTCAAAAGGTGCTTTTCCAATATAATCACCTAACACCTTTTTAGCATTAACGTAATCATGGTTGCTAATATAAACATTCGATAATTGTATGTAGGCATTCTCTTTTTTCGGCATGATATTGATTGCTTCAGAGTAGGCCGCAATTGCATCCTCATAGTTTAACTCTTGCAGATAGTTGTCCCCCAAGGAAAGAAATTTACGATATTTATCTTCTTTCTGACTTACTAACAAAAGTAGAACTGTCAAAACAGTAATTAAAAGACATATAATGATGATAACCATTATTTTAATTGTTTTCTTCTTCATACTCTCCCCCTATCCACATTCATTAAATTCCTATATTTCTCTTTTGCCAATCTACTGATCCACTATCGTCAAAGCTGTTTATTGTGCATAAGGCTGTTGAAATCACGAGTTCGCGAAATATGCGTCAAACCCAGCAGAGATTCCTTTTACAAACTTTATCTGCATTACCGGGTCTGCCATGACCGCGTCATCAGAAATAGCTATCAAAACCGTTCTGATAGACCATTTTTTTGATCCATTATTACTCTCATGATGGGTTGTACACAGTTTCCTTTAACCAATATTAAAAATCAGCTTTTCATCTGCCAGATGAATAACATCTCCATCTCTCAAAGTTTTATCTTCTACTACCTTCATACCATTTAAAAAGGTCGAGTTGCTGGATCCTGTATCACTCAAATAGTACTGTCCGTTTTCCTGTAGGATCGTAGCATGTCGGCGGCTTATTCTAAGGTTTCCTTTCACTACATAATCTGCATATGTCTCCTCCGTTCCAAGTTTGAAAGGGGTATGATCAATATGAATGATTTCACCTGTAGAATCTCTACGCAGATAAACGGATGGTACAGCTTCGTTATTTCCTTCCATAACCATCACCGTAGCATCTTCATCACTTCTTTCCCGAATCATCACCGTAGCATCCTCATCACGCCCTTCCCAGATATCAGAAGTCACTACACCTGACACCGCTTCCGTCACAATCTGGGTACCGCATAAAACACAGAATATTTCACCCTCATCCGCTGCCTGCCCACAGTTTGGACAACAGTTTATCTGCTCGGATTTAGCTTCTTTTACTTCTGCTCCAACTGCGCTTCCACAATATCTGCAGAATACAGCATGTTCATTATTCTCCCTGCTGCAGGAGGGGCATGTGATTTTTCCAGACTGTTTCAATGGCTCCTGCAAACCCTCCTCTGGGCGATATACACGTTGTTCCTCTACTGAGGGCATACTTTCTTCTACATAGAATATGTTTTCATTCACATAGTCATCTTGCTCGGGTCTATCACTATTCCCTTTATTATATTCCCGTGCCATTGCGTTGACGTTCTGAATGATGATATTCATTGATACATAAAAACCGATTCCACATAATAAAGAACCAAATAGTAACCACAATAAAACGGTAGTTCCGTTTTCTTCAAAATGCAGACCATAGCGTGGGGCATTTTCCGCCAGACGATTACCAAGTGTATAATACCAATACCATGTATAAATCCCACACGTAATAAACGACAACACAATAAATTTCAATAAACCGCCTGTATTTTTATTATCTGAATTACACATGGTATTGGTATCTCTTGCTATCGTGTATATAAAATAATAAGAATAAAAACCACAGGTAATAATACTCAATAAAATATATAGCCAGATACTTCTGTCTTCTTTTATCATATGTAACTCCTCCTACTCAACTGGCTTTCCACATTTTCCGCAAAATCTGGCTCCGGGTTTTAATTCACTAAAACATCCCGCACAAAAAGCCTGTTCCACCTTTTTTTCTTCCACCGGCGCTGCCGCAATAGGCTCATCATTTTCAGGCTCAATCATCGATCCGCAATTATAGCAAAATTTTGCACCTTCAATCACAATGCGGGCTCCGCAATTTGCACAGGAATTTTCCTTTTCATCTATGTATGTCGCTTTTAGCTCATTTAAGATAACTGCTTCTGCTTCCAAGGTATCCGCTGTTTGTTTAGCCGCTTCCAGTACTTCCTCTAATTCTGCAATCTCAGGTCTTTCCTGCAGTTCATAAAATTGTCTTCCAAGTAACGCAAAAACCTCCTGACAATTTCCTTCACATACCTTTACCTTCTCCTCCTGCAGTTGAATTCTCTCTTCAAATTCTTTTTTATTAAACATTGCTTTCCCTCCTCTATATTCAAATATCTTCTCGGAATCTTCAGCCCTTATTTCATAAGGCTTTCAGACTCTTTATTTATAAAATCACCCACTTTTTTGCCGAAAACGCTTGACAAATCATCAAAAATTTGCGGCGAAGCCGATT
>Ga0153928_1000703_pt1 | contig 16034 bp, 16 predicted proteins | sample TSNJ012MetaG_FD_106656 | JGI IMG/M metagenome (GOLD analysis project Ga0153928, IMG submission 106656) | Attine ant fungus gardens microbial communities from New Jersey, USA - TSNJ012 MetaG | ecosystem: Host-associated > Fungi > Mycelium > Unclassified | place: USA: New Jersey, Wharton State... | reverse complement strand
TTAATTGTTATATCTAAGTCCGTTTCTATAAGCTGCCGTTACTGTCACCCACTAATTTGTGCTGGGCTTGTTTGCTATACTCTTTTTTATTGGTTTACCTCTATTTCTTTGTTTCAAACTTATCCTCCTCGTTAACTTTGGGAAGTTTCTTCCCGCAACGTTTACAGTAGATGCTGCTTCGATCATTGTGCTCCGCGCACTTCGGACAGCATCTTTCCTCCTTTGCTGCCGCCAGCCTTAGCCGGGTTTCAATAATTTGATCCACAAGAGCGTTTACTTTTTTATTTTCCCTCTCTGCCTTTTCCAAGATGCCTTTTCCGATTTCACAATACTGTTCATAAAGTTCGCGTTCCATGTTGTGTAAGTCTTTTTCCATCTCACCGATTTCATCTTGCGAGATTTGCCACTTGTCTTCCAAAGCCAATTCACCTCCGGTTAGAATTGCTTTTATATTTTTCGTAATTCAATGATAGTAGCTAATCCACGGCGGGACAAGCTGCAAAATTGATCTAATTGTCCATTTTCGGACATTCGCGGATAATCTGTCCGATTCGCCTATTTTCAACATAACATTGCTATTCGGCCTGAGATATAGTAAAATATGTGAGAAGATAAATAGTGAGAGCAATAGGGGGAGAGGCGGTATGACGGACACTGGTCATGATATTCGCATTACAAAAACACATATGGCGCTGTCTAAAACCTTGATGGATCTGCTTGAAAAAAAGCGTTTTCCGAAGATCACGGTGAACGATATCTGTCAGGGAGCCATGGTCAGCCGTTCCACGTTTTATATGCATTTTGAGGATAAATACAAACTGATGCTTTTTTGTTTACAGGAAGAGAGACAGAGGTTTGATGAGGCTGCCAAAAGCATGGCTCCCCGTGATATACTTCATGTGGTTTTATCATCCGTGTATGAACGAAAAAAGGTATTCTATAATTTCTTCAAAGCGGAAATAGATATGGAACTGTTCAATATGTTCAAGAATTTCTTTCATGATTTTGTTGCCGAAGATTTAACAAGGCTTGAGCAACAGGGGATGAAGCTGCCTGGCCCAATTCCTCCGTCAGCCGCCTATTATGCCAGTGGTTTAGCTGGGATGACTATTTGGTGGATCGAGCATGATTTTTCTATAGACATAGAGGAAATGGCCGCTTGCCAATATAACCTGCTTTCAAATTTAATAGCTCAATAAAACTCAAGTTCAACAAAATAGTTATCCGGTATATACCCGGCTTGATCTGTCTGTTGGTACCGCCGCCTCAAACACTTATAGGATTTTTTATTCTTCTGCATAGTACCTATTCAGCTCCATCAATTTACCCCGGATTTTCGTCCTGTACGAACCGGTATCCGTCCCCTTGGCATGAAATGCCGGGTGCGGTATCGGAGCGTCAGGGCGCATACCTGATGCTTGTTAAAAAGTACCATGATACACACTGTGAAGATAAGGAAGTTCTGATTACCATTAATAAGGCAATTGATGCCAGCCCAGAACTCCGCAGTAAAAAACAGTTGATAGAGACATTTATTGCTGGAATCAATGATGCTGATGATATCATGTCCGAATGGCACGATTATGTGGTAAAACAGCGTGAAGCTGAACTGGAAGCGATTATCTCTGAAGAATAATTAAAGCCAGAGGATACCCGTAAATTCCTTGATAACGCATTTCGTGATGGTGAAATCAAGACTTCCGGCACAGACATTGATAAACTGATGCCACCTGTTTCTCGCTTTGGAGGTGGTGCCAGAACTAAGAAAAAGCAGGCTGTCATTGATAAGCTTAAAATATTCTTCGAGAAATATTTTGGTATCGGTGCTTCTGCACTCCGGCTATTTGGTATCTTGCTTATGCGGATCCTTCGCCCTGCCGGCAGGCCTGTTATTGATATGCAATATCACCTATGATTGCTCCGAGCATTCTTTCCGGGCTCCTCGCCGCTTCACATCTTTGCGGATTTCATCCAAGCAAGCCTCGTCAACGGTTCCCTCCTCACGGAATGTCGCCGCAGCACTCGCCATTACTTTAAAGTTCAATTCTGTCCCTTCGCTGTCGGCAAGATAATCAAACGCTCTATCGGGAGCAATCCCGAAGCATCCGGCAGTCTGAACCGCATCGATATTCGCCCCAAGGAAGATAAACTCCCAACCGTATTTTGTCTTCTGCCGTTCAATCAGTGCTTTGACCTTTTCGGCGGAGTATTCCCGGCTGGAATTTTCCTCGCCGTCCGTGATAATTACGAACATTACCTTTTCGGCGCGGTAGTCGTGGGCGGTGTGCATCTGCGCATTGCCAATTTTGTGAATTGTCCTGCCGATTGCATCAAGAAGCGCAGTCGAGCCGCCCGCTGCGTATTCTTTCTCGGTAATGGCGCTGACTGCCTTAATGTTGATGCGGTCATGCAACAGTTCATAGTTGTTATCAAACAGCACCGTTGTGATGTGACATTCGCCCTCTACTTCCTGCTGCTTTGCAAGCATTGAATTGAATCCGCCAATGGTGTCTGCTTCCAGCCCGCGCATCGAGCCGCTTTTGTCCAGTATAAATACCAGTTCCGTTAATCCCTTATTCATTGTGAAATGCCCTCCTTAAGTTTTTATGATGTGGTGTCAAAAGGTGTTTTGACCCTGGTATCATTTTATACCTTAAGGATAACATTTTTATAAGATCAACTGGTCGTTTGAAAAGCGACATTTACTTATCTAATTTCAATCTGAGTTGTCACAATCCCAACAGCGGCTGGTCGTACTTAAACAGCACTTCATTAATCTCATAGACGTTGTATTTACCATTTATGATGAAATATTCCACGATAACATCGAACTTGATGGCGTGAGAGAGTGCATAGCCCGCCCGCTTCAAGAGATCTTCGGTTTCATCGAGCGACAATTCCAGTGCCACAGCGAGGGCTATGGCAGTACGCTTACTTGGCATATAGTCTTTGTTACTTCTAATTTTAGAGAACAATTTCCGGTCGAGGTTGGCATGTTTATAAACCTCAACATCCGTCATCCCCTTGGCATCAATCAGACGCAGGAGCATCTGGGAGAATGGCTCGTCCAGGTTTCCTACCAAATTATCAGGTGGGGCAGGCGCGCCGACGTGCGGGGCGGGTATATCTTCAAAAATAGACCCGCTATATTGGCTAACAGACTCATCGGCTTCGTATAAGACTTGCCGCTCTATATCAAGCAGTTTCCTCTGCCTTATTTGGTGCGTATCAATGTAATGCTTATCTATGTAACTTTCGACCGCTCCGAGCAGTTCACGGCTGATGGTGAATGCAGACTGATCAAACACCACAAGTGTTACAACAAGGTCATGGCCTGTAAGGAAATCTTGAATTGCAGAAGTGGCCACTTGAAGTGCTTCCTCTTTCGGATAGCCGTAGATACCACTTGAAATCAGCGGAAATGCTATCCTATCACACTTGTTTTCAACAGCCCTTTTCAGCGAGTTCGTGTAGGCGGCACGGAGGTGCTGCTCATTTTGTTCCTTGTTCCAATGCCGATAGACGGGACCCGCCGCATGAATGATGAATTTAGCGGGCAGCCCAAATCCCGGCGTAATAACAGCCTCACCCGTCTTAATCGGGGCGAGTTTATCGCAGGCGGCTTGAAGCTGCGCCGCTCCCGCCGCATGGAATATAGCTCCGCAAACCCCACCGCCCATTTGCAACTCGGTGTTGGCAGCGTTGATAATGGTGTCAACTTTCATTTTTGTAATGTCCTGCCGGACGATGGTAAATGGCATCGCTAATTCCTCCGTTCAATTAGTTTTAATGCATTTCAAAGATTAAAATTGTGAGCTGTAATTCCTGCTAAGGCCTTTTTAAGTGCCGCCAAAAACTACGTCAGCATTGATCTCATATTCCATATGTAGAAATATCTATGTATCCATCCTCCGATACTTCTACTTCTTCCGATATAAGAAGTTCTCTTTGAATAGCTGCATGTCTTTTATCCGTGATTGATATTTTGCCTTTGGCGTTAATGATCCGGTGCCATGGAAGGTTGTATTTCTCAGACATAGAATGAAGCACCCTAACTACCTGCTTCGCTCCACTAGTATTTCCTGCAAGTCATGCAACCTGTCCGTAGCCCATAACTCTCCCATATGGTATTCCCTTTACATTGTGTTATAATTGATTGACGACAGAAGTTTTTACCATGACAGGCAACCTTTTCAGTTCATTACCAATTTGACTTTCAAACAAAATCCCATCAATTTCTCTACTCCTATTTTGTTCTTTTGTATCCTTACTAAATATGTCAAACAACAGAAATGACTGTTCTCTCCAATTAAAAAGTCCAGCGTGACAACACTTATTTCTTCTATCTATACAGTCACTTAATTTTTCCTGGAAGGAACTCCACCAGGCTACATCATACGTATCCTTTCCCAACATTTTCATTTTGTTTCCAAGCGCTGAACTGTTATTTCTTAAAATTGTGGCAAATGCCCCTAATGTAAGCTCCTTACTCTGAGCATCTTTAAGCGGTATCCTACCTCTTCCTTTCCCCATTCCTTTGACTTGGATATCCGGAAAAATCTTTTTCAAACTATCTGTAAAACAATCCTTCATCTGCAATTCCATCGCCTTGCAGAAGAGAATTGAGCAGCAAGAGGCATCCAACTGGGCGTTTACCTTATATACCGGCTCAAGCAGGAAGAAAAGTTTCATTCCAAGAAGTATATTTTCCTTGACCTTTAACGTCAATTTCTCTAAATCTTTTCTATCCCTAAAGCCAAATATCCCTAATTGCTCTGTTGATAATTCTGCATTCAAAAACTCCTCATTCAGCCCCTGAATCAAACCCGATGTATCAACACTGTAGTCAACAACACCATTTTCATCTTGGAATTCAAAAGTCGTGAACGAAGTTACTGAAGGCAATGCTCTTGATGCTTTTTCTAATGCCTCCTTTCTTTCCTTCTCCGTGATATTCGCTTCAAAAATAAACTTGATTTCCTTTATGGCAAACGTATCTATTATTTGTTTTGCCTTATGAATACAGGCCGAAGCCTTCCATGCTTCTTCGTCTCCAATTACATATAATCTGTATTGGGCGCGTGTCGCTGCAACATTAACAATATTTTTATTGACCCAACGTATTGCGCCTTTCGCATCTTCACTTGTATCACATCCCAACAAAAATATAACCTCATCTGCTTCTTTACCTTGGAAGGTATGGACTGTTCCAATCTTTTTCTGATCGTTGTCAAGAATATAATCTCTATTTATCTTTGTTATATTGTTATGTTCACGGCAATATTTTTTTATGTATTCTTTTATCCCGGAAATAACAGTTGTGAATGGGCTGATAATATATACACTTGGCTCCGGATTCTTAGAAAAAGCCAGCTCTAACAATTCACAAACTTTTTGTCCCTGAGCATCTACAAAATGGTTCTTATTCCCCTTCTCCTTCCCTTTAACATTAATCCACTGTGATTTATCACAAATAAACTTTTCAATTTTTTCAGGTTTTGGCAGACTTGTCTGCTGTTTCATAATACCATTATAGGAAAGTTCATTCGAAATCTCATACATTGGAGAAATGCAACGCCTGTGAACCAGCAATGGACAGCCTACCCAGTCTGGATAATCCGATTCATTACCCAAATATGTTCCAAACATATTCAACCGATCGGCAAATCCCTGTACCGAAAGTGTCTTTTTCTTGTATGGCTTTAATACATCATCGTTATATGCTTTTTTTAATAAAATCAAATCGTCTGTAACGACAGGTTCCACTTGTTTTGGGTCCCCTACAATCACAGCTCTGCGACTTCTATAAAGTGCCCCTAAAGCCATCTGTGGCTGAGCTTGACCAGCCTCATCAATAACAAGCATTCCGATTGCACCAGGTTGTTTAATATCTTTTAATAACCTTCCAACTGATGCAAAAGTTGAAGAAATCACTGGCACTAATAAGAACAAGGTTTGGAAAAGAGCTGAGACCATTTTTTCCTTATCTTCTCTATGAAAAATAATCCTTTCATTCTCATCACCTGGCCTTAAACCCCAATATTGAGCTAAGGTAGCAAAATTATCTCTGCAATGATTTGATGAAACTACAAATTCTTTATTCATTCTCATTGCATAGCCAAATAGCTTTTCTCTTTCTCGGTTATATCTCTGCGTAAACCAGGGATTATCTACTTGTGCAGCAGTTGATGCATTTGCATCATCAGAAAGTAACCGTTCCACGAATTTTTCATCAATAACAATTCTTCGATTGGCAGCATTTATGCCTGAAAGTCTTCCTTTTTCCGCCGCATACGCTTTTTCAGCCGACTCCAATTCACCGCGCGCCTGCTGCTGCTCGGTTTCACATGCTGCAATCTTTTTCTCTTCACTAATAACTTTCTTTCTTAATCTGTCAAGCCTCGCTGTCATTTCACCGTACTCTTTTTTTATACGATTGCTTAGCACTTCTGCCGGCACGATGCTCTCTTTTATCTGGCTTATCTCTGCTTCCAATGAAGCTGCAATACTTTTTTGTTCATCAGCATCTTTCTTGTTTTCATCAGCAAGATTCATAGCTGCCTCATATTTAAATTTATTAAATATTCTAGCAATAATGCCAACTGAATTCCTTGCTAAAAGCTCTTTTTCCAGACAGTCCTTAATCTTCGCCTTCGCATCTGTAAGCACTTCTTCTTTTGCGCGCAGATTGTTTTCCATTTGATGTAGAGCCGCTTCACATGATGAAACCTTCGCCTGCTGCTCTTCCTTCTGATTAATTAATTCTGATATATACTTCTGGTCCTTCTCTATTTCATGCTTGCTTACTTTAATGGCAACCTCACATCGCTCGCATGTTTTGGCCGCAGCTTTTTCTACGGTTACCTTTTGGACAAATAAATATCCGGCTCTCCCCAAATCGTTTTGCATATCTCTTACAATTTTCAGCTGTTCACGGAATTTCTTCTTCGCAGCTTGGAAAGCTTTGACCCGGTTCGAAGCTGTATCCTTAGTTCCATAAAAATCACGTCCTAATGAATAAAGAACCTTATTATAAAAATTACTCAAATTCGATTTTTTCCCTAACGGTGCTGCAATTAATCCCCATGCCTCCTCTTCATCTAACAGCTCCTTGGCATATTTAGTAAAATATACATCTTTATATGTCTCTTTCTGATATGTAGTTTCATCCACACCCGATTCATTCGCATCAAAAAGCTTTCCAACCTCTGCTAACAGGACTTTTAGTTCATCAGTATCACTCTCTAAAGGTTGTAAATCTTCCAGCTTACTCTTCGGAAACTCTTTTGAAATATTTTCAACTGCTGCATTATTACAAGAGGTTACCAACATGCTATATTCATTAATTCTGTCATTCTTCAAGCTATACCAATGACGTGTATACTGAGAATACGCATTTTCCGGACCATCCCCTTGTGAAAAATCATGTTTTATAAATGCTTCTTTATCAGGATCATCATATTCAGCTAATAGAATGGCCCTCTCAATAATGTTGTTTACCACAATCTCTTTAAGCAAAGTCGTTTTTCCTGTACCCGGAGGCCCATTTACAGAAAACACCTTGCCATTTACTCCGTAAAGCTTCGTTGTGCCTTTGCCGATTGCCAGGTTTATAGCTATCTGCTGCATAAACACCGGCATATACCTTGAGGGCCATTTTCCTAATGGCGCATTTTCAGCAGCTAAAATTTCATTTATCTGTCTTAAAAATTCGTCTTTCCCTTGTACTTTTGGATTAACCAAATCAATCCTTTTGTCTGTTAAAATCCCTTCCTCTTCCAATGCTGTGATGTAGCTTAAAATGTCACGCCCTATGTAAGGAGTTTGCGCTAATTCCCCATTTTTTGCTTTCTCAAGAATATGCTTTATATCGTCTGAATAATAATCATGGCTTAAACCAAGATAATTATCATCTTCTCTTTTATTTTTTGTATTTTCATCTGCAAACAACTGAAAACTTATCCCATACACTTCCTCATATGTATCCTCAGTATTTTCAATATTGCCCTTTACATATCTTTCCTCTACATCTTTATATAGTGCATGAAGTCGCTCTATTGATATGGCCGTTGCGGAAAAATCCTGCAGTTTTTCTTCTTCAGTTGTTTCTCGCTTCGTGAAATTATCCGTCGCCGTCTTCTTTTCTTTGTCATCAGCCAAAGTGACCTCGACATTCTTGCCGAAAAATTTCTTCTCGATTTCTTGTACTGCGTTGTTATACAATTTTTCATCTAAAGAATCGGAAATATCTCCTTTTGCAAGCTTTATCTGGTTAAGTGCCCAAATGATTGTTGATAAAGACAAAGAACCTTTTACATAAGTTCCTTCCGGCGAAAGCTGTAAACTCATCCATGCTATCTTATCTCCATTTTTTTCTGGTCGATTTTCATCCTCCGGATCAAATGGCAGGACTTTGGAAATACAGTCAATACACCTTTCTCTCTTAACCTTACCTATGTAAATAGTTAGGTTTCCCCACTTTTTCATGCCGCAGGCAATCGCTTCATTCGCTATTATTTCGTAAAGATTTTCTTTGATTTCTTTGCCTGTCAGTGAAACAAAGTCTTCAATCAATTTGTTTTTTGCCGTTCTACTTGTAACATTTTTCTTATGGTTGTCTATTTTGTTTTTTACATCCCAACAATCTGGATATTTGTCTTGTGCTAGAAACTCCAATGCAAACCAATATTCTAAAACCTTTTCTTCTAATTGCTTTCTGCTCATAAACTCTCCTCTAATAGTAATTCATCAACCGATAAAAGAAGTTAATCTGCCTAGCTATCGGCACAAGTATGCCCACCAATCTGCGTAACACCGCAAAGGGGGGGACTTTACCACCAATTTATTGTCATTTACAAGAATAGTATAGCCTTTTGTAAAGAACATAACGATGTGTGATGGGAAATAAAATTTTACCCCTTAATATGTTTGCAATTTATCTCAAAAATTAATAGGTTTTAGAACACAATAAAATAATTATTCTCTTGTATGTCCTGAAATTTCCATCTTATTTTTTATACCCACATCTAATTATCCCTGCCTGACCAATATAAACAACATTTTCTCCCGTATCTATCGATTTTTCCTTCATAAAAAAGTCACACACATGAAAACATTACTTAAAATAATCTTTTCCCATCTGAAATATTTATATCAAGTTCTTTTGCCAAGCCCGCCTGCTTGAAAGGATTTATCTTTTCAACTACACCATCACGTTTGAAAAACGTTCCCGTGCTTTTAAACCAAAATGTCACTCCCGCTTTCACACATTGCTCGCGGATATTAAGTATCCAGTCATAATTACATTCCCTTGCCTCTCGCCCGGTCTCACCGTTCACGGTAACATGATCAATTCGGGCAAGGTACGGCGATATATCTATCTCTTCCAGCAAGGGTGAACAGGCAATAAAACGTCGCTTAATTGGATAGGATAGAAATAGCGGCAGACGATAATCTGCCAATTCTTGATTCTCAACGGTACAGCCAATATTCACGTTATCATATCCCTCCCCCCAATCTGATGGAAGCGATTCCATGAAACGATCAATTCGTTTCGTTAGGATCAGGAAGTCAATATCCGTTCGTTCTTTTATCATCGCCCAAGCTTCCTTACGCCATTCATCCGCCTCGGGAAGGAAAAAGTCGGTTGCAAAGCAGGTCGCCAGAATCTTATCTCCCTTAATACTATATTCCCCTTTGGCATTGGTTCTGATCGGCCAATCAAATTTATCCGTTTTCTCGATTGTATTTTGACCGTATCGCTTCGCATGCGGTCCATAGAAATAACAATGAGTACACCCCTGACTAATCTTATAACATCCTGTCCATGGTTCCCAGTTCATAGGCAGCCTCCTTACAAATTATGCTTTCCCATTCAAATGGTATTTTGTAACTTGCTTAAATCTTCTTTCGTGATTGCAATTGAAGGATAATGATAAGCCCACTTCTACACTTCCACGTTTAATTGAATTTTACTTAATCAGGCTTTTCTGTACAATGACATTCGCTAGAAGTACAAGTACAGTTCGGATTATACCCACTTGCACATTCTTCTGTGCATGTACACTCCCATCTTTTTAATTTGGGGGAAAAGCTATACATAAATTCGCGAGCTTCTTCTTCCGTCTTATTCTGCTCCTTTAACATTCCAGACTCCTTCATGTGCTTTACGCTTACTTCAATCATTTCATCCATCGTACAATTGGAAGTAAAAGTTCCATCTTTATAGCAATAAATACAATATTCTTCATTCTTACTGTTATCACTATTGCTTCCAAGAACTTCATTTGAACCAAGTGGCATACCACAGCTTTCACAATATCTAATTTCACACATATCAATAATCTCCTTTACATAATTCCAATTTTTAAATATAGTATAACATCCCAAAAGAGCATTGCCAATTATATATTTCTTACGCAAAAACCATACAATTTAGCAAAACTCATTTAAACTAAATGGTGTTACCCCCTCCCCCTTTGAGAAAACATGTCAGCAAAGTTTCTTTTGACAAGTACCTAACAAGTCAGTTTTTCGCACATATGTGGGGGATTATTTTCCGTAAAACCCATTGGCCTCAAGTCAAAACAACTTAATGAACCAAATTCTTTCTAATAACTCACTCAAGCAGATAAGCATTGTCCTGGCACAATTTATATCATCTTTCCAATATAATTCATGTATCTTTTTTGTGATATATTCCATGGTATCAATCCTTTCATAATCTTAGCTACACGATATTTACCTTTCTGGCTGAAACGAATAGTGGGCATGGATAATTTTCCACTTATTGTCTTTACACTCTAAATACAAAGTGCTGCGGACTGCTGGTTCTGGAAAGCTTTTGTACTTAGCCATGAAACACAGACACGCAGATTCTTCCTGGTTAAAAACGTATAAATCCTCTATGATAAGAGGCTCAACATCTCCAGATTCCGTTTGCTTGCCTTTCGTAAAAAATTCAAAAACTAATTCTAAATGTTTTTCCACAGTAAATGTATCATTATCTTTATGGTTATCAAAATATATCAGCTCATTGGCTTCGGTATCATAAAAATCCCTTAAACGTTCTATATCCCTATTATAAAAACATTCATTATAACTGTCTAAGAAGTTCACAAAAAAAGCTTTATCTATTGTCACAATATAATCCCCCTGAATTTTAATTAAGAACTAGAGGTCCCAGCGTTCTTTTTCATCAAGTATAACAAGAGCTGGCTGGCATATCAACGAAAATCAGAATATCCTCCTGCGTAGCCATCTCCGCATATTTACACTCATTATTCCTGCTCTCTGTATACATATCATTGATTAACCCAATCAATAATAATTCCATATCCCCCATTGAAATCCCACACAGTATGCACCGGAGCAGAAATAACTAAACACGTCCTGTACTTTTTCGGCCCCGTCGAACCTCATACAGCCCCCTGGCCCCTTCCTCCAGATAAATCCATTCCCACGCCATGATCCGTTTGTGGTCGTTAATATCGTATATACCGGCTGTTTCACAATAACTCAGATGTTCCCGCATCATAAAACCGCACCCCTTACGTCAGTTTTCAGTATGCCATACTGTCTAACGTTTGGGGCGCAGTTCATGAGTGTGGGGTCTTTTTTTATGCATTTTCTAAAGAAACATAATCTCAGGAGACCTATTGTACATTTTAACCTCGAACAATTTTTTTAATGCTGGCTCCATTCAATTCGTTGACAGGAATACCACTTTGAATGCTTTCCTTGGCGGCTACACCAGCTGCTTCTCCCATACGCATACAGGTAATTGTAACTCGTATGCCGGCATGAGCAGTATAGTCAGCCGAGATACAGCGTCCGGCGACCAACAAATTGGATATCTCATTGGTAACCATACTGCGATAAGGAATAAAATACGCACCACCTGCAGGTCGGATCAAGGTATTATCTATCATCCCATCATGATGATGGACATCGATAGGATAAGAGGAAGCGGCTATTGCATCTTCAAAATCTACACCGCTCATTAGTTCCTCTTCGCTGAACACATGCTTTCCAATAATCCGCCGGGAATCCCGTAATCCCATAAACGGGGAAACGCTGACAAGAGATGCATTTTTAAACCCAGGAACATTCTTAATCCACCAGTCACTGATCTTTATAACCTGAGAACGCAGTAAGGTTTCTGCCTCGCTCCAGCTTTCAGGATTAGTAGGATCCACAACTGCCCGACTTTGGTTATGGAATACGGCACCGTTTTGCAGCTGTCGCGCCAGCAGGAAATTAACTGCCATTTCACCGCTTTCCATTCCCTTACGCGCAAGCTCTTTGCGTTCCGGTACGGGGAATTGCAAATATTGATCAAAGTGGACATTGGCAGTTTTAAACATCAGGGTACCCGGTTGAATCGTCCCGCCAGGATCGCCCAATACGAATGGTACCCCTGCATCCGTGGCTAGCTGTGCATGAAAGGAGGCATCAATAAATACTTTTGCCGCCACGCGTTGAATGCCTTTTTGGTTATGGATGATCAAGTGCTTAATTTGACCGTTTTCCATATCCGCGCCGATAAATCGGGTATGGAATAACACTTTAGCGCCGGACTCCGCTACAATCTCATCCATGACAACCTTCAGTGTATCATCGTTATATTCTCCTGCGGGTACATCCATATCCTTTAATCCCAGACAGTAGACCGTAATGATGCCTTTAGTACCTTTTTTATCAATCATACGGTGCATCATATCGCCGACTATGCCGTGTAGTTTATCGTTGCTCTCGTCTTTCTCAAATCCAAAGAAAACGCCGACACCACCCCCAGTGGAGGTCCCGCCTAAAAATGCCTGCTCCTCCACAATTAGCGTCTTAAGACCATTTCTCGCCGCAGTTGCTCCAGCTGCAAAACCAGCAGTGCCACCTCCAGCAACAACGACATCATAGGTATCATATAGAGGGTACTCATTCCAATTACTCATAATGCGACTCCTTTTTGTCTTTTATTAGAAGGGCATAATCGCGGCGGCGATCGGATAACCAATGAATGCCAATACGAGGCCTTGAATGATAGCTAGTGCCATTCCGTATTTAAACATGATCTCGTTTTTCAGCCAGCCGGTTCCGACTGCAACCGCCGCATGCCCTGTTGCAGGGGGCGTAGCAAGCGCGAGGGATGCGCCGGCACCAATTACGCAGGTTAATGCGGCCGGGTTCACTCCCCCAATAACGCCGGAGTAAATCAAGGGAAGCACAAAACTATAGGTTACGGTGACAGTCACAGTATTGGATGCAAAATTGGTCATAATTACCACAAACATAGATACAATAAAGACAAACATCATGGGGGACAGACCCTTTACAAACGGCTCAAGAATAGATACTATCCAAGAGGTAAGCCCTATATCACTATGGGTTAATGCATTGCCCAGTAACATTGTTCCTGCTACCATCATAACTGCGACCCAAGGGGCGGCTTTTATTGACTCGCCCATATCCATAATTGGCTTGCCGTTAACATGAACCAGACAGAGGGCAACGGTGCCCAATAGCGGTGGAACTGCGGCGCCCAAAGTATTCCAATAGTTTGCGAGGGCGTTATTTGGGAACGCCGAACGGGCGATTCCTGGCAGCATCCAGAACAATACAACTATGCCAAAGATGATCAACGCAGTCTTTTCTTCTGCTCCCATTGGTTTTAAATCTTTAGTAAGAAAGTCGGTATCAATGCTTCGGATTCTATCCAGATCAGGCTTAAATATATACTTCATGATCAGAATAAATGCAAAATATATAACAACTGAAATTGCGATGCCAAATATTGTATACTGAGTAAAATCAATAGGCATCCCCGTATCCTGCTCGTATAGCGAAAATCCAAGAATAGGAACAGAATGGGCTATAGGTGTTGTAGCTGTTGAAAGAGAGGCAAGCCCAAGTATGACCAAATGGACCATTTGCGGGAAACGATCGCCTTTTTTATAACCAAGCTCCAGATAAATCTGTTCTGCGATGGCCGCAAAGACAATGAAGGTTGGAAGAGGTGACATAAACGATCCGACAACCAGGGGGCCAAGGAAAAATAATGCCAAAAATAGCCAGGGCTTATTTTTCGCAACGGGACGTGTTATAAACCAAATAGCACACCGCCGCAGAAACCCTGTTTTTGTAAGGGCATACGTACACATGGAACTAAACAATACAAAGGATGTAACCCAGCTGCCCATGGACGACGCAAGGCCCTGGGCAGTGGTATATAGTGGTGTCATAATTAAAGCCGCGATCACAATGATGCTTGGCCAAGAGGTAGAAACGAACAGCCATAAGAATATAGTGCCAATAAATATACCTGCTATTTGCATATCGAGTTCCACAAGCCCATTTGGAGCAGGCAAAAAACGAAAAAGAAAGATTATGACAACTCCAATGATTGTTAATAATGCTTCTTTGCTGAATTTACCACTTTTACTCATAGTGCACCCTCCATAAATGATTGTTAATTATACGAAAGATAATATTGTTTTGACCGCCCCCTTTATCCAATGACTTTATTCTGCGCGCAGTTATGTACATAATTAGATGTTGTGTTAAATAAATTTTGTTGACTTTATTATAATCGACGTGATAAAATAAAACAAATGCATATTTATATCAAAATTGATAGTTTATATCTATAGATTATAGAAGGAGGGCACATGCTTGAATCTTCGAAATTTGCAGTATTTTTTAGAACTATCAAAGATAGAGCACGTTAGTCTTGCAGCTGAGCAGCTATATATATCTCAACCAAGTTTAAGCCATGCAATGCATCAACTTGAAAAGGAATTGGGAGTACGACTGTTCGAAAAACAAGGGCGCAATATTGTATTAACAAAATATGGTAAAATATATGCTAAATTTGTGGAAAAGGCTTTTGAAACATTAGAACATGGCGCTAATGAAATTAAAAGGCAAGTCGATCCTGCCTATGGTCATGTTGATTTAGCCTTTTTTCACTCTTTAGGAATTAACTTTATTCCCAAATTACTCAGAAGGTTTTTATCCCACAAAGAAAATGAGCGTTATACGTTTTCTTTTGGACAAGGGGCCGATGCAAAAATCCTCAATGGTCTTGCTAATGGTGACTATGATTTGGTTTTTTGCTCCATCCCTAATAAAGACCTCATGATTGAATACACACCAATTGCCTCGCAAAAGCTATATGTGATTGTGCCGGAAAATCATCCGCTCGCCACAAAACAAATAATATCCTTAAAGGAGCTAAACGGCGAAAAATTTATATCATTTTCGCAAAAAGGAGGTCTACGATTAGCAATTGAGCAATTGCTTGAACGCGAAAATATAAGGGTAGATGTCGTATATCAAATGGAGCAAGGTACTTCTGTAGCAGGATTAGTTTCCTCGGGATTTGGAGTTGCTATATTACCGGAAATTGAAATGCCGGTTTTACATATAAAAAAGTTAGATATACTTGAGCCGGTTCCACACCGTTATATTTATTTAGCTAATAGTAAAATGCATTATATGTCCAGTGCAACCCTTTGCCTCAAAGAGTTTATTCTTCAAAATTATAGTATTTAATATAATGTTTATGCTACTGCTCCATCTTTATAGATCTTTTTGCTATAGTGAATGCTATAAGACTTAGAGCAAAAAATAATCCAATTGCAATCCCATACCGTATCCAATTGATTGAATACTCATTAATAAGGTTTCGAAAACTGTCAATCGCATAGGTAAACGGATTGATGGAAATCAATACTTTAAATATTACAGGTGCTTGTTCCTTGGTTAACAGAGCCGTACTTAAAAAGAACAAGGGCAGTGTAATTGTATTTATCATTGCTATGAAAGCATTTTCATCTGGGATTGCCATGCTCATGGCATATGATATGCTTGCCACAAAGAATATCACGGCAAACAGCAATAAGATTGCCAATAACTGAATATTCCAATGCAATAGTGCACCTTTTCCAGTGTTTTGAAGCACTCGTTCCGGAAAAGCAGTGCATGCTTTCCGGAACGAGTGCAGTTGCTACTTTTAATCTTCAGGTGGAGGCGCTATG
>Ga0153928_1000702_pt1 | contig 16045 bp, 11 predicted proteins | sample TSNJ012MetaG_FD_106656 | JGI IMG/M metagenome (GOLD analysis project Ga0153928, IMG submission 106656) | Attine ant fungus gardens microbial communities from New Jersey, USA - TSNJ012 MetaG | ecosystem: Host-associated > Fungi > Mycelium > Unclassified | place: USA: New Jersey, Wharton State... | reverse complement strand
TGTTTAATAAAGATATTCACTGCAGTTATTCCCCGAACGGTGAATGGATAATCGGTGATGGGTATCAGGACGAGGATGAGTATCGGCCCATATATCTGTTTCATATAAAAAGCAAAAAGGGGATGGTAGTTGGAAGATTTTATTCCCCGTACCCCCGGATTATGGATATCCGCTGCGACCTTCACTGCCGATGGTCACCGGAGGGGAATGCGATTTCCTTTGATTCTATCCACGAAGGTTTTCGTGGAGTATATAGAATGGAATTAACCAACACAATGAAAGAAATCAAAGAAATGGGAGGAATTTAAGATGAGGAATCGTACAACAGCGATGCTATTGACTATGGCCGTGCTTCTTAACGCATGTGGCGGCAGCAATTCGGCTCAGGGTGAATCAACGAATACGGCGGCAGGTGAAGCGGTAAATCAGACAACGACAGCACAGAATGCCGGCACAGAACAGCCCCCGGCAGCTCCGGTGACCATCACCATCTGGTATGAGGGAAATGACTCACGGTTACCTTTCTTTAAGGCTGCCGAGGCAGAGATGCAGAAGGATTATCCCAACTATTCCATCAACGGGATTACGTTCGATAATGCAACACTGACCACCAAGGCACTTCAGGCAGTAACGACAACCGGAGGCGTGGATCTGATCTTCAATGAAGCCTCTCGCTTACTGGTAACTCATCAGCAGTCAAATGGCGGTTTTGAGGTATTGGATGATATTCTGGCGGCCTCCCCTAACCAGGAATCGGTCACAGAGGCAGACAAAAAGGTAATCTCTGCCGACGGACATATTATTGCTTTTCCGATCAACCGCTCGGTAAACGGGCTGGGGTATAAGACCGATGTGGCTGGTGTTGAAGTCACGGAAGATAAAATCCCGGATACATTTGAGAAATTTGTAGCCTTGGGCAAGGAGTATCAACAGGCAGGAATTGCCGGCTGGACCCTTCATCTTGGAACCAGCCCGGAGCAGGTCTTTAATCTGTTTATCACGGGTGGAAATGGGAAAAACGATGTGTGGATCAACAGTATGCCAGAGAGCCAGGTGCAGAAAAATGCGTCAGATTTTGAACGGATCATCAGTCTTTATGCAGGTTCTGATGCGATCTGGGACAAGGATGCTATAAATGAAGATTTTTCCGCTATGTATACAAAAATCCAAAGTGGAAGTGTAGGGATGTTCCGTGTAGGGAACTGGAACGCTGCCGGATGGGATCAGCCGGACAGCGGAGTCGGAGAGTATGAAGTGACCACATGGCCTTCGCTTGACGGAAGCGGTCAGGGCGGCCTTTTTCTGGGCGGAGTCCGGGGACTGGCAATGCCGAAGAATGCACCGGAAAAAGAAGCCGCAAAGATTTTCCTGTCCTATTGTCTGTCAGAGGCCGCCCAGAAAGCAAGCTTTGATACGATGGGTTCCTGTATGGATTATGATGTGGTAGATAAAGACAAGCTGAGCAAGAACCAGAAGATTTTCTTTGACTCATCCATCCGCGTTTATCCAAGTGATTCTTATGTGGGAAGTTTCACCTATTATCCGGAACTTTTAGAAACCTATGAAAAAGGACTGACCGGCGCCTACCAGGCCAAGAATGAGACAGAAATCAAGGCGGCGGTAGAAAAACTGCATGAGGAGCTTACCAAAGTAATCGGACAAAACAAGTGAGGTGTTTCATGAAATCACCAGACAATCCTGCCTCCCGCTTTAAGTGGGGGGCTATGTTAAAAAAATACTGGGTGCTGTATCTGTTTATCGGCCTCTTTGGCCTGCTTTCGGTTATATTTGGTGTATATCCGATGTTATCCAGTATTTTTTATTCCTTTTTTAAAACCAATACGGTATTGACACAGCCGGAGTTTGTTGGCTTCGGCAATTATATCAAGCTGTTTCAGGACTCCTACTTCTGGGATTCCTTAAGAGTTACCTTGCTGTTTACCGTGATCAGTGTTCCTCTGAATCTCATTGCGGCGCTGGCATTGGCGCAGCTTTTGAACTATCGCGGGATTTCTTCCGTTGCGCGTCTGCTTTTTAAACTGGCGGTGTTTATTCCCTTTATCACACCGGATGTGGTCAGTGCGGTCGTGTGGAAACAGTTTTTCAACAGCAATGGAACTATGAACAGTCTGCTCAAGCTGGCCGGAATTCCACCGCAGAGATGGCTCACCAGCGGTGGTCTGGCAATTATGGTGCTGGCTTTTGTGGAGCTTTGGAAGCATGTGGGTCTTTATACCATAATCTTTCTCACCAATTACCAGCTGATCGACCAGAGCATGTATGAGGCGGCAACGACGGACGGTGCCAACGGCTGGCAGATGTATCGCTATATTACACTTCCTTCTCTGCATCCGGCGCTGATGCTGAATCTGGTTTATGCTGTTATCCAGTTTATGAAAACTTACACTGTTTCAAGGATTATCACTTTTGGCGGTCCGAATTATGCCACCAATTTTCTTTCCTACTATGCGTACAGCAAATATGAAAAAATGGATTTTGGTATGGCAACAGCGATAGCTACCTTCCTGTTTGTGCTGATCATCGGAATGACACTTGTGGGAACAATGGTTAGGAGGCGGTTAAATGAAAACAAATAAAGCGGTTACCCTGCTGGTCTATCTGGTTTTGGGCATGATCTCTTTTATTATGATTTACCCCTTTTTGTGGATGCTTTTTGGATCCTTTAAGACAAACCAGGAGATTATCCAGCATCCGTTATCGCTGTTTCCCAAACGCTGGGTAACGTCCGGATGGAAGGGAATCATGATTTTGTCAGGAAATCCGATCGGGCATTACTTTAAGAACAGTGTGATCATTGCCGGCGGGAGTACTTTGCTGGTAGTGTTTGCCACATCTCTCGGTGGTTATGCCCTTTACAGGAAGTCAAATCTTCCGGGATTTTCCGTAATTGAAACCTCTTTCACGCTAAGTCTGATGTATCCGGCGGTATTGCTGCTCATTCCGCTGTACGTGATTGTGCTTCAGCTGAAACTTTACGGCACCGGCAATTACTGGGGAATTATATTTGCGTCTTCCACGGGGGCGTGGGGAGCCGCCCTTCCTTTTTTCTTGTTTAAGAACTTTTTCCAGTCCCTGCCGTATGATTTGATTGAATCGGCCACACTTGACGGAGCGGGAGAGTTTCAGCTGTTTTATAAAATTGTGGTACCGGTTATGTATCCGGTATTTACTACAGCTACACTGATTTCTTTTTTATCCAGCTGGGGGTTATGGCTTCCGGTGTTAATGCTGTCCAGGGATATGAGTACTTATAATCTGGCAGCCATGCTGGTGAATCTGAATTCAGACCTAGGTGTGGACCTGTCTATGACCGCAGCACTTTCCACAACCATTTCCCTTCCGGTTGTTTTGATTTTTTTAATTACCCAAAGAAAGGTCATGGAAGGAATTGCAGCGGGGAGTGTAAAGGGTTAATATGTATAACGAAAGGCGGAGATAAGACTATGAATAAGATGGAAAAGGATTATGACAATATATTGAATCTGGATTTTGACAGAAAGAATTTGATCCCGCTGACTACGGCTGCGGATTTTATCTTTACGGATAATCGCAAGCGGGAATCACTGAATGGGGAGTGGGGATTTACCCCCGACGTATTTCAGACCGTCACCAGAAAACAGTTATTTTCTTTATCAGACCGGGATAACAAGGGGAGATATGTGCCGATGGATTTGGACTTTACCCGAATGGAGCTGGTACCGGTACCGGGTTGCTGGAATTGTATCCGGGACCAATACTGGTACTACGAGGGCGAGTCCGTTTATGCCAGAACTTTTATCTACGAAAAAGAAAAAGGAGATGAACGGGTTTTCCTCAGAATCGGGGCGGCAAATTATGAGTGCCGTATCTGGGTAAACGGAAAGCTTCTGGCCAGGCATCAGGGGGGATTTACGCCTTTTTATGCAGAATTGACTGATGAGCTGGTGCAGGAGAATCATCTGGTCATTACGGTAAACAACCGCAGAGAGCTGGAGCAGATTCCGTCCATGAACTATGACTGGTTTAATTATGGGGGAATTACCCGTTCGGTTGACCTGTTTCGTTTACCTCCGGTGTTTATAAAGGACTTTTTCTGTTATCTGATGCCGAATACAAATTTTGAAAAAATAGAGATGAAGATCAAGCTGAGTAGTGAGGCAGCAGGACAGATTTGCCGGTTTTCTATTGCGGAGCTGGGAATCAATGAACAGGTTTCTACGGATGAAAGGGGAGAAGCCGTTCTCCGGGTATCGGCGCATCCCGAGCTGTGGAGTCCCCAAAATCCCCGGTTGTATACGGTTGCACTATCCTGTGGCGTGGATCGCATCGAAGATCTGATCGGATTCAGGGAAATCAGGATTCAGGGAAAGCAGATTCTGTTAAACGGACAGGAGATATTTTTGAAAGGTGTATGCTGCCATGAGGAAAGCAGGGATGGTGGCCGGACTTTGAGCGATGATGAGCGGATGGACATTATTAATACGGCCAAAGAGATGGGATGTAATGCCCTGCGTCTGGCTCATTATCCTCATAGTGAGCGGATGTCTCAACTGGCCGACCGGCACGGCTTGCTTTTATGGGAAGAGATTCCGGTATATTGGGCTGTGGATTTTTCCAATGAGGAGACACTGCTGAATGCGCAAAATCAGATGCGGGAGTTAATCATGCGGGATAAAAACCGCGCCAGCGTAATTATCTGGGGTGTGGGAAATGAAAATCCGGATACGCAGGAGAGACTGAATTTTATGAAGCAGCTGATAGATATTTGCAAGGAATATGATCAGACCCGTCCGGTGAGTGCGGCATGTCTTGTGGATGTGGATACCATGTCGGTGAAGGACCGTCTGACAGAGTTTGTAGATCTTGTAGCTTTTAATGAGTACTATGGATGGTATTACCGGGATTATGAGGGTATTGACGAGATATTGAACAATACGGCCGTGGACAAGCCGCTGGCAATTACGGAAACCGGAGCAGGGGCAAAAACCGGCCATCATGGCGGTGCGGAGGAGCTCTTCACGGAAGAACATCAGGAAAAGGTATATAGAAAGCAGCTTGAATATATTGACGGCAGGCTGCAGGGATTTTTTCCATGGATTTTATTCGACTTTGTGTCTCCTGTCCGCAAGCATCCGATGCAGGGAGGCAAAAACAGCAAGGGGCTGGTAGATCTGGATAAGGACAGAAAGAAAAAGGCATTTTATGTGATGCAGGAGTATTATCGGGAAAAACTTCATAAATAAAGCTCAGGGTGTCCCTAAGGTCATTTAAGACTTTGGGGACACCTTGCTGATTTGTCCGTTGGCGCAGGTGTTTCACCTTGCGGATTTCTTATGGTTTTGTCGGAGAACTTAGTCTTAGAATTTCAGTTGCAGTAGTTCCATCGGTTAATACCATATCAGCCAGCATGCCTTTGTTTATGATTTAATTATAACGCAGTGTAATTGAATAACGGTTGTACTAGGTGATACCTGTGTGCTATACTTATCTATGAGGTAATATCATATACTGCAAATGATGGATAACAAAGTTATTTTTGTAGAGTAAGGGGGGAAATTGAAAAGAATAAAAATAAATCAATCACTTATAATGAGCGTTTCTTTATATCGTAGAACCGCTAGCATACATAACGCTATTAGGACGGCAGATGATGATGTGATTGAAATTATTGTTGATGTAGATGGACGGGTTGGTCAGACGTTTTTATTCTTTTTATGTACGTTGCCTTTCATTGGTGAAAAATACGGTAAAACTCTTATTATCCGCTGCAATCAAAGGTTTATTACTCTTTTGAAAAGGGTAGGGTTTATTGATACTTTGTCGGCTGATATGGAAATAATACCAAATGAAACAGACCTGACACCTTTTCTAAAATCAAGTGCGAAAATTATCACGACTCCGGAAAGTATATTTTCGTTGGTTACTACAATTACAAAAGAAGCTCCCGTGGAAATGAGCGATGAACTTTCAGCATTGTTCATTTCGAAAGTTGGTGAGATGTTTAACAATGCTACAGAGCATTCAGTGGCAGGCCATGTAATAGGCGCTAAGTATTTTAGAAATCAAAAATATACATATTGCTTCTCTTGCTATGATACAGGTGTCGGAATACCTGAAAAAGTAATTGCGGCGATTGACAGAGGGTTTACGCATAAAGAAGCATTTATGTGGGCTATAAAAAAAGGTAATAGTACTGCAAATAGGATTGAAACAAGAATCCCACGTGGATTAGGATTAGATTTGCTTCATAGCTTTGCAAAAGCTAATGATGGAGCCATAAGAATATGTTCTGGAAAGGTCCTGTATACATATAATAAAAGAGATGGTGCAAAATACCACGAATTAGAAATTCCATTTGAGGGAACACTATACGAAATGGATATTATTGCAGACAATAATTATAAATACATATTAAAATAATTGAAGAGAGGTTCTATTATGATATTAGCGAGAAATTATATTGAAACAGGCTTTTCAGCTGATGATGCAGGAAAGCTTGATGTAATTATTAAGCCATTGTTTGATAAACGTGAGCAAATTGTAATTGATTTTGAAGGAATAAAAATCTTTACTACGCTATTCTTTAACACAGCTCTGGCAAAATATGTGATGGAGATAGGTCCAGATGAGTACGAAGAATTATTTGAACTGAAAAATCTATCAGAAGTTGGTGAGGTTACTTATCAGCATTCATTAGATAACGCAAAAAATTATTATGTAATGACTGAGGAACAGCGGAAGAAGCAGGATGAAATCCTTGCTGACCCCGAATAGAGGGAGGAACAAAATGCCTGTAAATAAAATTGGCAGCTTTAATTTAAGCACTTTAGATAAAACAGTATCGTTTATTTTGGATACTAATATTTTGTATTTTGTTCATTCCGGATACTACTCAAATACCAATTCTAAAAATATTGCATACTCAAATTTGTTACAGCAGATCATCAGCAATGGGAATGCTTTGTTTGTAACATCCCTAAATTTGCAAGAGTTTATTTTTGGCATTGAAAACAAGGAATATGAGTTACATCTTAACGCAACAGGTAAAAATCGAAAAGGATTTACAAAGAAAGATTTTAGAAAAGATGTTACTTTAAGAGCTGGCGTTCACTCGAAAGTGAAAACAGCATTAACAGAGATAAAAGCGGCATATGAACTTTGTAATATTGATGTTACAACCAAAAGCATAGAAAATTTTGTTGATGATTATCTCAAATATTTTTATGATCCGATGGATTATCTTGTGGTTGATGCTACTAATAAAAAAGATATCATTTACATAACAGACGACACGGATTTTCAGAGTGACAGTCGTGTTGAAGTATTGACTATGTAATCAGGTAATTAGTGTTTTTATCATGATCATTTAAGGAAATAGCCCGAAAATCAATGTTTTTCTATTGATTTTCGGGCTTTACGTTTGCAAAATATATTTCTTTATTCATCAGCTGTCATCTCCCTCATAAAAATCCCAAGGAGTTGCTTCTTTAATAATTATACTATGAAATGAGTGAAAAAGGCACAAATGTGCAAAAATAAATAAAACACGGTCGAAATTGGTAAATATTGGAAATAAATTGCGTAGAAATATTCCCATAATGCATAGTAAAATTGGCACGAATACAGAAACGTAAATCTTCACCATTTGAAGGAGGGTGTAAATGAGAACATTAAAGATCAAGAAAAACCTGAAGCAATGGAAATCAACTTTGCTGGCCTTAAGTTTAAGCATCTCGATGATTCCGGGGAATCTCGGAATACTATGTGTTATGGCGGCAATCGAAGGCGGAGAAAGAACATATGCTTTTGGCACAGAGGTCACCGCTGATACTCTTTACACAGAGGAAACGGGAGTGGGATTTAGTGATACCACATATCCCGATGAAGCCATAGGGTGGAGTAATAATATATACTATCCCAGATATGAGATAAGAACCGAAGGTACGGCTTCCTACATCGCAGATAATGAAAACTGCCTGGAAATTAAAAGTAAAGTCTGGACAGAGACGGAGGTATCGGGATATGGTGTTTTTCAATATGAAAATACGTCCGCGTTTGACCTCAAATTGGATCCCAAAGATTATCACATAACCGTTGAATTCGTAAATCCTACGGACACGGTATATTACGCCGCTGTCAAAGCCGAAAATATTAGTAAAGCATCAGGCATTGAGGTAGGAGCAGGACAGACAGTCAGCAGCGAGTTTACCGCCTGTCTTATTGACGGGCTGCTCAACCTGAAATTTTTAAGTGAAAGCAATGCGGTTACAGAAGCGGGCGCAGCTGAGTTATCGGTCTATGTAAAAAGTGTAACTGTAATAGCAGAGGCGGCAAGAGAAGCCGGGGCAAAACCAACTGTTTTTTTAGCATCGGATTCAACCGTCCAGACCTACGAGGATTACTATGATCCCCAGACCGGATGGGGAGAAACCCTGTGGAACTTTTTTGGTGAGATGATCGAAGAAAGGGAAGCGGAAAACAGTACGTATTACCAGGCCCGGGTATATGAAAGTGAAAATGCCATTGTCGAAAACAGGGCGATCGGCGGCAGGAGCTCCAAATCCTTTGTGGAAGAAGGGAAATTAGATGATCTTTTAGAAGATATAAAACCGGGGGATTTCCTGTTTGTACAATTTGGGCATAATGATGCAACTGCTGTAAGGCCTAACCGTTACGTAGCGCCTGCCGATTTTGAACAGTGGCTGCAGAACTATGTAAATGGCGCCGGACAAAGAGGGGCAGTACCGGTATTGGTTACACCGGTAGCAAGGTATAGCTATGATTCGGAGGGAAAATTCAAGGAAGATTTTAAAGCGTATGGGGATGTCATGCGTAAAATGGCAGCGGAACAGAATATTCCCCTGATCGATTTAAGCAAAGCTTCCATTGCGCTATGTGATGAATTAGGAATAGAAGGTGCAACATCATTATTCCTGCATGTGCAGGCAGGAGAATATGAAGGCCAGTACGCCAATGGAGTAACCGATAATACCCATTTGCAATATTACGGGGCATACAAATTTGCAGAATGTGTGGCAAAAGAGCTTTCCAATATGAATACCGAAGGTTTTGATATCGAAACGAAAGCTTCGCTTCAAGATTTACAGAATCGCGTCACGCTGAAGGAACTGCGGGCGTTGGCCGGTGATGCCGGCAGCCAAAGCAGCTTGTTTCAGACCCGCGAAGCCTCGCGAAAGCAAGTAAAAGCGGCTTCTGACAGAAGTGTTGTTGCCATTAACCTGGCCGGAGCAGATGGTGGAGAAATCATGGTATCAGCTGCCGATAATGATGGAAATGAATACACTGACGGAGTATATTTAAGCTGGCGTTCCTTTACAAACGACCCTGACGGCGTATCTTTTGATATATACAGAAATAATGAAATAATTGCCCAAAATATCAATGTAACTAATTTAGTGGATGAATCCGGAACAGCCGGTGATGTGTATAAAGTAATGGGTTCATCTGACAGCCAACTGGGTATTCAGGTCCTGGAGACAAAGGTTTGGAACCAGAAATATCTGGAGCTGTCCTTATCCAAACCGGCTGATCAGACAATGCCTGATGGCCAGGTCTGCTCCTATTTGGCAAATGATATGTCGGTCGGAGATTTGGATGGAGATGGGCAATTGGAGCTGATTGTAAAATGGATACCCACCAATAGCCACGATAATGCCTTTAGCGGATATTCGGGAACTACCATTATAGATGGGTATGATGTGGATTTTCAAACCGGAGAAGCCGGTCTTCTGTGGCGAATCGATATGGGTATTAATATCCGTTCAGGCGCTCATTACACGCAATTCCAGGTATGGGATTTTGATGGCGACGGACAAGCGGAGATTGGGGTAAAAACTGCCGATGGAACCACCACTTACAGAAGTCAGGACGGTACCGCGGCCGGCCTTGTGGAAACGGGTTATGTGGGCGCCGCCAATGCCGCATCCTTGCCGGTTGATGTCATAAGTGAAGCCCATGATTACAGAAACTCCAGTGGGTATATCTTAAGCGGGCCGGAGTATTTTACGATATTTAACGGTGAGGATGGAACGATAGTCAGTACTGCCGGCTATATTCCGGAACGGGGCGATGTGGGCGCCTGGGGAGATACCTATGGAAACCGCGCAGACCGCTTCCTGTCGGCAGTGGCCTATCTGGATGGAGAAACTCCTTATGCTGTATTTGCCCGCGGCTATTATACAAGAACATGTCTTACCGCTTACTATCTGGCAGACACAGACGGCGATATGATTGGCGACAGTTTAAGAACCTACTGGGAATTTGATACAAATGTAGCCGGAAATCAGTATGAAGGCCAGGGAAATCACGGTTTAAGCATAAACGATATTGACGGTGACGGAAAAGATGAAATTATTTATGGCGCTCTTGTCATTGATGATGATGGGACGGTCAAATATTCGACCAATTTAGGGAATGGCGATGCGATGCATGTATCCGACTGGGTATTGTGGAATCCCGGCCTTGAGGTTATGAGTGTTCATGAGCATTCTGGCGCGGCCTACCATGTCGAAGTACGAGATGGTGCAACGGGTGAGATTTTAATGGGATATTATGTTGGTAAAGATACTGGCCGCGGCGCCGCCGGTGATATTGATCCGACCGCTGCCGGCGCGGAATTCTGGTCGATTGCAGGTCCGGACTATAGCGGCAGTGATTCACCTCACTGGAATTCAAAAAACGGCGGTGTTTACAGCACCATGTCAGATTTAGATAACCTGATTATTCTGACGGGAAATTCACCGGCATCCAATGGAACAATTTTCTGGGATGGCGATTTACTGACAGAGATTCAGGATCATATTTTTGATGAAGAACCATATCTGCCGCTGGGATTTGTTATTTCAAAGTGGGATTATGAAAACAATACCGAAGTTCCCCTGATGGAATCCAGCGAAGTTTTCTCCAATAATGGAACCAAAGGAAATGCCGGTTTAGTGGCCGATATATTGGGAGACTGGCGCGAGGAGATTATCGTCCGCTCCGCATCAGATGACAGTAAAGTAAGGATTTATGCGACTACGATTCAAACGGATTATGTGGTGCCTTGTCTTTTGGAAAACAGGGCATACCGGGAAGGGATTGCCTGGCAGAACGTTGCTTATAACCAGCCGGCAAATTTGGATTATCTCCTCTCGGAAGGATTAATTACAGCGGAGCTAAAGACAGGCGAAATCACTGCGGATACGATCGAAGTCCGATTTACACCGGCAAGTGACGGAGTCAATGGTCATGCCATAACTGCTTATGAAATCTATCGAAGCACCGGGAATGCAGAATATGAGATAGCAGCCGTTATCCCGGTAGAAGAGCTTCAAGCGGATGAAAGTACAGGCGAATATCGTTTTACGGACCGGAATCTAAACAGTGAAACAGAATATGCGTATAAGGCGGCGGCAGTTGTTGATGAGAAGACTTCATTTATGTCACGGGCTGTAAGCGGAACAACCCAATGAAAGTGGAGGAAGGAGAGCGCGATGCGATATACATGTAAAGGTACTTCTTATCCGGTCTATGATCCGGATAAGGGAGCCGGTTTTTTGCAGTCCATACCGGAGGATATGGCAAATTATCCCGAACGCTACGGCGGCGTGATTGCTCAAAGCACGGAATCATTGCCATTGCTTTTTCTGGCCGATATGGAACCGGGGACTTACCGGATATCGGTTCATCTGCGTGGAAGCAGCCGGCTTTTTGCCCAGCGCCGCAGATTATATGCAGCGTTTCAGGGGGAAGGAGAGCATGCTATTACGTTTGTAACCATGGTAGCGGATGTGATATCAGATTATGATAAAAAGAGGTATCACAATAACCGGATTGCGTTGGTATTTACCGGCAATCCGGAGATTCTGTCAATTGAAATTACGGCTTGTGCGGTTCCGGTCGTCTGGCTGGCCGGTGATTCTACCGTTGCCGACCAGAACGGTATCCTTCCGTATGATCCCGGCTTGTCTTATTGCGGCTGGGGCCAAATGCTCAGTATGTTTTTTTCGGAGGACCGTGCTTTGTTTAACCTGGCCAGGAGCGGCCTGACCACAGATACATTTCGCAGTCAGGGGCATTATGATGTGATGTATGAGCGATTAAAGGCCGGGGATTATGTGTTTATCCAGTTTTGCCACAATGACCAGAAGGTACCGGAGCTTTTGCCGGAAGGCCGGTATCGGGATAATTTGCTTCGGTATCTGGAAGAAATCCGGGGAAAGCAGGCGGTTCCGGTATTGGTCACTCCTTTAGCCAGAAATTCATGGAATTGCAGCAATGGAAATTATAACGATCTTTTACTGGAATATGCCGGGGCGGTCAGGGAAGCAGCCCGGAAGGCTGGCTGCCTGCTGCTGGATCTGCATCGTATTAGTAAGGACTATATCATCGCAAAAGGATTGGAAGGTGCGAAACCATATTTTTACCCCGGGGATTATACCCATACCAATGATTATGGTGGTTATCTGGTGGCAAAAATGATTTGGCAGGAAACGGTGGAAAATCCTGCGCTCGGTGAGATTGGCCGGCTGTTTTTGCCGCCCGAATCGGATCCGGGGATGGAGATGGAAGCCTGGGCAGGCTGGCTGTATCCCCCCAAACCTTCCAGCCCTGATTGCCAGGGAGTGAGGGCGATAACTGCTTTGGAGGCCTTACAGTATGTTCAAAAAGCTTATAAATATTTTGCTGTAAATCCGCTGGGCAGCGAGCCGGAGGCAGTAACTGCCGCCCGCCAGAATGGTTATCTGGTTGACAGCCTGACAGAGCCGGATAAACCGATAAGCTGGCGGGAATGGGCAGAACTGCTGGTTCTGGCCTGCCAGGGAAGAAACGGCAGCTTTCAGGTGCCGGAATATAATGCCCGGCCGGAGGCACCGGTGGATTGGCAGACGGGAGTCAAATATGCCAGCTGGCTGGAGCAGATGGCATCCGGATGCCCAGAAACGGAGCCTGAAAGAATGACAATACCGGTTGCCGGTTCATAGAGGTTCTAACTTAAACAATCCGTTAGCCATATTAGCGGATTGTTTCGCTTTTGGAAAAAATCCAACTCCTAATACGAATTGATTCTTCATAGTTTATGTGCTAAAAATAATACAAGGGTGTTGAAGACAGGGAAGAAGCTGGCGAATGATGCCGAAAAGAAAGGTGAACATAATGAGAGGAAATATCAAAGAAGCAAAAAAGCAGATGATGCTGACAGAAAATATTAAGACACTGATTCTGCGAATGGCTGTTCCGACGATCATGGCACAGCTGATTACCACCGTTTATAATCTGGTAGATACCTATTTTGTAAGCACACTGGGAACCAACGCAACGGCTGCGGTAGGTGTGAACAGTTCCCTGGAGCGCATGATTACAGTAATTGGTTCCCTGATCGGAGCCGGAGCCTGCAGTTATATCGCAAGACTCCTTGGGGCAAAAGATGATGAGCATGCGAACCGGGTATTATCAACCTCTTTCTTTGGCGGTATCGGACTTGGCATCGTCTTCATGATCATTGGCCGGATTTTAATGGGCAAGATGGTTTACTGGCTTGGGGCAACTGAAGAGTGTGCACAGTATTCCATGGAATACGCTTCCTACGTATTATATGCAGCTCCATTTATGATTGGCAGCTTTATTCTGAATATGTGTCTGCGAAGTGAAGGAAGTGCAGCTTACTCCATGATTGGAATTGGATTTGGCGGTATCCTGAACTGTTTCCTGGATCCGTTGTTCATTTATAAATTTGGGCTTGGAGTAGCCGGTGCATCGATGGCAACCGCAATTTCCAAATTTGTCAGCTTTTGTATCCTGTGTTATCCATATGTTAAAAAGAGCAGTGTTGTTACCATTTCCATTAGAAAATTCAAGCTGGTATTGGCGGATGCCAAAGAGGTCCTCTCTATTGGCTCCAGTTCATTTTTCCGGTCGGTGCTTACGGTAGTGGCATCCGTTGCAATTAACCGTGTGGCCGGAAGCTATTCTACAGCCGCTCTTGCAGCGCTGTCGGTGGCAAACCGGGTTATGGAATTTCCGTTTGCATTTATTCTTGGATTTGGCCAGGGCTATCAGCCGGTGGTTGGTTTTAACTGGGGTGCGAAAGCATGGAAACGTGTTCGGGAAAGCTATGTGTTTGGATGTATCGTCGCAATTACAGGGGCAATGGTGATGGGAGCGATTATTTTCGTATTTGCGATTCCGATTATCCATGTATTTAACAGTCAGGCAGATGAGGCAGTATTGCAGCTGGGGCTGCTGTGTGTAAGACTCCAGTGTCTGGTATTGGTATTCCATTCGCTAAGTTCGCTGGTTAATATGTTCTATGCCGGTATCGGCAACGCCAAGTTAGCGCTGCTTGCTAATTTGGCCAGACAGGGCTACTGCTTCTATCCGACGCTTCTGATCTTACCGATGATATTCGGCATCAATGGTGTGGCAGCAACCCAGGCAGTTGCGGATCTTTTAAGCGCAGTGGTTATTATTCCGCTGGGGATTCATGTGTTAAAGGTGATAAAAAGGCAGGAAGCGGAGGTGGAAACAAAGGCAGCAGTGAAAATGGAAGCTGAAATGGAGGTAGAAGCGATATGTTTATCGAAGTAGAAAAAGAAATTATGGAAATTGATGATGACAATATTGTAAAGGTTCGCCAGAAATTATTCCCGGAAGAAGAGCAGATGCCATTGGCGAAGTACTTTTATAAGTATCCACTGCATTATCCAACGCCAATCGAAATGCAGATCATCAATAACCTGAATCCAATGGGTGTGGAGGATGCCATCCAGCCAGAGAATTTTATGGATTTGCTGAAGCCATATGGATATGACAAAATAGAGTTAGGCTACTGTATGTTCCCGGATGGATCGGGATATGTGGCAACCTACCGTGTCCGGCCGCCTCATATCACAGCGGAGATGGAGAGCTGGTATCGTAACTGGAGAAATTTAAAATCCAAAAGCATGGTACCGGGGCATGGTAATTTAAGATATAAAATCTGGAACTACGCTGACCATTTTGATCATTACTATGTGAACTGGGAGAATGGATCCGACGGAATCCATACAACCGAGAGCCTGGATTTAGGGGCCGGTAACCGCATGTATGATACGATTCGACATCAGTTCGACTTAAAGGATTTTGGCCTGACGGAGGAAAAAATGAAGGAATTAAAGGCTGCCGGATGTCAGTTGACCGGAAAAGGTTCCTATGAGACCTTCGATGAGCCGGGAACCCATCTGTGCCTTTCCTATTCCCGTCCATGTCCCCTTGGCGGAATTGAAACCAGAAGCCGCGAGTGGATTGGCTGGAAACCGGTGAAAGGTAAGCTTGTCCGTGATCACAGGACAAAATGCGATGAAGAGTACCTGAAAACCGTAGTGCTGCACACACTGATTGAATGGGAGCATCTGTATACGTTTCTTCCGGAATTATATGCAGAGTATCGTGATCAGCCAATGGATGCAGATTAATAAGAACCAGGAGGTTGTGAAATATGTTTACATTAAAAGGAAGAACGATGATTATTACCGGAGGTGCCGGGGGCAATGGTCTGGCCATGGTAAACGCAGCTCTGAAAAATGGAATGAATGTGGCACTTCTAAGCGGTTTACACAGTAAAGCGCAGAATGCGATAGCCAGGCTGGATCCGAAATACAAAGACCAGGTGATCGGTTTTGCGCAGAATCCGCAGGCCTGCCTGAAAGAAAACATGGAAGCAGCGCCGGAGCTCTACCATGAGAAGTCGAAAATGTCAGATGTCATCCGCATGGTCTATGAGCATTTTGGCAGTATCGATGTGGTCGTGAATGCAAAGGGTGGTCATGTCCGCTATAACTTTGAACAGACAGACCGGATCATCTGGCGTCATTCCATGGAGGTTGTGGAATCGGCATTTGTTAATGTCAAGCTGGCCCTTCCCTATCTGCAAAAGAGCAGGGCTCCCCGCGTAATCAACATTACGACCTGTGATGCCAGAAATGGCGGATGGTATCCGGATCCGGCTTTTGCCGCGGCTCGTGGCGGTTTAGAGGCACTGACCTATGAGATGGCCAAAGAACTT
>Ga0153928_1000700_pt1 | contig 16061 bp, 13 predicted proteins | sample TSNJ012MetaG_FD_106656 | JGI IMG/M metagenome (GOLD analysis project Ga0153928, IMG submission 106656) | Attine ant fungus gardens microbial communities from New Jersey, USA - TSNJ012 MetaG | ecosystem: Host-associated > Fungi > Mycelium > Unclassified | place: USA: New Jersey, Wharton State... | reverse complement strand
GTATGCGGAATCGCCACTGCATATGGCTGTATTGGCAATGCCGTCGGATACTTTGATTCCCTTTCCCGAATCGCCTTTTCAAAGGTATCTTCGACATAATGCAGAGAACTTAACTTTTTTGCCATCTGTTCAAAAAAATCATCGGTATTTTTTGCTTCCATGTCAATCTCGATCAGTTCTCTGCGGAATATTTCGCTTTTCAATGCCACTCCTCCTTGGCTGTTTGCCTCTATTATAGAAAACCCTTGTTTGATATGCGCATATCTCTTAATTCGTTCTCTTAATTAAATTATATAGATAGTAACAGGTAAATTCAATGAATATCAGGCACTAATGATGCGCAGCCGATTGCACATCATTAAGATGCACCTGCCAAATGCACATCACTGTGTCCGGAACCTGCCTACTTTCCGTATCGGTACTCGGTTGGTGTTACACCCATAAATTTTCGGAACACATCGCTGAAATACCTGGCATCTTTATATCCGACAGCCTGAGCTATCTCATAAATCTTAAACTCATCATCTTCCAAAAGCTTAATTGATTTACGAATGCGACCGTTTGAACCGGAATAAAAAAAGAAGCAGGCTTCCCTACTCCCCTTTTTCTACAAATCGAATCTTTTGCCCATTCCTGATATTCATTAACAACAATTCATAATTCTTCTCTATCCTGCCAATAACATTGACCCTCTCATCTGCCGGCAGCTTTTCTATTACCATTTGAATTTCCCCGGAATACCGTAAATACCTGCTATTATCCATGGTAATACTCCCGGCATCTCTAACCGTACAATCAGCCGGAAGAATCTCCGTTCCAACGCAGGAATATTCCCTGGATTCCGTCAGCCGTTTCACCCATCTTGGTGAATCTGTCCGAATGGTGAAAATCTTTCCATAAAGTGTTTTATGAAATTCCGAAAAAACCACCGGCAGTTCCAGCACGCCCTCTTTTTCAAAAGCCTTTATCCGATCCCCGTCAAATTGGCTGATAACGCCATCTCCCACCAAGACTTCATCCATTCCACAGGTCAGCTTCGCATCCACATAAGCCGCAAACGGTGATACGCCGCGGTGCTTTTCCAATGTCGGCAAACCTTCAAATAACGGTCCCCGGAGGAAGATATCCCCGGGAATGAAAGCCATGACTTTCATCCCCAGTTTCCTTAACGGCCTGTTAATCTCTGTAAAATACTCCTCATCTAATCCGGTCTCGGGCCGCGGATAAAAATTATGGATACCATACACCGACTTTACTTCTTTTCGTATCTTTGGAACTGACGTTTCATCCACGGCGGAGGCATTGATACAGACCGGCATTCTTTTTCCAAGCCCGATTATTTCTTCATCGGAAAATCCGTAATCAATTCTGACCATTGATATCTCCATCATTTCAGCAAATTCCCACAGCGTTTCACATCCGAACTGCTTCAATGTTTTCTTTGAGACATCGCCGATTATTTTATAGCCAATCTCATGCAACTGCCGGCACATCCATTTCATCTGTTCCGCATATGACGGCCCCATTTCTTCACTAATATGAAATGAAGTAAAAATGTAGCTTCCTGGTTCATAAACCTGGATCAGCTGCGTCTTTATCTCATGATAATTGGCTAAATATACCGAATACCCTAACTGCCTAAACATTGCGTACATCCTTTTCTTTAATGGATACATAAGTAATGATAAAACCGGCAATATAAGAAATCACGAGGCCGATAAAGTAGTTTAACATGCATTCCGGTTTCATAACCGGAATCGCTACCAGTCCGGACGGTCCCCATGAATTTGCCATTACTTTTGTCAGCATGACATAGGCCCCGCCAAAACCGGCCCCTAATCCTGCGGTAATAAAGGGCTTGAACATAGGCAGGGTCACACCGTAAATAAGCGGCTCGCCAACTCCTAAAAAGCCCGCCGGAAGAGCACCGGCAATCACCTTCTGCAGGCGCTTATGATCCACACGTTTGGCAATAATATAAATGGCAATGGCCGCCCCCACCTGACCGGCTCCGGCCATGGCTAACACCGGGAACAGGCTGACACCACCCATTGCTTCCAGCTGAACGGCATAAATGGGAATCAGGCCATGGTGTAATCCCAGCAAAACCATCGGTAAGAATAAAGCGGCCAACAAATATCCGCTGATTACACTTACTACCGGATTGGGGGAATTGATAATCACGCTAAGCACCGCAACCAGGCCGTCTGACAAAAAGCCGGCGGCGGGCATAATGGCAAACACGAAGATGGTGCCCGTAATCAGTAACGTTAAAAATGGCGTTAACACCAAATCCAATACATCCGGCACATGCTTGCGGATGAAGCGCTCAATTTTTGCCAGGATCCAGACACCGGCAACGACGCCGATAATACCGCCCTTTCCGGTTGTTAACACAGAATTCAAAGGTACCTCTGCATTATATAATCCCATCATGGTTGACAACGCCACGATATTAGCTCCAATAGAGGCGGCTCCAAGCATCCCGCCAAGTGCTTCTGTGGCGCCAAATTGCTTGGCGGAATTAATCCCCGTATAGATGGCAAAGTAAGAAAGAAAGCTTCCTCCTAACAGCGAAAACATCAGCTGAACCGCCGATACAAAGCCTTCTGCCGGCAATGTGCCCTGGCCATGCAAAGTAGAAATCAAACTTGCCAATCCGTTAAACAGACCTGCTGCTATAATCGCCGGAATTAAAGGAATGAAAATTTCAGCAATGGTCCGAATCACCTTTTTAAATCCATTTTGCTTTTGACCTGCTTTTAAATTCGCTTTATTTTCTTCCCAGTCCCCCACCGAACCGCCGTCTGACGAAAGTCCCAACTGATTGATACAAATATCGGCAACTTTCTTCGCCTTACCCGGACCTAATACAATTTGAAATGCATTTCCGTCTGCTACCAGGCCCATGACACCATCCAGATATTTCAGTTCCTCCGCTTTTACCAGATCAGGGTTTTTAACGGTCAGCCTAAGTCTGGTCATACAATTTGCGGCTTTTACTACGTTCTCTTTCCCCCTTACCAATTCTACGATCTTTGTTCCAAGTTCTAAATTTGTCATTGCCTTTCCCCCTTTAAATGAATGTTTTTCTTACATGGCCGCCAGCCTTTGCAAGCTTCTCATTTGCTTCTTCCACATTACAATTTAGTAATATTGCGGTAATTGCCGATTTGACGCTTCCATTTGTTTCCTTTAGCATTTCAGCTGCCTTCTGCCGGCTGCAGCCAGTAGCTGCCATAACAATATTCTGGGCGCGGATCATCAGCTTTTCATTGGTCTGCATCACATCAACCATCAGATTTTGATAAACTTTTCCGTTTCCTACCATACTGCCTGTGGATATCATGTTCAAAATCATTTTTTGAGCGGTTCCGGCCTTTAAGCGGGTGGAGCCGGTCAACACTTCCGGCCCGACTACCGGCTCAATCGCATGATCTGCTTCCTTTGCCATCTCGGAATCCTTATTACATGCAATGATTGCCGTCGGACATCCGATTTCTTTTGCATACCTTAATGCATGCACCACATAAGGGGTTCTCCCGCTGGCGGTCAGTCCGATCACCGTATCTCTGGCTTCTAAATTTATATTAATTAAATCCTGCCTGCCCAAAGTTTCGCTGTCTTCCGCCCCTTCAACCGCTTTGATAAAAGCCGATTCCCCTCCTGCCAGCAGTCCCACCACCGTATTGGGGGAAACTCCAAAGGTGGGCGGACATTCCACCGCATCCAGTAAACCAAGCCTGCCGCTGGTGCCTGCTCCGATGTATATGATTCTCCCGCCGGCATTTAAGCTGTCCGTGCATATGGCAATCACCTGGGCCACCTGGGGCAGCACTTCACGAATTGCCGATACCACATTAAAATCTTCCTCGTTCATGATTCCGGCAATCTCTAAGGGAGTCATTTTGTCAAGCTCCATCGTTTTTTTATTCCTTGCCTCTGTTATTAATTTTGATAAATCCAGCACGTTACTCTTTCTCCTTCTTTTTCTTTATTTCCACTTGTTTTTTATAAGGCTTTTCAATATGAGTCTTCTTAAACTGATCCAGGCTCTCCTCATAATGCTCATTTACATAAGCAGTATATAAAATATCAATCATATTCAACTGGGAGATTCGTGAGGACATGGCTCCGCTGCGGAATATGAATTCCGTAGCCGCGATCCAGAGAGGATAATCCGCCAATTCTGCTAAAGGGGAATTTTCAAATCTGGTAATGGCAATAATCGGCGCCGGTATTTTTTTTATAACCTCCGCACACCGAAGAATCTCTTCCGTTAATCCGGAGTAGCTTATTATAATTGCCACATCTTCTTTGGTCATATTTCTTGCCTGCAGAAACTGGGCGTGCCAATCGTCATTGATATAACAGCTTTTATTGATTCTGAGAAATTTCAAATTGGCATCCTTGGCCACCAGCAAGGAAGAACCCATGCCAAATAAATGAATGGTTCGGCAGTTTTTCAATAAATCCACGCAGCTTTGCAGTTTTTCCAAATCAACTAACTTTCGCGTGTTCTCCAGTGACACGATATTCTTATAGGTAACCTTATTCACAATTTCCTCTAAGCTGTCATCTCTGTTGATTTCCCGCTCCTTTTCATCGTCCGATTCCTTGCGTACGCCAAGTTCATACAGCAGCGCTTTCTGGAATTCCTTATAGCCTTGAAATCCTGTTTTTTTGCAAAGACGAATGATCGTGGAAGAGGAGGTAAAAGCTGCGTTGGAAAATTCATGGATACTAAAAGTGGCTGCTGCTTCCGGTTCTTTTAATAAGCAGGTGATGGCTCCTTTTTCCGCTTCACTTGCCTGGTCGTAATATTCCTGCCATCTTACTAAAACACTTTTCATATGCCGCCTCCATAGTCTATATTTTTCATCTTACCATGTAAAACATTATTGTCAATGGATTGGTGTATTTATGAAATTTTGTTTCATGTGTTGGATGTTTTTTATACTTTTTTAACTAATTTATGATTTTTTTATTTATTATGTATAGTTATCCATTGCTCATTTTTTGTAGTGCATGGGATATGGAAGAAGCCGGATAGACTGATTTTCCGAATTGTGGTAGAATATGTTGGTAACAAGGAACTTATAATATTTATAAACCGCGGAGGAATGTCATGACAAAAACGGCATATTCAAACACCAACAAAGCCTTATTTTTACTCACCATCATTTTGTTGGTTTACTCTCTCGTTCTATTTATTTTATCCCGTTTCGGTATTCTCCCAATCAACAGGTATTTGGGGTTGTGGGTAATTGCACCTTTGACAGGAGTATTGTTTTGCCTGTCTATGATTGTAATAATCAGACTTAGATTTAGTGATCGTAAAGTAAAAAGAAACGGTTTAACCATTCCCTTGGCGCTGTTGGCACTGCTTGCCAGCGCAGTAGGTGCTTTATTCATTTGGAGCAATACTGTTTTGGGCTCTGATTTTAGTGTCCATGTTTCGCCGGACGGTAACAGAAAAATCGTTGTCGAATCCATTCGGAACACATTCAACTACCATTATACTGCCTACCCGGTTGTGTTTCCGGGGTTTTACCGCTTACAGGACAGCGGTTACATCTACCTCGGTGAAAACACAGGAACGGCAGACATAGAGTGGCAGGAGGATAAAGCGGTCGTCACCGTCAGGATTTTGGGTGACTCTGACAAACGAATTGAGCAAGAGCGCACAATTGTTGTCGATTTCAAAAATCCGAAACCGTGGAAACCACTTGTGCTGCACCTGATTTGATTGCATATTTTTAAAATCTGCATTATACTGTACACATGAGATAATTTGTCAACAAACGGAAAGGCGGATTTGTTATATGTATACCTATGCATGGTATCATTGGATTACCTTTTTCTTTATTTATTGTTTTTGCGGTTGGATTTTTGAATCTACGTATGTCTCTCTTAAGAAGAAACGTTATGTAAATCGGGGCTTTTTACGGCTGCCGATGCTGCCGCTTTATGGAAGCGGAGCCGTGATGATGTTATGGGTATCACTGCCGGTGCAGGATAATCTGGCCCTGGTCTATGTCTTCGGTGTCATCGGAGCGACTGTTCTGGAATATGTGACCGGTTATGGGATGGAGCAATTGTTTAAAGTGCGCTACTGGGATTACAGCAATCAGAAATTCAACATCAACGGATATATTTGTTTAAGCTCCTCCCTTGCGTGGGGTTTTTTAACTATTTTAATGACCCAGGTGCTGCATAAACCCGTGGAACGCTTTGTCCTGGCACTGTCACCGGCTCTGGAGTTTTCCTTTATCGGAATCGTCGGTGCATTGTTCCTGACCGATACCATCCAGTCCACCAGAGAGGCACTCAGTCTGGCCCGTGCTCTGGAAGCAATCACAAAGATACGCGGGGAATTGGACGAGCTTCAGCTGCAAATCGCCTTGCTGAAGGCTGAAACCGCACAGGTGGTTGACGAATTGAAGGCCACGCAGCGTTTGAAAGTTTCCCGATATAAAAATGCGAAATTACAACAGGCCACGGCTTTCAAGGATCGGGCAATCAAAAGACTGCCTGTTCGCCTGGAAATTCCCGTGCTTACAAAGCAGCTGCATAGTTTGTCAGAAAAACAACAGCAACTGGCCAGCCACCTTAACTTTTATCGCCGGGGTATCCTGCGGGGCAATCCCGGGGCGACCTCACGGCATTTTGCTGCAGCATTAAAGGAATTGAAGGAAGCCGCGGAGCACTATAAAAATAAGTGAACCTTATTTAAAGAAGAGTATGAAAGAATACAACCGGAAATGGACATTATTAGAGCAATGGTTGATGCCAGAATTTCTCAAAATTTAACCCAAGAGGAACTATCTAATAGAGATAGGTAAAAGGTCAGACCTTTTCTATATCAGGCAAAACAACAGGCAGCTGCCTGTTGTTTTGCAAATCCTTTTATATGAATTTCTCAAATGCTTCCAAAATCCCCTCTGCATTCAACTTAAAATACGCTGCCAAATCCTGCCGTTTTCCTGAACACCCAAAGACATCCGGTATACCCACCCGGCGCAGTCTGGCCGCGGCGGTTTCAGAAAGAACTTCTGCTATTGCACCACCAAGACCGCCAATCACATTATGATCTTCAACCGTAATAATTCGACCGGTTTTCGCTGCATAGTGTTCCACCAATTCCCGGTCTAACGGTTTCACACTTGCCATATCAATAACCGCAGCACTGACTCCCCGTTCCTTTAGTATCCAAGCCGCCTTCCATGATTCTGCTACCATATCGCCGATTGCAAAAATCGCCACATCTTCACCATCCTGTAACACATGTCCCCTGCCAATTTCAAACACAGCATTTCCCTCGGTATAAACAGGTTCCGATGAGGTGCGCCCAAAGCGGAGATATACCGGTCCTTCATGTTCTAACGCTGCTTTTACTGCCAAATATACACTATATTGGTCACAAGGTACAATCACTGTCATTCCCGGAATCGTCCGCATCAGTGAAATATCTTCCATACATTGATGGGAAGCACCATCTTCACCAATCAGGATTCCTCCATGGGTTGCGCCAATCTTCACGTTCAGCCCGGTATAGGCAATGGAGTTGCGAATCTGCTCATAAGCCCGGCCGGCTGCAAACATGGCAAATGTGCTGGCAAAAACCGTTTTACCGGTACTGGCAATACCAGCCGCAGTAGTCATCAAATCCCCCTCACTGATGCCCATATTAAAGAAACGTTCCGGATATTTCCCGGCAAATTTCATAGTATAGGTTGCTTTCGAAAGATCAGCATCCAGAACCAAAAAATCATGTTCCGCCCCCAAGACCGCCAGGGCTTCACCGTATGCTTCTCTTGTTGCTAAATGTGCCATTCTTTGTCCCCCTTTAGCTCTGCAACTGCTTGCCGGTATTGTTCATCATCAGGAGCCGCACCGTGCCAGCCGGCCTGGTCTTCCATAAAGGAAACACCTTTTCCTTTTATTGTCTTCGCTACAATAACCGTTGGCATCCCCCGGCAGCATTTGGCCTGCTCCACCGCCTGGTCAATTGCCGCTGCATCATGACCGTCAACTGCGATTACGTTCCAGCCAAATGCCCGGAATTTTTCACCAATTGGCAGACTGTTCATCACATTCTTAACATAACCGTCAATCTGCAATCCGTTATTATCCACAAAGAGGGTCAGATTATCCAGTTTGTAATGGGCTGCCGTCATCGCAGCTTCCCAAATTTGCCCTTCCTGCAGCTCACCATCACCACAGATACAATAAACCCGATACTCCTTCTTATCGTATTTTCCGGCCAGAGCCATGCCGTTGGCAGCGGAAAGTCCCTGCCCCAGAGACCCGGATGACATATCCACGCCGTTCGTCTTTACCATTGACGGATGCCCCTGCAGATGGCTGCCTGTCTGCCGAAGTGTTTTCATATCCGCCGTCGGAAAATATCCTTTTAAAGCCAGGGCCGCATAATAAGCCGGAGCCGCATGGCCTTTAGATAAAACCAGCCGGTCACGATCCGGATCCAACGGCTTGACCGGATTGACCTTCATCTGATTGCCATACAGCACTGCCAATATCTCCGCGATGGACAAAGAACCGCCTGTATGTCCGCTTTTTGCTGCATGAATCCCTTCAAGAGCCAGAATCCTGATCTCTGTGGCCAATTGTCTCAGCCTGTCATAGTCGCACATGATTCTTTTTATCCCTTCCAAATTAAATTTTATACTTATTTTTTACATACGGCACACGCAGCGCCCGCGGATTATCCTTGGATCGAGAGCTTAACAGCATCGTAATAATACCGGCCAGATAAGGAATCGTCTGAATCAGCTCCGGAGCAATATGAAGTACATTATTGATCTGCAGCTGTGCCTGCAAAGCATCAAAAAAACCAAACAACAAAGCCATTGCGACCACATATTTCGTATTCCACCGGCCCATTTTCACGGCGATAACCGCCAACATGCCTTTTCCGGCAGTCATATCTTCCATAAAGAAGCTCAACTGCCCGATGGACAGATAGGCTCCCGCCAGCCCGGCCAGCGCACCACATAAAACAGTAACACAAAAGTGCCGGAGCCGCCACACGTTGATCCCGGCTGTCTCCGCTGCTTTCGGATCATCACCCACTGCCACAATATGCATGCCCAAAACCGTTTTAGACATAATAAACCAGCTGACGAAGATCACCACAACACTGATATAAGCAAGAGGCGAAAACTGGGAAAGAAAATGTCCGATAACAGGAATATTCTTAAAGAACCCAGCCGTCTGAATACTTGCAACTGACGGAGTAATTCCGGTATTAAAAATCGAACGGCATAGAAAAGAGGTCAGGCCTGCTGAAAGCATATTGAGTCCCAGGCCGCTGATATTCTGAATCCCACCAAACTCCACACTAATCAATGAGTGGATACCAGAGACAATCATACTGCACAAAACCGCAGTCAGAACCCCCAGCCAGGGATTTCCGGTAAAATAAGTACCGACCACCGCTCCAAACGCACCAGCGATCATCATCCCCTCCGCGCCCAGGTTCATGATTCCGGCCCGCTCACAGAACATATTCCCCAGAGCCATCGTCATGATCGGCACCGTCAGCCGGAGAAGGGATACCGTCAAGGTCAATAAAATCACTTTGCTCATATAGTCATTCTCCTCCCTTTCTTTCTGGTCATACTCCGTTTTGCTATATAGCGGATAAAATACTCGCATGCAATCAAGGTTACCAGAATCCCCTGGATGACTGTCACGATCTCACCGGATATTCCCTGTTCAATCTGAGTGGTATTGGAACCAACGCGAAGCGCTGCAAACAATAAACTGCCAACCATCATAAACAACGGATTATTATTGGAAAGCAGCGCAATGGGAATTCCATCAAATCCATAGCCTGGAGAAAATCCGTCATACAACTTAAAGTAGGTTCCCTGAACCTCAATGGCACCTGCCAAACCAGCCAATGCTCCGCCTAAAATAAGCGCCCACTTTATATATTTCCGGGTATTGATGCCACTGTAATCGGCTGCTTCCCCGTTCACTCCACATGCGGTCATTTCATATCCATATACGGTTTTGTAAAAAAATACATAAATTAAAATCGCCACTGCAATCAATATAAAAACACTGATATTCAACTTTCCCGGCGATGTCATAATCATCGGCAGATAAGCCGATTTCTGAATCGGCTGGGACGCCGTAACCATGCTGGCCGGATCCTGAATCAGCGCTATGATCACAAAGGTCGAAAAAAGCTTGGCCAGATTGTTCATCATAATAAAGACTACCATAAGATTGGCCTGCTGCTTTATATACATCCAAGTGGGCAGATAAGCATACAGCATCCCAAACAATATACCACCGAACAGTGCCAATGGAACATGAATAATTGCCGGCAGCTCCTGAAGATAGATTCCTGCAATGGCACTTCCCAGTGCACCGAACACCAACTGGCCTTCCACGCCGATATTAAAAACGCCCACCTTATTTGCCAGTGCTACGGCAAACGCCGACAGGCAGATTGGCACCGCTTTACTAATGGTATTGATGAGTCCCCGCTTAGTTCCAAAGGAGCCCTTGAACAGATTCATAAAAAATAGAATCGGATTGGCGCCGGTGGCCAGCAATATGATTGAAATAAGAACAACTGCAATCAAAATAATTAACAGCGAAGGTAAAACCGACAGCATCTTATCCCGACTTAATTTTGCCATCATTCTGCCACCTCCTGTTTACTGGCAGAATTCACCATCATCATGCCGATCTCAGTCCTGGTCGTTTTGCTGCTGTCGACAATTCCGGTCACCCAGCCTTCTGCCACTACCATGATACGGTCGGTAACCGCCAAAATCTCATCTAGCTCCAGAGAGGACAAAAGAACACTCTCGCCCTTTTTGCAGGCATCTGAAAAAATCTGATAGATCAGCTCTGTTGCTCCGATATCAACTCCTCTTGATGGCTGGTCAGCAATAATCATCCGTTTGGCACGGCTGCTCTCCCGGGCCACCACCACCTTCTGCTGATTTCCCCCTGACAGCTTTCCGGTCAACACGGTCCGGTCTGTAGGCCTTATATCATAATTTTTAATCTTATCAATGGCATTATCAGAAACAGCTTTTCGATTTAAAAATACCTTCTTATTTCTGAATTCCGCCAACCGTTGATAACCCAACAGCAGATTGTCCTCCACACTCATCCCCAGCACAAGGCCATGACGGTGACGGTCCTGAGGTACAAAACCGGTTCCGGATTCTTTGATTTCCTTTGCGCTATAGATCTTAACCTCCATCCCATTGTGAATAATCTTTCCGGAATCTGGGGTCAGAATCCCGGCTGCCAACTCAGTGATTTCCTTCTGGCCGCTGTTATCAATCCCGGCAATTCCCAGAATCTCACCCTTTTTCAGTTTAAAACTGACATTCTTAACCTTATCTTGATAAGAAACATTCTGGAACTCCAGCATAACCTCTTCCTGGGAATAGCTTTTTCGTCCCTGACCCAGATGGACTTCACGGCCAACCATATATTCCGTAATCTGATTGGCATCCGTTTCCTCCGTATTGACAGTAATTACCTTTTTGCCGGCTCTAAGAACTGTGATCCGGTCACTAAAATCCATAATTTCTTTCATCTTATGAGTAATGATGATAATTGTTTTTCCAATGGATTTCAACTGCTGCAGCATGTTTCCCAACTCATCAATCTCCTGCGGCGTCAGCACGGCGGTTGGCTCATCCAGAATGATGATATCCGCTTTCCGATACAGTGCCTTGGCAATCTCCACCCGCTGCTGCATCCCCAGGGAGATATCCCGGACAATCGCTCTGGCCGGCAGGGAAAAATCATACTGTGCCGACAACTGTTCGACCTCTTTGCCGGCCTGCTTTCGATCATATAACCGATTCTTTCGCGGTTCTGCCCCCAGCACCACATTCTCAGCAACCGTCATCCGGGGAATCAGCATGAAATGCTGATGAACCATACCGATACCGGCCTGAATCGCATCCAGCGCTGAATGAAATTCTGTTTTTCGGCCATTTACATAAACTTCTCCGGCTGTCGGCGAGTATAAACCATACAAAATATTCATTAATGTAGATTTTCCTGCCCCATTCTCACCAACCAGGGCGTGGATTTCCCCCTTTAAAACGGAGAAATCCACGTTATCATTGGCACGGACAGCCGGAAATTGCATGGTAATGCCCCTCATTTCTACTGCATATTCCATAATTGCTCCCCTTCCCTGGCCAGACTGATTACTGAATGGTCTTTAAGAATTCATTGTATTCATCCTCTGTAGCCGGAGCTGTGATTTCACCGGCAATCAGCTTCTGCCGGAGTTCTTCTACCTGATCTTTGATTTCCTGAGGAACAACTGCATCCCTGCCGTCCGGAGCATACTTGATTCCGACCGCCTCCTCATTAAGCCCCATCACAATAGTTCCACCTTTCCAGTTACCGTTAAACGTATCCTGACAAATGGCATAGGCTATATTATCAGTATTTTTTACCTGTGATGCAATAATAGCATCAGACACATGGAACTGTCCGTTGACTCCACCCATGGCATAATAACCTTCGCCCATATTCTGCGCAGCTTCAAAGACTCCGGTATTGGCACCGCCGGCCCATGCCTGGACAATCCGCACATCACCGGAGAACAGCTGAGTTGTCAATTCTTTCCCCTTAGCTGCATCGGTAAAGTTACCTATAAAAATCGGAGTAGAATTGCCACCGACATATTTCGCCCCAGCAGCAAAGCCAAACTGTGAACGGTCAAGGTCCGGATTGCGAACACCGCCGATAAAAGCAACCTCTTTCTTGCCATTCAAATGCTCAGTCATCAGAGCAGCAAACGCACCACATAAGAAACCGGCATTGTTAATATCGGTCCTAACATTCAATACATTGTCAAACCCTTCCACTTGTCCTTCAATGATCCCAAATTTAACCTCTGGATAATCCCGAGCCACTTCCGGCAGGAAATCAATTGCCGCATTGGATATACTGATCATCAGATCATATCCCTTATCACAATACGTACGGGCCGTATTATCAAAATCCTTGGCCTCCGCCAGTTCGAAATAAGTACACTCGGCACCGGTTTCCTGACAGTATTTTTCAATTCCGGAGTAGATTGCGTCGTTGGCCGCCTGATCTCCCATCTTGCCACTTGCCACCATGTAAAGAATTTTGGCATCCGACTTTGGTTCAGCAGTCTCGGCAGTGCCTTCCGTTTTACCTTCCGCAACTGTTCCCGCTGCGGTAGTTGTACCCTGATTGCCGACTGCAGTAGTTGGTGTCGTTGCCCCGGATCCGCATGCGGTCAACAAACCGAGGGAAAGGGCGGTGATTAATGCAAAGCTTTTTTTCATCATGATTCTTCCTCCTGTCATCTAGATAATGGTTTCTTTAAAATGATCAAGCAAGTCATCCTTGCTTAATTTCATATAGTGGCACATTTTACTTCTCATTTCCTTCACCATGTGGCTGTACTGCGGATCCTCTGCCAGGTTATGAAGGGCATCCGGATCCTTTATATAATCATATAGTTCCTCCGGTGTCCGGTAACAATACATCCGGACCCGCCCGGCAATCGCCTCATCAGTTTTAGCCGCCTCCTGCATTGCCTTAAAAGTCAGGCCAGCCATCGTTTCGGTCCGGTACTGTTGTTCCTGTCCATGCCAGCCGTTAAAGATATAAGCATACTGACGATTCTGCACACAACGCATCGGGAACTGCAACTCCCTCTTGGTCACATAGTTTTTTGCTGTTTTATAAAATGAAGTATAGATATCCTCATATTGCTCCGCGTCATTATCCTCAAATATATGAGCAAAGCTTTTTCCGTTTACATCCGCCGGACAATCGATTCCGGCCAGTTCCAGCACCGTTGGCATATAATCAAGACTGGCTACCAGTGCATTAGACACTGTTCCTTCTTTAATATGTCCCTTCCAACTGACTACATAAGGACTCTTAGTACTATTTAAATAGCAGTTTGCCTTGGCAAATGGCATCGACATCCCATTGTCACTTAAGAACATCACCATGGTATTCTCAAAAACCTCTGCGCCTGCCTCCGCCACTGCTGTCATCACCCGTCCCACCATCTGGTCCGCCCGATATACCGATGTCAGATACTGGGCAAATTCCATTCTGATCTCCGGCAGATCCGGTAAAAAAGCCGGCACCTCCACATCATCTGCATGAAATTCTTTATCATAAGGTATATTCCTGCCAAACATCGAGATTTCATCTTCACTGCCGGCAAAAGGACGGTGGGGATCATGGGAATTCACCATCAGGAAAAAGGGGTGCTGCTTTTCCTTTACCTGTTTTAAAAATGTTTTTGTTAACTCATAATAACATTCCGGATTCCGTCCATAATCATGTTCGTCATCATAGGTATGTTCATAGATATCCCAGGCAAACTGCTCCCGGGGCGAAATATGATTCTCCTTGCCGATGATACCGTTGTAATACTCATGTTTCTTCAGGATTCCGGTCAAAGTCTGAACCCCTTTACGGATATCCTCAAAGCCCATAGCACCATTGCAGTGGGGATATTTCCCGGTCATCAGCACCGAACGGGAGGGCTGGCAGAGCGCAATCGTCACATGGCTGTTCTCAAAGGTCATACCCTCTTCCATCAGTCGGGAGACATGCGGCATCAGCTCACGCCTTCTGCTCTTATCTTTCAGAAAATCGCCGGAATTATAATTCATATCATCAACTGTAATCAATAAAAAATTTGGCCTCACGAAGTGTTCTTCCCCTTTCTTGTCTAAAAACGCCTAAATACGGTTTTCTCTGTTCCAAAGTTCTCCAGCCGTTCCATCTGGCCGTCCCCGTCTACCGGATACTTCTGGCCGTCATACAATTCAGTCGTATACTGCTCAAACCACGAGGACAGCTTTTGATACAGTTCGTTTTTCATCGTCTGGTAATCCGGGTGCTTGATCAGGTTCATCCGTTCATCTGGATCAATTGCCAGATTATATAATTCATGAGGTCCGAAAGGTGTCCGGTAAACCAATTTATGAGTTTTGGTGCGCACCATTCTGGTAGGTCCATATTCATCATACACCACCACATCCTCTCGAATCTGCTCGGTGCTGCCATCCAGGACCGGTAAGATACTTTTGCCCGGCAGCCCCTGGGTATAATTTCTGATCTCATCCTCCGTCATCCCGGCCAACGAAAGAATCGTCGGAAACAGATCGTAATGGCTGGCCAGCGCATCACTGCTGTGCTTATCCTTGATCAAATCTTTTCCATATATGATGAAAGGAACTTTTACAGAAGTTTCATACATATTTACCGGAAATGTACCGTTACCTTTCCCCCAGATTCCGTGATGTCCCATATTCATGCCATTATCTGCCGTAAAGATGATCACCGTATCGTCCAGTTTCCCCTCTGTTTTCAGTTTCTCTATGATTTGACCTACACCCCGATCCATCGCTGTAATCAGGGTATAGTAAACCTTTCTGAATTCCTGTCTTTTCGCCTCGGTTTCGGGTTGAGTCCGTTTGGCCACCTGATTGGGATGTAAAGGTTCCTCCGGATAAGTCTCAAAAAGACAATCCTCATACAGTTTTAAGAGCTCTTCCGGCTGTTCCGCTTCAATCCACGGATCATGCGGCGCATTATAGTTGACACTTAAGAAAAACGGCTCTCCACTCTGCTGATTCGAGATAAACCGAAGTGCCTCTTCCGTAATCAGATCTGTTACATAACCCTCTTTTACTACTGGTTTTCCATCCTTAAAAAAAGTACCAAGCCGGTAATTGGTTCCACCGGTAATAAGCGGTTCCCAAAACGCAAAACCTCTGTGAGGATTTCTGGCTGTTCCCATATGCCATTTTCCGGAAAGTCCGCAGTGATATCCACGGTCATTCAAAATCTCGGCAAACGTACGGTGATTTTCCAGAAAATCAATATCACCTCTTTCAAAATATGAATATCGCTGATAAGTCATAGTCTGATCATAGGATATTTCTTCGTTTTCCTGGATATCATCCGGATTCCCGGTTTGATCAGCCAGGTAAATCCAGGATTTCTTATGATTGATTTTAATCTCCTTAAGCTCT
>Ga0153928_1000698_pt1 | contig 16077 bp, 14 predicted proteins | sample TSNJ012MetaG_FD_106656 | JGI IMG/M metagenome (GOLD analysis project Ga0153928, IMG submission 106656) | Attine ant fungus gardens microbial communities from New Jersey, USA - TSNJ012 MetaG | ecosystem: Host-associated > Fungi > Mycelium > Unclassified | place: USA: New Jersey, Wharton State... | reverse complement strand
TGGTTTTGCAAACAGCACCGCAACTCTCCTTGTACACAGCGGCTGGGTTTTGGTAGTATATAAGTTTTGTGTGGATAGGAACCCTCTTTTTCGTGAATCGCTTGAAAAACAAGTATGGAAGAAAAAATTGATTTAAAGAATTTTCATGTATAGAATTACTATAAAAACAAAAAAATATAGAAGAATTCCGAAAAAAATCCTACTGATTTTGTTAGCTGAATTAGTATAATATAGTTAACTGAAAGGATAAGGAGGAATAATAGTAATGTCAGATGTGATAAATAAACTTTCTGAAGTCATTAGGGAATGTGAAATGATTGATTTATCGCCCACACTGGAAAATGATATTCCGCGTTGGCCTACGCATCCGCCGCTTGTGATCAATCCCACTGTAACACATTCACATGATGGCTATTACTGCCAGACACTTTTTATGGCTGAACATACTGGGGCACATGTGGATGCACCGGCGCATCAGGTGGCTGAGATGATGGATAGTACCATTGATATATATCCGGCCAATTACTTATGCGGACAAGCAGTGACTTATCCCCTCTATCGGTTAAATGCCAGACCGGGACAGCGTGTTACAACACAGCAAATTTTAGAACTTGAGGAAGAAATGGGAACTTTTGCAGGAGAAAATGAGATTGTGCTGCTGGATTTTCACTGGTTTGAATACTGGACTACAGAGCGTGAATGGAAGTATTATGCTGCGAATGAACCGGGGTTGGCAGAAGATGCTGTGCGGTTGTTTGCTGAACGCAAAGTCCGCGCTGTTGGGAGTGACACGATTGCTTGTGATACACCGGTAATTGCCGGAGAAGAGTTAGAATCATACGGACATCATGTTCATTGGTTGCCAAACCATATCCTAATTATGGAGGAATTGAAAAATCTGGATAAGCTTCCTGTACGCAGCTTTTTTATTGCTGTGCCGCTTAAGATTAAAAATGGATCGGGTTCCCCAATTCGGCCATTTGTGCTGGTATCGAAGAACTGAATTAATAAAAGCCGCTTCGCACAAAAAGCATTATTTCTGTGAGCGGCTTTTGTTTTTGGAGGTATCCTATGAAAAAATGGTCTATGAGGAAACGATTGTTTTGCATTTTTCTGGCATTTTCACTGCTTTCCGTGATGATTATTGCAGTAGTTGCCTGTGTGGTCAGCTATCGCCGCGTCATGGATATGGCGGTGGTTACCAGTGAGCAGATGGTAGAGAAAACATCGAAAGAGATTGATGGCTTACTTGAGGATATGACTGTTTTGACGCGGGTGATCAGTCAGGATTCAAGTGTCCAGGCGGTTATGCGTACACAGTATGCTCAATATAAAGATCAGTTTAGTGATCAATTTGAGTTGGATGCCTACCTGTCGAAGTTAAACCAGTATAACGATAATATCTTTGCAATGTATTTTTTTGCTGACAATGGGATCGTTGGAAAATCCAAATACTATGCGATTGCCGGCGAAAACATTGTAGAATCCCCCTACTATCAACAGGCACAAAACGAAGAGACATCGCTTTGGCTGGAACCATCTATCGGTTCACATTTTGCCATTACAACCGGAGAAACACTGATAACAGCAATTACACCGGTAAAAGAATTAGGAAGTGGGAAATACCGTGGCATGGTTGTGGTTGAATTGGAGGAAGCACGTGTACAATCCTATTTGAGTACGCGAATCAGTGAGAACGGTTTTTTGTATATCAGAGATACCAATGGCATTCCGATTATTTTTCCGGATGATGTGGGTAAAGAGGAACAGCAGCACGTGAAAGAACAAGAGCGTGATGATTCCCGGCACGGCATTTTATTTTCTGATCTGCGTATTGAACAAACGCTGTTTCACAGCGGCTGGACAGTGGTTTGCGTTATGCCGGGTATGGAACTGGCCAGGAATATCATTGATATTGTGATGATTGTCTGTTTTGTTTCCCTGGGTGTGATCTTATTAGCATTGCTTTTTGCCTATCGGTGTGCAGCCTTTCTGGTGCAGCCGATCATTGCCCTTGATGAGAAGATGCAGCAAGTTGAGCAAGGGGACTTAAGTGTCCGGGCAACAGCAGTGCGCCATGATGAAATTGGTGCATTAACAAATCGGTTTAATTCAATGATTGAGACAATCAGATCGTTAATGACGCAAAAACTGGAAAATCAGCAAAAATTGCGTTTGGCAGAGTTTAAAGCGCTGCAGGCACAGATAAAGCCACATTTTTTATATAATACTCTGGATTCTATTATTTGGATGGCACGTACTGAAAATAATGAAGGTGTAGAATGTATGGCTTTAGCACTGTCCCGGTTTTTGAAAATCGGATTGAGTCGTGGCCGGGAAACGATTACGGTGCATGAGGAACTGGAACATGCAGATAACTACCTGATAATCCAAAATATCCGTTACAAAAACCAATTTGCATATGAGATTACAGCTGAACCGGATATCCATGATTGCTTAATTCCCAAATTAGTATTGCAGCCGTTAATAGAAAATGCTATTTATCATGGCATGAAACTGAAAAGAAAAGCGTGTGCTCTGCGAGTGTGGGCACGCCAGGAACAGGGGGATGTGGCTATTGACGTGGTGGATAATGGTGTGGGTATGACTCCGGAGCGGATCCAGGCACTGCGAAATACGCTGCAAAAGGGTCAGGGACCGCGGGCAGACAGTTACGGTGTTATTAACGTTAACGAACGCATTAGTATCTTGTTCGGTAAGGAATATGGCGTGACTTTTGAGAGCGAACTTGGAGAAGGCAGTTGTTTCCGAATCACACTGCCGATGCAGCAAAAGGAGGGCGATGAGGATGATGAAAGTTTTATTGGCAGATGATGAATATCTGACACGTGAGGGTATGCGGGATACGATAAAATGGGTGCAGCATGGCATGGAAGTGGTTGGTACGGCGGAAGACGGGGAACAGGCTCTGGCAATGGTGAGAGAGCATCATCCGGATCTTATTATTACCGATATTGGGATGCCGTTTATGAATGGATTACAATTGGCGGAAACCGTACTGGAAGAAAGACCGCAAACCAGTATTGTCTTGCTGACCTGCTATGATGAGTTCGATTATGCTAAGCAGGCGGTCAAATTAGGTGTGGTCGATTACGTGGTTAAACCTGTTGAGCTCAACTATATGGAACAACTATTAGATGAAATAGCAGATAAACACCAAAAGCAAAAACAGAAATTTCAAATGGAGGAACGTACACGACTGTTTACAGAAGTATTACACCGCCACAGTGGTCTCCAAATCGAGGAAACTGCTTTTGAACAGGCAGGTCTTACGCCAAATAGTTACTATTCATGCATTATGGCAGATATTTTAGGATACTCCTATGCTAAGGATATTTTATTCAATGAGAGAGAATTACAGGATTATTTCAGTCAATTTGCTGCGCAATTATTAGTGTGTGCAAGGGACATTGTTGTGTTCAGCGAAGAATCAGCAGCAGAGGGACGGGTCGTCCTGATTGTGAATGGAGAGAATGCGCAGCAGGCTGCTATGGGAATGCAGCATATCTGCAGCACATTGCGGGATAATGCGGCATTAACAAATGAATACTCATTCCTATGTGCTACGGATGGTGTATCCGAAAGTATCTGGGCTTTACAGCAGGCATATGAACACTGTCAGATGGTTATGCATTATAAGTTTCTAAATGACGAGATAACATTCCTTGATTATACCGATTTAAAACGAGTACAGCAGGATGATGGGGCATGGATCTCTGCTGATATCGCCGGCTTTGTTGATTGTGTCCGTACCTTTGACCGCCGGCTTATTGAGCAGCGTGTTCATGAAATTATGAACCGAATTCGGGAAAGCGGCCGCTATTCGTTTATATATGGACAAATGTTTATTGCTTCGGCATACAGTCAGTTAACCGGTGCTTTGAAAGAGGTTAAAATTGACCTGTCGGAGGTCTTTAATGATCCACTTGAGGAATATCAAAAAGTCATCATGGCCGGTTCCCTGCAAAAACAGATTCAGGACCTTGGTGAAATGCTTGCAGGTGTATGTGACTATGTTCAGGGCAAAAAAGGAGTGGCAAGTCATGTAATGGTGGAAAAAGCCCGGCAATATATCAATCTGCATTTTATGGAGTATGATATATCCTTGCAGCGCGTGTCCAAAGCAGTGAACATGTCCAGTTGTTATTTCAGTCTTTTGTTTAAACAGGAGAGCGGGCAGTCATTCGTTAGCTATTTGACTGATTTGCGGATTGAGAAAGCGAAGTATCTGCTGCAATACACAGATCAAAAAGCCTATGAAATTGCATTTGCAATTGGCTATGACAATCCCTCTTATTTCAGTACATTATTCAAAAAGAATACCGGATTATCGGCAAAAGAATACCGGCAACAATTTAATAACAGCAAAAAAAACTGAAACAAAGAAAAAAATAAGTTAATTTACTGTTTTAATGCAGCACGCTATAATAAAGGCACATTTAAGAACCAAAGAGTAAGAAAAACAGGAGGATTTGGAATGAGAAAAAGTAAATTTCTAGCCATGACACTTTCCGCAACATTGTTTTTAACAGTTTGTTCAGGATGTGGATCAAATCAGGAAACCCCTGCATCTGATTCATCAGAGTCAAATACTGAGAGCAGTACGGAATCAAATGCAGAAAACAGTACAGAGTCAAGTGCGAAGAGCAGTACGGATTCTTCCACGCTAACGGTTGCATTTTCTCAGTGTGGTAATCAAAACAACTGGAAAGTTGTTCAGACCAATGATATGAAGGAAAAGATTGAAGGGGCAGGTTACAAGTATATTTATACGGATGCTCAGGATGACACGGCAAAACAGGTATCGGATATTGAAGACGTTGTGGCACAGAAGCCGGACTATCTGGTTGTTTCACCACGTGAAGCAGAGGGGTTGAACCCGGTTCTGAAGTCTGCAATGGAAGCAGATATCCCTGTTATTTTGGTTGATCGCGGAATTAATGGCGAAGCTGGTGTAGATTATACGGTACTCAACTGTGGTGATTTTATCTGGGAAGGTACTACCGTGGCACAGTATATGAAAGAGCAGTTTGGCGATGAGCGTTGTAACGTTGTTGAGTTAACCGGTACGCCGGGAGGATCTGTTACAATTGACCGCGGTGAGGGATTTGCTGAAGAGATTGCCAAGTATGACAATATTAATGTTATTGCTTCTCAGGTGGGGAATTTCAGTCGTGCGGAATCGCAAAAGGCAATGGAAAATCTGATCCAGGCACACGGTGATGAAATTGATGCTGTTTATGCGCATAATGATGATAATGCAATTGGTGCAATTCAAGCAATCAAGGCGGCCGGACTTAATCCGGGTGAGGATATCCGGGTGTATGGTATCGATGGTCAGAAGGATGCACTGCAGGCAATTGTTGACGGCGATTTGGAAAATAGTGTTCTATGCAGTCCCCGCTTTGGCGATAGTGTGTTAGAAATTATTGAAAAACTGGAAGCTGGTGAAACAGTGGAAGGGTTCATTGCAAATCCGGGTAAACTGTATACGATCGAGAACGCCGAAGAATGTTTGGATGAGGCATATTGACTTGTATAATGAATTAAGAATAAATGTTTTTGAAAGAGGTGCGGCAGCATGAAGGACAATTATTTGCTGGAGATGAAACAAGTTGATAAGCGATTTCCCGGCGTTCATGCACTGGATCATGTGGACTTCCGAGTGCGGGCAGGAGAGATTCATGGGTTGATGGGTGAAAATGGTGCCGGGAAATCCACACTAATGAAGGTGCTGACCGGACTTTACCGAATGGACGAGGGAGAAATCCGGCTGGCCAAAAAGGCTGTTTCATTTGACCGTCCTCTGGATTCACAAAAGGCTGGTATCAGTACAATCTATCAGGAAATCAACCTGATCTCCTACTTAAGCATTGCCGAGAATATCTATTTGGGCCGTGAGATTATGAATCGAACGGGAATTGACTGGAAGGCGATTAATCAGGGAGCATCTGAAATTTTGGAAGAGATGGGTGTAAAGGCTGATGTAACACAGCCTTTATGCACCTATGGTACCGCAGTTCAACAAATGGTTGCAATTGCCCGGGTCATCTTCGCACAAGCAAAACTGGTTGTTATGGATGAGCCAACGTCGTCACTTGATGAAAAAGAGGTCGCTATTTTGTTTCGACAGATGCATAAACTTAAGGAAAAAGGGATTTCAATAATTTTTATCAGTCATAGGTTGGATGAGGTCTTTGAAATCTGTGATACCGTTACGGTTCTTAAAGACGGTAAGCTTGTCAGTGAGGATGCCATTAAAAATCTGACGAAATTAGAATTGGTTTCGCGGATGATCGGCCGTGATGCAACGGACGTCCTGAAACGGAAAAAGGGTCAGTTTGAAGGCGAACAGACGGAAATACTGTTTGAAGTACAGCAGATTGATGATGGCAGTAAATTGCATGGAGTCAGTCTGGGAATCCGCCGCGGTGAAATTTTAGGACTTGCCGGCCTGCTGGGGTCAGGAAGAACGGAACTGGCGAAAGTAATCTTTGGCGATAATCCCAGCTATACAGGTAAACTAATGATCGATGGTAAGGCGGTGCATTGGAAAGCACCACGTGATGCGATTACGCATAAATTGGCATACTGTTCGGAGGACCGGAAGGCAGAAGGTGTTTTTCCACACATGTCCATTCGGGAAAACCTGACCATGGCGATTCTGCCTGGTATTGCACGCGGCGGTGTTGTGGACAGTAAGCAGCAAAAGAAAATTGTTAATGAATACATAAACAGGTTATCGATCAAAACATCTGATCCGGAACAGTTGATCCGTAATCTTTCCGGTGGAAATCAACAAAAAGTGTTGCTTTCGCGATGGCTGTGCATGGAACCTGGATTCATTATTTTAGATGAGCCAACACGCGGTATTGACATTGGCGCCAAAAGTGAAATAGAGATGTTGATTCAAGATATTTCTCAGCGTGGAATCAGCGTATTGCTGATATCCTCCGAACTTGAAGAGCTGGTGCGCAACTGTCACCGGGTGGTTGTGATTCGTGATGGTCTTAATATTGGCGAATTGGAGGGAGATGCCCTTTCAGAGAAGGGTATTATGCAGACAATTGCACAGGCGGTGACACAGGCGGAGGAGGATGTAGGATAATGAAGGGTATAACTGCCAAAAAGCAGCAGCGGCAATCATTTGAATTACAGCTGCATCTGCAAAAGTATGGAACAATTTATGCGTTTGCCGCACTGATAATCATCAATATGTTACTTAATCATAATTTTGCATCGTTGGGAACATTATGGAACTTGACCATTCAGGTGCTGCCAACAATGTTGACTTCACTTGGCATGGTGCTGGTGATTTCATCAGGTGGCATTGACATTTCGGTGGGTTCAGTGATGGCGATTTCTGCGGTAATAAGCGGCATGGTGCTGACCGGCAAAGTTCCGGTTGTGGGAAGCGGCGTTGGAATAGCCGTGGCTTTCGCACTTTTGTGTGCAATGCTGCTTGGCTTATTTAATGGAATTCTGATTTCCTATTTTAAGATTCAGCCAATAATCGTGACCTTGATTCTTTTTATTGCCGGCCGTGGTATTGCACAGCTGCTGAATGCCGGAGGGACAATTGTTTTTTACAATAACAAATTTACTGAAATTGCACTGTATCGTATTGGTGGTGTGGTTCCGATTCAGTTGTTTATATCGTTATTTTTTGTACTGGTAATTATCTTTCTCCTTAAAAAAACAACATTTGGGTACTATATCCAAGCCATCGGGGAAAATCCCAGGGCATCGCGGCTATCCGGTATTCGAACAACCGGAGTACTGTTGTCGATTTATGTTATCAGTGCACTGTTTGCAGGACTTGCCGGCTTGTTTGAAAGTTCCCGTGCAAGTTGTGCAGACCCCAACTCGATTGGTGTACTGGCGGAACTGGATGCGATTGCTGCAGTGGCGATTGGCGGAACCTCAATGAGCGGAGGAAAAGCGCATATTATGGGTACGGTTTTTGGAGCGCTTATCATCCAATTGGTATCGATTATGGTGAATATGAACAATATACCATTTGCATATTCCCGCATTTTTAAAGCGGTAATAATTATTGTCGCAGTTTATCTGCAACGAGAAAAAAGAAGCTGAGGAGGAAAACATGAATAGAAATGCAAGGATTTCAACGCTGTTGCGCAAGCATGGTGTACTGATCGCGCTGATTATGCTAATAATAGCAGCGGGCTTTTCCTTTCCCCAGTTCCTTACATATGGAAATTTGACCAATATTCTGCGGCAGAGTAGTATGATCGGCCTGATTTCGCTGGGGATGACATTTGTTTTACTGACCGGCGGCATTGATCTTTCGGTTGGTTCACTTGCGGCACTGGCCAGCGTTATTGCAGCTACGCTCAGTTCATATGGGAATATTGGACTGATGGTATTGGTACCATTGGCCGCCTGTGGGGTGCTGGGCTTAATGAATGGTATCATCATTGCCAAAATGAAGATTGCGCCGTTTATTACCACCTTGGGAATGATGATGGCAGCACGTGGAATTGCCCTCGTTATGACCGGCGGTATATCGGTAAGTGTGGATGCTGATATAGTTAATACATTTGGCACAATAGCGCAAAGCTACTTGTTTAAAATCCCAACACCCGTATGGTTGTTTTTCCTGGTGTTGGTTGTGGGATTGTATTTTACAAATAAAACACGTGCAGGGCGTCATGTGTATGCAGTTGGCGGAAACGAGGAGGCGTCCCGGATGATGGGGCTACGCCCGGACAGAGTGAAAATTGTAGTATATACAGTCAATGGTCTGTTGGCAGGACTGGCGGGAATTATTTTATCATCGCGCCTGAGTGCCGGACAACCGGTATCGTGCGATGGCTGGGAGATGAATGCAATTGCCGCAGCCGCAATTGGCGGGACACAGTTGTCCGGAGGCAGAGGCGGACTGAGCGGTACGCTGGTTGGCGTTCTGATCATCAGTGTAATTTCTAATATGATCAATCTGCAGGGAACGCTTAATTCATGGTGGCAGTCAATTATTACCGGACTGATGCTTCTTTTAGTTGTTATTATGCAGTCACGTATGGAAATGCGCCCGAAGTCCCGCCGCAAACTGACAACGGCAGAAAGGTTTTGAATGGGTTAAGGATAAGGAGCGGCGTAATGAACGAAAAATGTAGATTAAGTGTATTGCCGGTATCGCTGTTCGATAAAATGTCGGATGGTGAGATTACCTTGCAAGATTGGATGCGCGCGGCCAGGAAAATGGGGTTGGATGCGGCGGATATCAGTATGGTGCTGCTGCGAAATCATACACCTGCCTATTTGAGCAGTATCAGACAACTGATTGAAGAAGAAGGAATCCCTATAGCGATGGCATCGACCTATCCGGATTTTACCCACCCGGACGCAATGCAGCGGGAGCGGGAGTTATCATATCTTGACGGAGATATTGCTGTTTGCTCGGCACTGGGCATAAAGTACCTTCGTGTCCTCGCGGGTCAGGCACATCCGGATACCAAACGAGATGAAGGCGTTCGTTGGGCAACTGAAATGCTGCGTCGTGCAGCTGTTACTGCACAAAAATTCGGTGTAATACTGGTTTATGAGGATCATTATAAACCAGGTGTCTGGAACTATGAGGATTTTAGCTTTCCCACTGATATTTTTATGGAAATATACCGCAATATAAAAGGAAGCGGTGTTTTAATAAATTTCGATACTGGAAATGTAACTGCATATGGAGGCGATCCGATGGCAGTTCTTCGAGAAGTATTTGAAGATGTTGCAACAATCCATATCTCTGACATGGCTCAATTGGGCGAATTTTCACCTGTTGTAATTGGTACTGGCATAACACCTAATACAGAAGTTTTGACATTTTTAAAAAGCAACGGCTTTGATGGATTAATATGTATTGAAGAAGCGAGTAATACCGGATACGACGGTATTCAAAAAGCTGTAAATTTCGTAAGAAAAGCATGGGAGAGGGTATAATGAAAGCACTTGTAGTGACAGAAAACAATAATGCGGAAATAAAGGACGTACTAATCCCGGAGATTGGATCAAATGATGTACTGGTACGCGTCAAGGCCTGTGCAATATGCGGAAGTGATGTGCATGGATATGATGGATCAAGCGGACGCCGGCAGCCTCCGGTTATTATGGGGCACGAAGCAGCAGGTGTGATTGAGGCGGCAGGAGAAACTGTAATTGATTATCGTATCGGAGACCGGGTAACTTTTGATTCGACAGAGTACTGTGGTTCATGCTATTATTGTAAAAAGGGTATGATAAACCTTTGCAGCCGCCGGAGGGTACTGGGTGTAGCGTGCAATGATTATCGGCGTGATGGAGCAATGGCCGAATACATAGCTGTTCCACAGCATATTTTATACCGTGTTCCGGAAATAGTGTCCTATGAACAGGCAGCAATGGTTGAACCCCTTTCGATTGCGGTCCATGCGATTCACCGGTCACCTTTGAAAGTGGGAGACTGCGCCGTTGTAATCGGCTGTGGTACGATAGGGTTATTGCTGATCCAGACGCTGAAGTCGGCCGGATGCAGTCAGATCATTGCCCTTGATGTTGATGAAACAAAGCTTCAAATAGCGCAAAAAATGGGGGCGACTGATATTACTAACACAAAAAATGAAGATGCATCAGTCTATGTGTGGGATTTAACAGATGGCCGTGGAGCAGACTTAGCCTTTGAAGCAGTTGGCATCTCAACGACCTTTAATACCGCGATAAACTGCGTTCGAAAAGGCGGCGGTGTGGTACTGGTAGGAAATGTATCAAACAAAGTGGATTTCGATCTTCAGAAAGCGGTTACCTCCCAAATTACCTTATATTCGTCCTGTGCATCGGCCGGGGAGTATGACGTCTGCTTATCATTAATTTCCTCAAAACAGGTGGATGTAGACAGCTTAATAAGTGTATGCGCTCCCTTAGAAGAGGGTAATGAATGGCTGGCAAGACTTCATGCGGCTGAGTCGGGTCTTATAAAGGTGGTATTGCTGCCGTGACGAAGTAGTAACAGGAGGTGTATACTTATGAACAAACAAAGCTTGGGTATTCATATGAAAGATACGATAGCCAAACTCATTTCTTATTCCAGTAAGGTTCTGCCAGATGACATATATACCAAGTTAGAAGAGTTAAGAGCTAAAGAATCGGACAGACTGGGAATAATTATTTTTGATACAATGTTTGAAAATCAAGCATTAGCAAGGAAACTAGACCGACCCTGTTGTCAGGACACCGGTATTTTACAATTTTTTATTAATTGTGGTGCGGACTTTCCACTGATCGGGGAACTGGAACAATTGCTTAAAGAGGCAGTGGTATTAGCTACTGATACTGCACCCTTGCGCCATAATAGCGTAGAAACCTTCGATGAATATAATACCGGAACAAATATTGGACGAAGAGTCCCGAATATATTTTGGGATATTATACCGAATTCAGATGCGTGTGAAATATATACCTATATGGCCGGCGGAGGGTGCACGTTACCTGGAAAAGCAATGGTACTTATGCCTGGAGCGGGTTACGAAGGTTTGGTGAAATTTGTACTCGATATAATGACAAGTTATGGTTTGAATGCATGTCCGCCCTTATTAGTAGGTATCGGTGTTGCCACCTCAACGGAAACAGCTGCTTTATTGTCTAAAAAGGCACTTTTGCGACCGCTTGGGACGCATAACGATAATAAGAAGGCGGCTCAATTGGAGACATTACTGGAGGATGGAATTAATGAAATTGGTCTTGGCCCGCAGGGAGTATCCGGGAGTTCTTCAGTAATGGGTGTACATATTGAAAATGCTGCCAGACATCCTTCTACAATTGGAGTGGCAGTTAATGTTGGGTGTTGGTCACATCGAAAAAGTCATATAAAATTTGATAAGGACTTGAACTATAAAATTATTTCGCATAAGGGGGCAGTATTATAATGGATAAACGAATTTTAACAACCCCAATCCGTTCGGAAGATTTAGAAGATATCAATATCGGTGACATTATATACTTGAGGGGACATATTACCACCTGCCGGGATGTGGCACACAGAAGGCTGATTGCGGCCGGGCGTGAACTTCCCGTCGATTTGGATGGGGGTGCTATTTTTCATGCAGGTCCAATCGTGAGAACTGTTGAGGGAACCGAAGATAAGTTTGAAATGGTATCCGTTGGTCCTACCACCAGCATGCGCATGGAAACGTTTGAAAAAGAATTCATCGAGGTGACGGGAGTAAAACTGATTGTCGGAAAAGGGGGCATGGGCGAAAGAACAATGAAAGGCTGTAGAGATTTTAAAGCTTTGCATTGTATATTTCCGGCAGGATGTGCGGTAGTTGCAGCGGTCAGCGTCGAGGAAATAGAGACTGCCGGCTGGCGCGATCTGGGAATGCCGGAAACCCTTTGGACTTGCAGGGTAAAAGAATTTGGTCCCCTGATTGTATCGATTGATACACATGGCAGAAATTTGTTTGAAGAGAATAAAGTTGTATTTAACGAAAGGAAAGAACAGGCAGCAGAGAAAATTTGTAAAAACGTAAGTTTTATTAAGTGATGAACATTTTTAAACTTAATAAACATTCCACGCGGAACTTTTCCCTTACAAGCCAATAGTCTACAGTTATAATCACTAAATTAAATACTGATTGAACTAAATCGCTGCAAAATGGTCTGTCAGGGCTATGGCGCAGCGATTTGATGGAAATTCACATATTTGATGGTACTTAGTAATAAATCCCCGAGTTATTATTTAACAGTATAAATATTTTATTCTAATTCAATGGCTTCTGGCAGTTCGTCAAACGGCATATGCTCCATACCACCGTCTTCTGCATTCTCGTGCACATTTCTCATTCCTTGGTTTTCCTGATAAATATAAAAAACTCCAAGTAGAACTAAAATGCTAATAATGATAATTGCGCACCAAATATATTGTTTTCGTTTCAAAATCTCAACTCCCCTTCCTAAACAACGTGGTAAATACTATACAAATATTGAAGCAAATGACAGCAATTACAAATGAATAAATGCTAACTCCACTAATCCACATATTATTCCAATTCCTGTTTTTTCTTATTAATAATGTCTTCCAATTTTTGAATTGTATCTTTCGTTATATCTTCATCTTTAAATAATGCCGAGAAAAACATAGATATATTGGTCTTTTTAGCAATATTAGCAAGAAGTTCCGCATAATACACTTCGCTGCATTCAGTTGGCTCAAAGGTGCGCCCATAGCCTTTCCCAGTTCTTATAAAACCTGCTTCACGTATTGCACCTTTTTCCAACAAACTGTTGAGTAATATGTGGATAGAACTGTCTTTCCACGACTTGTTAATTGAAAGTCTAACAATTTCAATACGTGAAAGAGGTCTTCCCTCTTTCCAAAGCACATCCATAATTTCCTGTTCGTTTTTTGTCAACTCCATTAAATCATCTCCATTCACAGCAATTATACTAACATTATTCGATAATGTCAATATTTACATTGCTTTTTTATCCATGAAACGTTACAGTTCAGCGTGTGAATATTGAAAAATTTAGTTTGGTTTTAGAAGACCTTCTTATGCTTGGCTTAATTTGATAACTGGCTAAGTGGTGATATAAATCAAAAATCAAGAAATCAATAATAATTTCGCAACAAATTACCTCTCATGCTTGAAAAGATGATATAATTGAAAACGGAATTATATTAATCATATCCAAGCATGAGTTTCCTGTAGAAATAGGAGTATATTTGCCAGTATTTTAATTGAGCAGTTGACTCCTTTGTCGAAAATCTCAAAATTGATGGGGCACAAGCATATAGGAACTACATTCGATATATATTGTGGGATTATCCAGGCAAAGGAACAAAAGGGGAAACCCCCGATTAAACCATCGAATTACCCACATAGAATTTCGTGCAAATACAACAAAAAAAGGAAGGAAAAAATGAGAAAACCAGCATTAGACGATACAATATTACTAAAAATAGACAAACCGGCCCGCTACATCGGTAATGAAATAAACTCGGTAATGAAGGATAAAAATAATGTAAATGTGCGGTTCGCCATGTGCTTCCCGGATGTGTATGAAATCGGCATGTCACATCTGGGGATTCAGATATTATATGATATGTTTAACCAACGGGAAGATGTATGGTGCGAACGTGTCTATTCACCCTGGCCGGATTTGGATGAGGTAATGCGTAAGGAGCAGATTCCTTTGTTCGCATTAGAATCACAGGATCCTGTCAAAGGATTTGATTTCCTTGGCATCACCATTCAGTATGAGATGTGTTACACTAATATCCTTCAGATTCTTGATCTGAGTCAAATTCCCTTGCGTGCCCAAGAGCGTACTGAATCAGATCCGCTGGTCATCGGTGGGGGACCCTGTACCTATAATCCGGAGCCATTGGCACCATTTTTTGATATGTTCTATATTGGTGAGGGTGAAACTGTTTATTTTGCATTATTGGACGCTTATAAAGAGAACAAAAAGAATGGTGGGAACCGGAAGGATTTTCTAAAAAAAGCGGCGCTGATTCCCGGAATATATGTTCCGCAGTTTTATCATCCTGTTTATGCCGATGATGGAACGTTACAAGCATTCCAGGTGCTTGAATCCGACGTTCCGGCGACTGTTCAAAAGCAGGTAGTAATGGATTTATCGGACACTTTCTACCCTGAAAAACCTGTGGTTCCTTTTATCAAAGCTACCCAGGATCGGGTGGTTTTGGAAATACAGCGTGGTTGTATCCGTGGCTGCCGTTTTTGTCAGGCTGGTATGATTTATCGTCCTACCCGTGAACGAGATATCCAATTTCTAAAAGAACGTGCTTCTGAAATGCTGAAAAGCACCGGGCATGAAGAGATATCTTTAAGTTCCTTAAGTTCCAGCGACTATTCTAAGTTACCGGAGCTGGTGAATTTTTTAATTGAAGAGTGCGGGCGGATGCATGTGAATATTTCCTTGCCTTCGTTGCGTATTGATGCTTTTTCACTGGAGGTTATGAACAAGGTTCAGGATATCAAAAAAAGCAGCCTGACTTTTGCCCCGGAAGCTGGTTCACAGCGACTGCGGGATGTAATTAACAAAGGTTTGACTGAAGAAGTGATTATAGACGGTGCCGGTAAGGCATTTGAAGGTGGCTGGAATAAGGTGAAGCTTTACTTTATGTTAGGGTTGCCGACTGAAACAGTCGAAGACCAGAAGGCAATTGCTCATCTGGCAGAGAATATCGCCAGACGTTATTATGAAATCCCCAAGGATCAAAGAAATGGTAAATGTCAGATTAATGTCAGCACTTCTTTCTTTGTACCAAAGCCTTTTACCCCTTTCCAATGGGCAAGTATGTGCACCAGGGAAGATTTCCTGAATCGGGCCAAAACGGTTCGGGAGGAAATCCATGCTCAACTAAATCAAAAAAGCATCAAGTACAACTGGCACGAAGCAGATGTAACCTTACTGGAAGGTGTTCTGGCTCGAGGAGACCGCCGCATTGCTGATGTAGTACAAAAAGCATATGAAGATGGTGCGTTATTTGATTCATGGACAGAGTCTTTCCATCTTGATCATTGGCAAAAGGCATTTGAGCAGTGCCGGATCGATCCGGACTTTTACACCATCCGGGAGCGCAGTGAAACAGAACTTTTTCCCTGGGATTTTATTGATACCGGTGTGACCAAAGCATTTTTACTGAAAGAGTGGCAGACTGCCCGGGAAGAAAAAGTGACGCCAAATTGCCGCATGGCATGTGCCGGATGCGGGGCAGCAAGTTTTAAAGGAGGTGTCTGTATTGAAAGTAAGAGTTAAATTCGAAAAACTTGGTGCGATGAAATTCATCGGACACCTGGATATGATGCGGTATTTTCAAAAGGCTATCAGACGAGCTGATATTGACATTGCCTATTCGGAAGGTTTCAGCCCGCATATGATCATGTCCTTTGCCTCCCCCCTTGGAGTAGGGGTTACCAGTAGTGCTGAATACTTTGACATGGAACTTCGTTCGGCTATGCCCTGCCATGAAATGACCAGGCGTTTTAACAATGTTATGGCCGAGGGTGTACGCGTTATCAGCGTTCGTAAAATTCCCGA
>Ga0153928_1000695_pt1 | contig 16101 bp, 2 predicted proteins | sample TSNJ012MetaG_FD_106656 | JGI IMG/M metagenome (GOLD analysis project Ga0153928, IMG submission 106656) | Attine ant fungus gardens microbial communities from New Jersey, USA - TSNJ012 MetaG | ecosystem: Host-associated > Fungi > Mycelium > Unclassified | place: USA: New Jersey, Wharton State... | reverse complement strand
CTGAATGAATTAAAAAAGCATCCGGAACAAAAGCCCTCCGAATATCTGCGAAAGAACTGCCGGAAGCTGGTGGAATTCTGTGCAAAGAAAGAGAACCAGGAAGAATTTTATTATATTATTGATAAATATAACCAGTTCCAGTATTCCGCGGGGTTGAGCCGGCGGTCAGTGCGGAGTAAGGAATATGGCCCCAGCCGCCAGTATATTTTTCCGATTTTGAATGACTTTCTGATGTTTGGAATCTATGGCTGTGATCTCAGTGATTTTTTGCTGAATCAGCTGCCGGAGGAGCTTTTAGATTTTAAAACCCGCGGTGAATATGGCAAGCGGGCGATCCGGTATCTGGATGACCGGATTGCCGCTCATCTGGACATGGGTGATAAAAAACTGCAGCAGACGATTACGGATATTTTATTCAGCGAGAATAACACCGCAATCGTGACGACAGAGATGATCCGGGGCATTATAAAAAGCTCCAATAAAGAAATGCACAAGCTGCTGGGTGATTTTCTTCTTGCCGCCCGGCTGCAGGAGGGGGTGCGCCAGGCTGTTTGTGAAAATATGGACTGTGGTACGACGACGGCCTTTCTTACGTTGTTTGACGTGATTTGTGACCATAACCTGACTCGTTTTTCCGCAGTAAAGCGGGCGGTGGCCACCTGGACGGGTTTGTTTAATGAAGACAGTGTAGACCGGATTACCGAAAAAGTCGTTGCGCTGATGAAGGAAGCGATCCATGACCAGGCGCGCAGTCTGGAACTTACGGGGAGCAATGACAGCATAGAAATCATGCTGGGCTTATGGTCTCTGGGCTTTTATGAGGTGAATGATGCTATTCAGGTGATGCAGGGATATCTGAAAGACGGCACAAGGAATCAAAAACTGACCATGGCTTACTATAACCTGGAACTTTACTATCGGGATTTCAGCAGTATGGTGTCGCGCCAGGTAATTGAGACGGCCGGTCAGGATTATGAGTTGATTGCGGCATTTATCCCAACGTACCTGGGCGATGTGGATTCAGCGGTGACAAGAACTCTGGTCAGAAATAAGTCGGGCTGGAATCAGATCGCAGATTCCTACGCGGCAATTCCGGTTACTGATTATTTCAGCAGCACAGAAGAAGCCCGGCGTCATTTTGTGATATTGAAAGATTTACTGGCGGGGATGGGGAAGAAAAAACTGGAATATTCCCCCTTTATTTTTCCGTGGTATGCTGCCAGTTTGTCGAAAAATCAGCTGGTGAAGCGAATCTGCCTGATTGCTTATCTGTTAGGTGAGCCGGAAGCGATGGATTATGCGGCTGGACTGCTTAGTCAGATTGATCCGTCGGAGGGCTATTCCAGCCGGCGCAATTACCTGGAAATGTTACTGCACGATCCGCAGACGCCGACGCAGGAAGAGCTGCTGCTGGCCGCGATTGCCGATAAAGAAAGCTACACCCGCCGGACCGCCTTCCAGATGGTGGAGAAACGTCAGTTAGGGGAGCAGCAGTACCGGCAGTTGGAGGAAATGCTGAAGTTTAAAAATGAAGAGATCCGGCGAAATGCCATCACCTTACTGACCAAACAGTCGGGAGAGGCGTTGGTAGATTCGGCAAAACGCCTGCTGGAAGCCGGCAAAGAAGAAATCCGGACCGGCGGCCTGGACCTGATTCTACAGGTAAAAAAAGAAAGCAGCGGTACGGAGAGCTGCAAGCAATTAGTGAAGCTGGCAAAAGACCTGACGGAGGCAACGCCAAAAGAAAAGATTCTCCAGGAGGAAATCAGCGGCGCCGGACAGGCGGAGGCCGTTGTTCAGGAAAAAGGGTATGGCCTGTACGACCCGGATAAGGTTCTGGCGGTGCCGAAGATGGAGTGGGATGAGAAGCTGCTGAAAGACTACTTGCGTCCCACCGAAAAAGAAGTGAAAGAGATGTTTGATAAACTGACGGCCTGGATTGAAAAGCACAAAAACCTGGAATATAAAAATGCTTTCGGCGATGAGTGCCTGCTCGGCAATGGCCTGCGGCCAATAACCAATGACCTGGCGATTCCTTATGAAGACCGCTATCCTTTCAAGGAGCTGTGGATTGAGTTTTACGAGAAAGAAATCCGCGATTACCGCCGCCTTCTGTGGCTGCGCCTGGCTGTTGCAAATGATTCCGCCGACCTGCGTCAACAGGAGGTGTATGACCGTCACCAGAAAGAGATTTTTGGCCCGGTACTGTATCAGAATCCAATTAGTGTAAAAGTGTCCGGCATCATCTATAACATTCGCAATACCTACGAATGTATTTTCAATATTCTGGATGCAATCTATCAAGATGCATCAGTAGCCCGCTCCTTAGGGAAAGCGGCAGCGTTGTATGTGATTCAGAAGCTGCCGAAGGAAGCCTGCTGGTTTGAACGCAAGGTGGAGCAGCGTTTTCATTCGCCCAATACAAAAGTTGCTTTTGTAAACAACTTTAAAATCGGCAGACTGTTAATGCCGGTCAGAAGCTGGAACAATGACGAAGAATTCAAAGAGCGATTCTATCTGTTTTATCAACTGGACTGGAAGATGGATTATCTTCATGAGCTGGAACGGTCCCGCGGGCAGAATACATATCTGAGTATCCTGGATTACCTGAAAGCATACCAACTGGGCATGCTGGAAGAAGATATGGTTTACCAGGCTATCTTTGAGAGTCTGGGCCTGGCCAATGCATTTAACGATCTGTCCGTATTCTTTAAGGAGAAACTGTATCCGGCACAGGAGCGGAAGCTGGAACCCTATGGCGAGGGGCTGAAAGAGACCGCACTTTATCTGTATCCCCGGCTGGTGGATAAGATTCTGGATGTGGAACTGCGCCGGGGTGACCTGCCAACGATCTTCTCGGATCAGATTCATGCCATTCCGCGGGTATATAGTGTGAATCGGTTAGTGGAGATTTTGACCGCCCTTGGTAAGGACCGGCTGGACCGGGTATCTGGTTATTACCGGAGCAATACCGGGAAATCGTCGTGCTTAAGCCATTTGCTGCAGGTCTGCTATCCGCTGCCGGAGGATACGGCGGCCAAATTTAAGACCCTGATCAAGGGCAAAGGGATTACCACCCAGCGGCTGATTGAAACGGCAATGTATGCGCCCCAATGGCTGGACTTTATGGAAGAGTACTTAAGCTTGCCAGGATTTAAGTGCGGCTGCTATTATTTCATGGCGCATATGAATGAGCGGTTTGATGAGCGGCGGATGGCGATGATTGCCAAATATACACCGCTGTCAGCCGGGGAGCTTAATGACGGTGCTTTTGATGTGGCATGGTTTAAGGAGGCGTATGAAACTCTGGGCGAGGAACATTTTTATAAGCTGTATGACGCGGCAAAGTATATCTCGGATGGCAATAAGCATTCCCGGGCCAGAAAGTATGCCGATGCGGCTTTGGGTAAAGTGACGGCAGCCGGGCTGCAGACAGAGATTGCGGCTAAGCGGAATAAAGATTTGCTGATGAGCTATGGTCTGGTGCCGCTGGCGGGCAGCCAGGATCTGCTGAAGCGTTATGAATATCTGCAGCAGTTTCTGAAAGAAAGCCGGAAATTCGGCGCCCAGCGCCGGGCCAGTGAAGCTTCGGCGGTGGATATGGGCATGAAGAACCTGGCGACCAATGCCGGATATCAGGATGTGATGCGGCTGAAGCTTTCCATGGAGACAGAGTTTATCAAGGCGTATGCTCATTTCTTCGAATGGAAAGCAGTGGGCGATGTGGAAATCAAGGTGGAAGTAGACGGTGCCGGCCGCTCGGAAATTCTATGCCAAAAGCAAGGCAAGATGTTGAAATCCCTTCCGGCCGCGTTGAAAAAAGATGAGTATGTTACAGAAATAAAAGAATTCCATAAGAAACTGAAAGACCAGTATAGCCGGGCGGTAAAAATGTTTGAGCAGGCCATGGAAGACCGGGAAATATTTACTTACGGCGAACTGGTGAACCTGATGGAAAATCCGGTGGTAAGACCGGTGGTGACGCAGCTGGTTTATATTGGGGCGGAGGATGGGAAAGGCACCATGGGCTTTTTATCATCCGATGGCCTGATACAGCCCTCCGGTAAGGTGCTGCCGCTGTCGGCGGAGGCCGGAATCTGTGTGGCCCATCCGGTTGACCTGTATAGTCAGGGGCATTGGAGTGAATATCAGCAATACCTGTTCACGCCGGATGCTGATGGCAATAGGATGAAGCAGCCATTTAAGCAGGTATTCCGCGAGTTGTATGTGAAGCTGCCGGAAGAGTTGGATAAATACCGTTCGATGATGTTTGCCGGCAATCAGATTCAGCCGCAGAAGACCGTCGGCTGCTTAAAGGGGCGCCGGTGGATCGCTGATTATGAGGAGGGCCTGCAGAAGGTATATTATAAGGAAAATATTGTTGCCCGAATCTACTGTCTGGCCGATTGGTTTTCACCGGCAGATGTGGAGGCGCCGACGCTTGAGTGGGTGGAATTCTCTGACCGGAAGACCTTTAAGTCCATGGCTGTCAAGGAGGTGCCGGATATTGTATATTCGGAAGTAATGCGGGATGTCGATCTGGCGGTCAGCGTAGCCCATGCCGGCGGCGTAGATCCGGAGACCAGCCATTCGACCGTGGAGATGCGACGGGCGATTGTGGAATTCAATCTGCCGCTCTTTGGCCTGACCAATGTGAAGCTGGAGGGCAGTCATGCCATGATCGACGGCCGCCGCGGTCAGTACAGCATTCATCTGGGCAGCGGCGTGATTCACCAGCTGGGCGGCCCGCAGATCCAGGTGCTGCCGGTACATTCCCAGCAGCGCGGGAAGCTGTTCCTGCCGTTTATGGATGAGGATCCCAAGACGGCGGAGATCATGTCTAAGGTGGTGCTGTTTGCCCGGGATGAGAAGATTAAGGATCCTTATATTCTTAGCCAGATAGGATAAAGCTTGCCGTTGACGCTATCGTCAACGCTGACAGTCAACACCGCTGCCTTGTGCAAGGCGGCGGTGTCTGTGATTGCCTTCCTTTTTTCCAATCTTCATCTTGAAATGCCTTTATTTCTTCCGATATATCAAGAGTTGCTATATTAGGACTTATATTAACTTTTTTAATACAGTATGGAAACCATTTATTATTCTGTGCAAATTGATACAGGAGGTCAACCGTATCCAATTTGTTAATGCTGTCATGTTTGTAATCGGTATCTTTAAGATGTTCAAAACCATTCTTAATCAAATACGCTTTTATTACATCGTATGCTCCTTGCGGTGAGGAATTTGAAAAGTTGTCCCGTAAATCTTGTGTTACAAAATCAAAGGATAAAACAACACCGCGTGCCCACAAGCCTTTTTCCTGTTTGTTAGACTGCGGCACGCTTATTTCCCTCCCACAAATCGTAATATTCAAGTTTACTAAAAAACACTTTCATGTCTTTTAATGCGCTAAAGAAAAAAGCAACAGCACCAAAATCATCGTAATCCTTTATGGGTTGAACCTTGCAATAAGTAGTCTCGTTAACTTTAACAATTTTTAATTTCTGTTGCAATATTCCAATTTTATCCAATGCAGCACCTTTTTCATTTTCAGTTAAATCATCTCGCAATTCTGCAACAACCTTAAAATTATAATTTTCCATTTTATGTCTTCCCTTTCTTTGTTGTTAAAATTTACAACCTAAAAAATCGAACAGTTTCCCACTGTGGAATTTCACTCGTTTACCTACGCTTTTCAGTACTGTATATATTTTTATTTTACCTTACTTCGCTTGAATTTACAACAAAAAGAATTTTTTTGCACGCGGCTTCCATCGTTACCGATAACCCTGTTGTGAAAATTAAATTACACAAAAAAACAAAAAAAGGCTTGAAAAACACACCAATATATGATAGAATAACATCCGTCACAAAGATTATACTATAGAAGAAAAGATATGCGCGAGTGGCTCAGTTGGTGGAGTACGACCTTGCCAAGGTCGGGGTCGCGGGTTCGAGTCCCGTCTCGCGCTCTTAATGCAGGAGTCTGAAAAGATTTACTGCATTTTTTATTGCAAAATATCAGTACCAGCGATAATTGATAAATTACCAAAGAAGAATGAATTCATAGACACCCAAGATAAAAGAGTAGATGCATGGAAATATCAATGCATGGCTCTTTTTTTGGTTACGGTTCAGACATGGCCGAACCGCAGTACATATATAGATCGATGAAAATATGAAAGAGGGAGTAAGGGTGGTTATGAATCATGTGAAAAAATTAATGACAAGGGCAAGAAGGAGGATCGCCGTCCTGCTGGCTGTCGTCATGACCTTACAGTCGCTGTTGATCTCGGCGAATGTAGTAGCAATGGCAGCGCCTTCCGGGGCAGACTCGGAAAATAACATTTTTGTCCTTAACGGCAAACCTAAGGAGGCATTTGATTATATCTATGTCCAGCTGGGAGAGACAGTCAGCGGGGAGGGGGACGAGCTTTCCGTCACTTATTGGTACCGGCTGAACAATGAGTGGCTTGAAGAACAGTTTGAACAATATCTGTCGAAAGGCCTGGCGGATCCATATAGCTTTGAATTTGATGATACATATCAGGATATCAAGCAGAGACATGGTACCTATGGCGAGTATTTGCTGGCGCAGACCGAGATGATCAAAGCTCCGGCCTTTACCTGCTCCTTTGATGACAGCTTTGCGGATATGGACGAGCTGATGACAATATTGTCGGCTGATCCAGGCCTTTATACCGAAGAAGGCGAGCTGATCGGCGAGGTCACGGTAGAGGATACTATAAGTGGTCCGCAGTTCCATATTCAGTTCAACAATACCATCTTTGCCCAACAGAATATCTATGGCAACAAAGGGATGACCATGAAGCTGATCAATCAGTACGAAGCGGGAACCAGGGTAGACGTGGAAACGGGAAGTGGTGAGAATTCTCTGGAAGTTACTATCAGGGGAGAAGGCACACCGCTGGCAACTGATTCTAACTATACCATTGAGAAAGACTATCAGCAGGGCGTAGATATGGAGGGAGTTGGTGACCCTTCGGCCATTAATTTTCACATAACGGCGAAAGCAACACCGACCTCGGCTGATCAAAGTACGGCCTCCAATGCCAGCACCAGCATTGCTTCTTCGGCAGGTACCTCGGCCGCTTCCTCCTCGCAGGCCGATAATGGGGAAGATCAGACCGGAACAGATGACGATGAGCTTCCTGTTGATGCCCGGGATATTACCCTGGAATATGACTGGTGGAACATGGGCCTGAAGGCCCCAACCAAATCCAATATCGTAAGGAATGCTCTTGCGGGGAGTTCCGGGTATGAAGAAGGTACCGACCTGACCGGCAAATATATTTCCGATGCTATTTCTGCCAACCTGGCCCTGGACGCGGCAGCGGTATCTTATGACGGCGGATTGTCATGGGCGTTCTTGTCGCCGGCAGATTATGGATGTGATGATTGGGAGGAATATCTGTCTGACAATAACCGGTTATTTACCTATCAGATCGAAGGTGATGAAGAGAATCCGGTATGGCAGTGTGAGGTTCTGCTCTATACCCGGATCGCCGATAAGCTGTGGCGGCAGTACGCCCAGACCGGCACGCTGGATTATGAATTCCCCAACCGGGCCGTGCTGCAGCTGGAGGAAGAGGGCGGCAGACTGGCCGTATCCGAAAAGGTAAAACCGGAGCTTCACTGGGCTGACATGGTGAGCAAAAACGGTCAGATTGTTGATATCAATGGCAACAAAATGCGGTGGAATATCCATGCTGACACCCACTTCAGTTCCGGTGTGCAGTTGTATCTGGTTGACCATATCGCCGATATCACCAATACTCATGATTATATCTGGGATGAAGACGACCGGGGTACCATAACGATAAACGGCGATGATCAGACGGTAACCAGACTGACTTTGACCGATGAGATTCTGACCGGTCTGGCAGCCGAACAAGGGGTTGATGTTGATATCTGGGCCGAACTCCGCTACAGTGCCAGGGATGAAGATAAAGGCCTGGGACAAGCCCGTTATGGCATGCCCTCCATCGGCACGATTGAAGCGTTGCTGAATCTTCTGCCCGAGGCAGCCTACAATGACGGGACTCATTATGCATATGAGTACTCCTATGAAAAGGAAGGGAAAACAGTAACTGATGCAGTGATGCTGATTTCCATGAAGTATTATACGGATGGCAAGACAACGCTCACCTATGATACGGAAATTACCGCTGTCGCCGATACGAGTACCGGCGCCTATGAAGATGTGGCCCTGGGGAATGATGTCAGACCGGTGTGGAAATGGAACAAAGGCGGCATTGGCCCCGGCGAAATGCCGACCGGTGAAATTAATGTAGTAAAGACCTGGAACATCCGCACGAATGTTGTGAATAAATCCGGCGCCGGATATCATGATGCGGCTAATACCATCGACTGGCTGTTTGATGTGAACCAGACCGGCAAGGAGCTGGACCATGTCTGGATTGAAGACTCGCTGGATACCCGGATTCTGGCCTGGACCGGTCTGGTTGAGAGCAGAGCGCCGCTCCGGCTGGTTCCTTATATCCGTTCCCCGGGGGCGGATGAGGATGATCAGCCAATTGATGAAGAAGTGGCTGGCGGTACAGTCCGGGAGGTTATCTATGTGTATCCGAACGATTATGAAAGCCAGAAGCAAGATGGGGCGGAGGATTTTTATACCGTCGTTACCGAAACCGGTGAGGACGGAATCCCCAAAAGTGTATTAAAAGTGCATCTGGGGCCGGTTGAAGCCGATGAATATTATAAATTCCAGGTTCAGACATTGGTGGTAAATCCTCATTATGCCAAGGGCGGGAATCTGTTGATTACCAATGAAGCGGAGGCGAAGGTCATGATTGACGGCAAGGAATCAAAGCCGGTGGATCTTTGGGCCGAGGAAACCCTGCTTCATGAACTGATCGATAAGGATGCCATTAATTTTGAAGATGGAAGTGATTATCATTATATTGACAATACGGTTAAGTGGCGGGTGCTGCTGAATCCAAAGAAGTTTACGATTTCTAATGGAACGGTTACTGATATTCTGCCGTCAGGAACAACATTTGCCGAGATTACCGGCGTTACGGTTGACGGTGAGAGTGTCGACTGGGAATATACAGGAACCGGTGACAACCACAGCGTCAAAATCAAGAATTCCAATGTCTGCATTTCACTGGCGGAGACAAATAATCAGGTGGTAATGCGCTTTGTTGACAGTGCCGGTAAAGCTGTTGACATTTCCCGGACATATGGGCTGGAATACACCACTGCGGTAACGGAGGATTTCCGGAAGAATACCATCAAGAGCAATGGCAAGGTGGAAACGCTGCGCAACTATGTGAAACTGGACGGTGAGATTGACGGAGCACCGATTATCGGTGCAGAAAGTGAAGCAAGGCATAATATTCAGCTGCAGGCATTGCGAAAGGAAGGTAAATACCATGCGCTAAACAACTACATTTATTATTACTATGATGACAATAATTCTGAACTAAAGAGCCGGAAGGTGAAAGCAGTATACTTTAACTGGAAGGCATATATCAACCGTCTTGGCGAGGACTTAAAGGGGGTCACCATTTCGGACACACCGGCAAGCTGCTTTGAGCTGGTACCGGCCACCTTTCGGGTCGAGGCAGTGGAACTGGATGCTGCCGGTAAAGAGAAGGCAGCCGGGCCGGTTATCATGGCGAATGGCCAGCCGGTTTCCGGCCAGGCACCCCTTGAAAACCTGCGGCTGGATGAATATGGCTTCCGCTTTGATGTGCCGGCGGCGTATGCGAAGAAGCCTTTGAAGATCACCTATGAAACCATTCTGGTAGATGATGCATCGGCCGCAGAGATGAAGAATGTTATGAATGCCAAAGGCACCTACTGGGAGGATTCTACTGGTGAAGTAACCGATAAGGAAGCCGAAGATTTTCGTTGTTCTGATTATAATAATGCGGATGGAATGTATTTTCTGCGAGTAGAGAAAATCAGTGCCAACGATAACCGCGATAATTTATATCTGCCTGGAGCAGAATTTACGTTGACCAAGATGCAGCATGAGCATGGCGCTGCCTCTGATGTGGCGAACTGGAAGGAAACCGCCCGCGTAAAGACGCGAATGACCAATCGCAGCGGCGTCCTGAATTTCCTGTTCATGGAGCCCAATGCGCTCTACAAACTGCAAGAGACTAAGGCACCGGACGGCTATGATCCGCTGTCCAGGACCTGGTATATTGCCATATTGGATGGTACCTCTGGCTTGAACGGAGCAGCCGCGGCGAATAAGAATAACTTCCCGGCGGAAGGACTGTCGGATGATGAAAGCCATGAAGTGATTCTGGTCAATGACCCGAAGGATATCGGCCCGACTCATTATGTAAACCTGGAGATCCGTAATGGCCCCAGCAACATAGACAATACCAATGAGTTTGTCTTTCGGAAGATTGGCCAGAATGGCCAGTTCCTGCCAGGGCTCCGATTCGTCCTGACCGGACCGCAGATGATTCGTTCTGCCAACTCTGATGAAGACGGTATGGTTCGGTTTGAGAAGCTGGATCCATTATACAATGACTGTTATGCCCTGACCGAGGTAAATCCTCCCACCGGGTATCAGCGGCCGGGGAACTGGCAGGTTTATGTCACCCTGGCAGATGGTAAGTATCTCATCACCTTAAAGGAGCGGAATGAAGCCGGCGAGTGGGTCGAGGTATCGAAAAAAGCAGAGGACGGCAGCTGGCTGCTTCAGAATGAACCGATTAAGAAGGGTGGTTCCTTCACGAAGGTTGATCAGGATGGTGTTAAGCTGTCAGCATTCCCGGTAACCTTTGATGTATACCGGCTGGGTGATGGCGGAACCAGGCAAATGGACGGAAGTATCACGGTAGATTTAGGAAATAATACCGGTGGTTATGAAAAGTATCTGAAGAAAGAAACGGTCACCTCATCAGGCGGCACGGTACCCCTGTCGGCAGACGACTTCTATTACGGATACTACCGCCTGGATGAGGTCTGGGATGGGAGTATTCATGCCGAAATACCGGAAAACCCGATTTACATAAAGGTAAACAAGTCCGGGATATATGCGGCAAGGGTTGGAAAAACACCATCCACAGATGAGGATTATACCATTAACCTGGGAACCCCAACCGCTCTTAAAGTCCAAAATACCATTCAATGGGGCATGGTAGATGTCAACAAGGTGCTGGCGGCCTACAATACGGACACGAAAAAGTGGGAAGCGGATCAGGATGGCAGCGGCGTGATCTATTTGGCCAATATGCTGTTTGGTATTTACCGGGTTGATAACGGAGAACCGGCAGCCTCACCGTTTATGCATATCATGACAGACGATGACGGAAACTTTAAAGTAAATGATTCCGGGCAGTATGAGGTTTACAATTTCAGAGGTGATCCTACCGGCAGGTACCGGTCCCTGCTGATCGGAGCATATGAATTGAAAGAATGGCAGAGCGATGAGTACATTGAAAATAGCGAGGGATACCCGTTTATCATCACCGGCGGCAGGTTTGGTACACAGGGGAATTATATACCAGATGATCCGGTGGTGGTTCCAACCAGGGATAATGACAGTGGATATTTCCTGAATAAACCGGTGCGTTTTCCGGTGAATCTGCAGAAGACGGATCAAGAATATCCGACGGCGGTATTGAAAAATGCGAAATTTGAAGTCTGGAATGACAAGAAAACCGTGGTGGCGCACATGGCTGATGAAAATGGAACGGGAGAATACAGATTGGTGATGCCAGACGGCGAGCCGGAGAGAGATACCATCGGCAGAAAGTATCTGGAGATGAACGAAAAAAGCGAGTATGCGCTTTTGGCAGGAACATATACCATTGTTGAGGTCGAGGCACCGGGCGAGACTTATGGGGGTGATTATCCGGCATACCAGATGCCTGACGGCACCATGACAGCGCAGTTGGAGGTCAGTGCCTCCGGCGCAAAGCTTACCGGCGGAAATCTGAAGCAGGAAGATGATACCATGGCAAATAGCGTGAAGAATGGTGAATTCAAGCTGGAAAAGGCCGTCACCAGTACGTTATCGGCAGCAGGGTTTGAATTTACCCTTTCCGGTTGGTCACTTCCGGGAAAAGCGGTCGGTGCAGAAGAGAAAACGTATACCAGGAGGACCAATAATTCCGGAAGCCTCTTGTTCGCCGATATACCGGTGGGAACCTATAAACTGGAAGAAACTGATGTGCCAGATGAATATAAGATCGATACCGATGGCGAGTGGATTGTCAAGAAGGCCGATCTGATCTGGGTTAAGATTGCAGCAAAAGACCGTGCTTCCAACAATACAACGGTGACTTTCTATCAAGATGAGAATTGTACGAAACCGCTGGAAACCAGTGCGGCAGCAATAGATACATCACAATCAGAAAGCAGTATCAGAACGAATGCAGAGGGATCTTTGCTGGTTTACAATGCTTTGAAGACAGCAGATGTCACCGGCGTTAAGATGGCTTCTTACAGGGACGAAGAAGGTAAGGTCACGGTCAGGGAAAAACTGGAGGGAGCTACATTCAGGCTGACTCACAAAAAATCAAACGATGAATTTGAATGCACTACCAGGGAAGACGGTCTTATTTCCTTTAAGAACATTCCGTATGGAACATATACATTAACGGAAACCGTGGTGCCGAAAAATTACTGTCAGCCGGCCGGTTTTGAGTTTACGATTTCAAAATCCACAGTAGATCCGGACGGTGTCTGCCATCTGAAGCAGGATGGTGAACAGGAAGAGATTCTGAATGAAGTGATCCTGGTAAATGCAAAATTCATAAAGCTGGATCAAAACGGCAATAAGATTACCAATAAACAGCTGCCGCTTCAGTTTAACGTGAAGCGAATCAGCGAATCCATTACCGGATATCCACTTGAGAAAGACAGCTCTTGGCCATATGCAACTGATGAAGATGGATATCTGAACATTACCAACCTGGCAATCGGTATTTATGAGGTAACCGAAGACCTGGACAAACTGACGGCAGAACAGAAAGCAGTCCTGACAGGGAATGCAAAGCCGGTTCATTTCTGGATCGAGGTAAAAGCGGCAGCTTCCGGGCGGGTGACAGCAGCGGTGTATGACAAAAACCCGTTGGTTCCGTTTAGCAGGTTGCTGACATATACGACAGTGGCGTATAAAGGCACAGCGGATTTTACAACAGCAGATGACGCTCATGTTATGGGTGAGTTAATGACGAATGTCCGGGCATACGGCAGGGTTAACCTTAATAAAGTGCGTGGTGAGTGGCTGGAAGATGATAACTATCAGGTAACGGATCAGGCTTTGAAAGGCGTGAAATTTGCCGTTTATGAAGCGGATGACGGAGGAAACAGGAAGTCGGACACACCGTTTATCATTCTGACCACCAATAAGGATGGCAGCTTCCCACAGCCGGGAACCAATGGAATCTATAATGGCTCCAAAGCGCTTCTGGCCGGTCACTATGTGATGCAGGAATGGAGTGCCGGTGAGGACTATGTTCTTTTGCCTGACGATATTCCATTCACCGTACGGGCTCAGGAAACCACCTGGTTCTATACCGATGACGAAGGAAATATCCAGACTGCAGCTTCCGGTGAAGCCGCCGGCAAAGGGTTCATGAATGTGCCAAAACGTGGTACCTTGTCCTTTGATAAGATAGATGCCAACAGCGGTCAATATCTGAAGGAGGCTGAATTTGCCATTTATCCGCAAAGTGCAGATGGCGCAGAGGAAAACCCGATTGGTACGATTCGTTACAATGAGGCAGCAAAGACATATCAGATCGCAGCGGCAGCAGATCCGGCGGTTCTGAATGCAGGTAAGATTCCTTATCTTGTCAAAGATCAGGCCGGTACATACCATCTGCTGGCAGGCAGCTACAGGATCAAAGAAATTACAGCTCCAGCCGGGTATCATTTGATGAAGGCTGAAATTGAGGTGACAGTCAACCATCAGGAAAATACACTGGTGACTTATCCGCTGTCCGGGCAGGAAGGAACCGTTACCAATGGGATTCAGAAAGCATCACTATCCTTTATCAAGAACGTTGAAGCGAACCCGTCCCGGCCGGAAGTAAACGGTAATGGAACCACTTTTATCTTGCGAGGTACTCCGGCTAACGACGATCAGACATGGACGGAAAAGGTCTTCCAGGCAGAACCGTTGACTGATGAAGACGGCAGATTTGATATTGTCGGTCTTCCGTTAGGCAGTTATGAGCTGTATGAACAGGCGGCAGATCATGATTCCTACCAGGGATTTGCGGGCGCAGCAGAAGCAAAGATTCTGGAAATCGCCGTAACCGCCGGTACAGACGGAATTCCGGAGGTGAACTATAAGACAGTTAATACCAAAGATACCGGCGAGAGTCCGGCCGGTATCACCGTAATCATTCCGCAATCTGCGGCGGACGGTAAGATTGAGATTGTTAACAACTGGAAACGCGGCTCGGTTACCGGCCGTAAAGCAGCAGCAGATAATCCGGAGGCTGGTTTAAGCGGTGCCGTCTTTGGCCTGTATACCGATGCCTACTGCACTGTGGGAAGTGAGGCAGCCACGGCAACCAGTTCGACGGCAACCGAGCCGAAAGGTCAGTTTGTCTTCACCGACATTGCCTATGGAACCTATTATGTAAAAGAAATCAAGGCACCTTACGGATATGTACCGTCGACTGCAGTCTATCAGGTAACGGTAGATACCCAGGAAGCATCTGTAACCGAAGGCGGCAAGCTGGATGACCAGAACCATGCCGGCCGGCCCGAAGCGATTCTCTTTACTAACAGTAATAAACGAGGGGCGGTAGAACTGACCAAGAAGGCTGCACACAATGGCGAGCTGCTGGCGGGCAGTGCCGGGTTTACCATCTATGCCGATGCAGCATGCAAGGTTGCGGCAGCATACCTGCACGACAGCGACCACGATGGAATCTATACCTTAAGCAGCGGAAGCGGCCTGATTACGGCAGTGAACGGGGTTCGTTACCTGCAGACGGATGAAAACGGCGAGCTGCTGTTGATTCAGGGCACCTACTGGCTGAAGGAAACCAAAGTTCCGGCTGGTTATCAGGCGGAAATGGAGGGCAGCAGCCAGAAGGTATATGAATTTACCGTCTACGGCGCAGATGACAATACCACGCAGTTGCTGGATACCTATATCATCACCAACCGTGATGACCAGGAGTTCTTCTATAATGAGATAGCCACCGGCCAGTTTACCCTGGCAAAAACCACTGAGGTATCCCAGGCCGAAGGCCGGACAGCAGCAGGCGCCGGTTTCTGGTTTGAGATCGCCGGATCCGACGGGGCTGTCAACACAGAGTTTTTACGGTTCGATGATAAAACGCTTGCAGAAGCAGCCGCAGAAGGTGTTGCCGCAGAGATGGAAGACGGCAGTATCCGTGTCGTCACCGGAAGCGGCGGTACAGTTGTGGTAAGCGGCCTGCTGACCGGAACCTACACAGTGACCGAGCTGGATGGTCCGGATTATGACTTGTATATCGGAACGACACCGAAAAAAGTGGTATTGAAACAGAGTGAAAACAGAGCCGAAATCATCACCACATTTGACAACACTGCCGTGGATCCGGAGAAAGAGAATCTCACATTCCACAATGCACGAAAACGCAGCGACATAAAAGACCCGACCCCAGAGACCAGCGGCGGTGACGGCGGTGGCGGCGGCAGTGGCGGCGGTGGCGGCGGTAGCAGCAACGGTGGCAGCGGATCATCTACAACCCCGGGAAAACCGGCCACGATGATTCCCGATAGTGATGTGCCTCACGGTGGCAGTGGCGCACCATCGGGTATACTGTACCCAATTGATGACCCCACCGTACCGTTGACCGGCCTTCCGGTTACGGGTGATACTTTGCCATATGCACTACTGGCAGCAGTGATGCTGGGGGCAATCGGCGGAGTCGGAATATTGGTTTATCAGCGTAAGAAGGAAAAGGAAGAATAGATAGAAAAGGCACTCTCCACCTGACGGTTGGGGAGTGCTTTCGGTTCAGTGCTGAAGCATTAAAATAAATATCTAGCAATAGCAATGCTTTGCCATACTAATAAAAATAAATTTTTCGAAAAAAAAGTCTGGACAACACACTGCCCACATGTTATGATACACTTATG
>Ga0153928_1000691_pt1 | contig 16141 bp, 17 predicted proteins | sample TSNJ012MetaG_FD_106656 | JGI IMG/M metagenome (GOLD analysis project Ga0153928, IMG submission 106656) | Attine ant fungus gardens microbial communities from New Jersey, USA - TSNJ012 MetaG | ecosystem: Host-associated > Fungi > Mycelium > Unclassified | place: USA: New Jersey, Wharton State... | reverse complement strand
GCGTGTTCCAGCGCCCCGAACTTTTCCCCATCCAGATTGCAGGCGCGGATGACCTTAATCCCTTCAATATATTCCTGTACCTGCCCGGATGCGGCCAGCTTCGCTTTCATGTGTTTTTTGTGCAGCTTTCCATAAATCCTGCGGCTTACTACAATAATGCCGAAAGCCAGCGGCACGGTGATAAACATGGCCAAAGCCATGCGCCAGTCAAAAATCGCCATCAGCAGACAGATCACGGTAACGGATATGCAGTTTGCGATCAGTTGGGGGACGACATGGCTCAGCGCGTGTTCGCTGGTGGCCACATCGCCCATCAAATTGGTGGTGAGGTCGGAAAGGTCTTTGGAATTGAACAGGCTCATCGGCAGCTTGCGGAGATGCTCGGCTAAGGTTATTCGCGTGCTTTCGCCCTGGCGGTACGATACGATGTATGTTTTTTTGTAATCATTTTTATTGCATAAGAATACAATAACGGCGGCCGCGATACCCGCGCCGAACAGCAGCCACATTTTGTTCCAGGAGACAGTGCCGCCGGTCAGCGGCTTTATAAGTTCGATGAAGATCCGAATCATTACGCCAAAGGGCATCATCATGGAAAAATTGGTCAGTGTGCAGGCAGCTATGGCCTTCTTCAAATCGGCATAATCCTTGTCGTTCAGCATAAAAGCGCTTTGCAGTTTAGGCATGGGCGCGCACCTCCTCCTTTTTAGTCATACTCCAGCTTGCCGTTTCTGTGTAGGTATACCACATATCGCAGTATTTCCCGCCCGCTCCCAGCAACTCCTCATGGGTCCCCTGCTCCACGACCTTGCCGTCATTCACCACCACAATGTTATTGGCGCCGCGGACAGTGGAGAGGCGATGGGCGATCATTACCACGGTTTTGTTTTTCATCAGCGTCTCAAACGCCTTTTGGATCAGGTGTTCATTTTCGGGGTCGGCAAAGGCGGTGGCCTCATCCAGCACCACGATGGGAGAATCTTTGACAATGGCGCGGGCAATCGCGATGCGCTGCCGCTCGCCGCCGGAAAGATGCACACCGCGCGTGCCGATCACAGTGTTATAGCCGCCCGGCAGTTTCATAATAAACTCATGGCACTGGGCCGCCCTTGCCGCCGCGATCATCTGCTTGTCGGTAATGTCTCTATTGCCCATGCGGATATTGTCCGCTACACTCTGTTTGAACAAAAAGACATCCTGAAACACAAAGCTGACGTGCTCCATCAGATAGGCGGTGTTCATTTCGCGCACATCCACGCCGCCGATGCGGATGCTGCCGCCGCTTACATCGAAAAAGCGGGGAATCAGGTGGGCGATGGTACTCTTGCCGCCGCCGGATGGCCCGACGATGGCCGTAATCTCTCCCTGCATTGCCATAAAGGAAATGCCCGACAATGCCTCCGTCTCCTTCTCCTTATCATAGGAAAACTTTACGTCGCAAAACTCAATGCCGTACTCCGAAACAGTTTTGGGCTGTGGGGGCTGCGGCAGCTCCGGCTCCGCCAATATCTGATCCATTGCCTCCACGCCGCCGATGATCCGCATGATGTTGCCGTTCACATACATCACCTTCATCAGTATCGAAGCAATAGCCGGGGTAAACAGCAGGTAGAACATAAACTTACCCGCAAAACCGGCGTAATCGGTGCTGTTCCTCCCGACCAAAATGCCGACAGGCACAACGAACAGATAAATATTATTGACCAGCGCGACAAAGCCGGAAAAGGAGTTCTCCCAACTTAAGGTGTAGGGAATCACCATCGAAGTATAGGCCTGGATGGTACTGTGCAGGCGGCGGAAGGAGTACACCGTCTGCTTAAACGCCTTGACCACCGCAATGCCCCGGATGTATTCTACTGAGGCGTTGTTCATATCCTCCAACGCTTTCTGATAGTTATCCATCATTACTTTGGAGTCATGATTGCCGTACATGGTAAATTGCACGACAAACGCAACGACCACACCCAGCATGGCCGCAAGGCCAAAGCGCCAGTCCACCGTCAGTAAGATGACCGCCATCACGACAGGGGCGACCAGGGCGGCGGCCAGATCGGGCAGTTGGTGGGCGATAAACTCTTCGACCTTCTCAATATTTTCGTCCATGATTTTACGCAGTTTGCCACTGCCGATCATCACATGGAAGCCCAGCGGTACCTTCGCCAGATGGGAGGCGAAATTTACCTTCAGCTCATACAGCGTGCCGAAGGCGGCAAGGTGCGAGCAGACCAGCGCGCCAAAATAAAACAGGATATTTCCGACGACTCCGGCGAAAGCCAGCCATCCGCAGCGAATGACATAGGCCTGGTCCAGAGCCGCCAGGCCGGGCAGCGCGCCAAGGATCTCGCGTACGATCAGATAGATGGCGATATATGGTACAAAGCTGGCGACAGAAGCCAGCACCGACAGTATGACCGCACCGATTATCAGCGGCTTTTTGGTGGTCGCCAATTCCATCAGGCGCGCCGTTCCGGTCTTCGGTTTAGTGTTTGATTTGGTTTTTGACATGGTATCCCTCCTTAAATGTTGGTTGATTTATTACGAGTTGGCTGAAAACCGGTATGTACGCGGCAGCCCCGTCCTTCCTTTGTCTGGGCAGCAGACATTTGTATCCCTTCTTCATCTCCTTTATCTTATTGGGTTGGTTTTTGGTTGGTCTTTGGTTAGTTTCAGCTAACTGTTTTGCGAAAATATTGTTAGTTTCGACTAACCTTTTGCGTTATTTTTTCTCCCGCTTTGACCTCAAACGGGAGAAATAGCAAGCCTATCCTAAAATGATTTCCTTCCACCCGGCCACAAGAAATCGCTCTATCGTGTTCGTATACCGCAGAGCGTCCTTTTCGGGGATTTGGTGGGATACCATCTCGTATAAAAAGGAAAACTGAGCGTCCACGATCATGTGCAGTTCCTGTTCCTCCAAAATCCGAACAGGATTTCCCCGCCGCCTGGCTTCGGTCAGATAGTGCAGGGTGGAATCAACCTCCAACTGGATCAGCGTATGAAAAAAATCCTCATACACAGTCTGATCCGACAAAAACAGCAGCCGGAACTCATCAAAATGCCGATAGATATATTGGATAAAGGTCTGCATACTCCATTCCGAGCGCTCCCACATCGGCTGCATTCCCTGTGAATCCAATAACCGGATGTACGCGTCGGTATGCTGCTGAAAGAACTGGATGACTTCATCCCGCACGGGAGCAACAAGCGCCTCGAACAGAGCATTTTTATCGCGGAAATGCCGGTAAAGCGCGCCGGTCGTAACACCTGCACCGGCGGCGATCACGCGCAAAGAAGCGTCGGCAAAACCGTGGGATAAAAATTCATTTTTTGCTTGTTCCAAAATAGCTTTTCGCGTTGCAGCGGCATCAGACGGCATGTGGTTCCCTCTCATTCGGCATGATAACACCGTTATCATACACCGGCATAGCGAAAATGTCAAGTATCAATTGATTATCTCCCCCGGCTCTGATTCATTGGCCGTTTACCCTGAACCTGTTCCACTTCCTGCTCCGGTTTCAACGAAGCCTGGTTGACATCTGCTGCTATACGCTTTTTCTTTTTGGGTTTCTTAGGATTTTTATCTCCCATAATGTATCCCCTCCTTTCCTGCACTAATACAAAAAAGCCACCTACCATAATGGAAAGTGACTTGGTTACCGATTTAATCAAGTTGTCCGCAATTGATAGCTGCCGACTACTTAAGTATAACACAGATTGGAAGATTTTGTCAAATCTCGCTGTTTTTTATTCCAAAATTGATATATCAGCAGCCGCCAAATAATAGTAAGTGCTGCCAAGCTCCTCATAGCTTTCAAATACACCGACCACTTCAATGTTTTTGTTGTTTTCCGGATAATCGTCAGGATAAGTATGGCCGCCGTCCCAAATAAACTCTAATCCTTGTTGACAGCAGGCGGTGGCGTCTTCGATAATCACATAATGGTAATACTTATCGGTTTCATCATAATACGACGTATAATAAGGACCGCGCATTTTCACCACCTTCCCGATATAATCATCGGGTCTTACCATCATATTATAGACCTCGGCATAGACCATAGTGCTGCTCAATACCGTTAAATCCACGTCAACACTTACTCCCGCCGATACGGAGCTTTGCTGTTTTTCCGGGTTGCTGTTTTCGCTTTCTGACACAAAACTTTCCGCGTTAAGCGCATCTCTGTCGGTACAGCCTGCGGCAAATATGCAAATCCAACCCAGCGTTAAAAATAGAGACAAATACTTTTTCATTGTGTTTCAAAACCTCCTCATTAAAAATCCAACGAAACTAAATATAGCAAAGCCCGCAATATCAACGGCTACAATGGTAGATCCTACCGGCGTTCCCGCCACAATAGAGATCAGTATGCCAAGAGCGGCGCAGGTCACCGATACCACTGCCGAGCATAAAATTACAGCTTGAAAGCTCTTAAATACCCGCATCGCGGACAGCGCCGGGAATATCACAAGCGCGGAAATCAGGAGCGAACCGACCAGATTCATCGCCAGTACGATGATTACAGCGATTACGACCGAAAGAATCAGATTGTATCGATTAGCTCTGGTTCCGGTTGCCGTGGCAAAATCCTCATCAAAGGTAACGGCGAATATCTTGTGATAGCAAAGCAGGAACACCGCTATCACCAGCACCGACATCACGGCGCACAGCCACACCTCCGTCTGAGTTAATGTCAGAATGGACGTGGAGCCGAACAGCGTGGCGCAGACGTCCCCGGAGAGGTTTGCTGATGTAGAAAAAATGTTCATAATAAGATAACCGATGGCGAGAGTTCCCACCGAGATCATGGCAATGGCCGCATCGCCCTTGATCTTGGTGTTCTGTCCGGTACGCAGCAGCAAGATGGCGCAGATGACCGTAACCGGTAAAACCAAGAGAAAATCGTTCGTCAGTTTCAAAACCGTGGCCGCCGCCATAGCTCCAAACGCAACATGGGAAAGTCCGTCCCCGATAAACGAGAACCGTTTCAATACCAGCGTTACGCCTAAAAGCGATGAGCATAGCGCGATCAGGATACCGACAATCATGGCATATCGAACGAAGGGATATTGAAAATATAAAGTAAGTTTATCTATAAGCATCCTATTCACCTCCCCGCCTGCATGGACGGGCCGGATGCGAGGCATCCGACCGGCCCAATCTGGCATATCTGCTGCCCGCGTCACTTTCCAGATACTCCGCTTCCGTTCCGAAAAACAGCGAGGACCCGGCACCGATGTGCAGGATGTGGGAAGCGTATTTTACCGAAGCGGCGATGTCATGAGAAATCATGATTATGGTAACACCGCCATCATTCAGTTTCTTAATCAGAGCATACATTTCAGCCGCTGCCACGGGGTCAAGCCCCGCCACCGGTTCGTCCAGCAACAGGATTTTCCGGGTGGCGCATAAAGCCCTCGCCAAAAGCACCCGCTGCTGCTGCCCGCCGGACAACTCCCGGTAACAGCGCCCCCGAAGGGGAGCAATACCGAGCTTTTCCATATTGTCTTCGGCCATCTGTCTTTCCGCCTTGTTATAGAACGGACGTAAACCGCAGCGGTTCAAACAACCGGAACGGACAACCTCCCTTACAGACGCGGGGAAATCCTTTTGCACCACCGTTTGCTGAGGCAGATAGCCGATCTCTCCACGCGCCAAACCGTCTCCTGTTATAATTTCTCCTGTAATCGGCGTTTTTAATTTTAATATTGTTTTCATCAATGTGCTTTTGCCAGAACCGTTCTCTCCGACAATACACAGATAGTCCCCGGCGTTTACCTCAAAAGAGAGGCCGGAAATTACGGTCTTTCCTTCATAACCCAGGGAAAGATTCCGACAAGTTAACTGTGGCATACGGCTCCTCCTTTACTTCAGCGCTTCTTTCAGCACATTCAGATTGCTTTCCATGATAGAGAGGTAGGTCGTTCCGCTATTCACATCGCTTGCCTTCACCGATTGCATAGAATCCAGCGCAAGAATTTGCTGATTTTTGTCCGTTGTATTGTTTATAATGGTTTTAGCGATGGACTGATCCGTGCTTTCGGTTACCATAATGGTGTGTAAGCCAAGTTCGTCCGCCTTTCCCGCAAGGAATATGACGGTTTCAAAGCTGGCCTCCGTTTCAGCGGAACAACCGGGAAATGCAGCGTGATAGCTTAGGCCGTAACTGTCTGCAAAGTACCGGAAGGGAAAGCGGTCACCGAACAACAGTGTTCCGACAGAGGCCGCGTTTACCGCCGTCTGATATTCCGCATCCAAAGCTGACAGCTTTTCGGTATAGGAAGCCAGATTGCGTTCATACTCCCCTGCGTTGCCGGCGTCCAATAATGAAAGCGCATCCGCAATGACCGAACAAAACACCTCAGCGTTTTTCAAAGAAAGCCATACATGCTCATCATACACGGCTTCTTCCGCATGGTCGTGGTCATGACCGTCGTCGTTGTCATCATCGTTGTGGTCATCGTCCTTGTGATCGTCGTCCTTGTGGTCATCGTCCTTGTGATCGTCATGGTCGTGATCTTCTTCCATACCTTCGATGATTTCCTCTGTCTTTACCGAATCTCCAAGCGCGTCCAGCAAATTGATTACGATCATATTCGGATTAGACGCTTCCGTAAGCACAGCGTCCACCCATTTGTCAGATTCGCCGCCCACATAAATAAACAGGTCGCAGGTTGAGATCTTTACGATATCATCGACCGAGGGCTGGTAGTTATGCAGATCAACGCCGCTGTCCATAAGAAGAGTCAAATCTATATTGTCTGCCTTGCTTCCGAGAATTTCCCGAGCCCAGTCATATTGCGGGAAAATAGTACAAACAACGCTGAGCTTTTTTTCTGCGTTTGCGTTGTCCATATTGGCGGTTTGATTACAGCCGGTCATCACCGTTGCCAGCAACAACAAGATAAGCATAATTGAAATAATTCGTTTCATAATATTAATAATAACCTCCGTATTGTCTGTTTTTGAGTACAATAAATACAAGGCAATGCCAAAAACTCCTTAAAAAAGAGCATGGCATCCCCTTGCGGAGGTCATCTCAATTATTCATTCTGATTTTTAATGACACAAGGCTTGATAATTCTATCTGAAAATAAATGCACTTAATAATTGAAACTACAGCAAATAAACTTAAGAATGCGAAAGACGCGCCGCAAACAGCCGCGCTGATCTGCTTTTTCAGGTTCTCAAAATTATATATTTGTTCGCAGGCCGTACAGCCGCCATGGACGCCATCATGGTCGTGCTCGTGATTTGCATGGGTAAAAATGAACATTTCTGAAAACAAGGAAATAACAACAACACATAGCAGTACGGCTAATGCTATGAGTCTTTTTTTCGTTTGTTTGTCCGTCATGTCATCTCCTCCTAACTATGGATCCAAATTGAAACACTGCTCCATTTTAGTATATCTGCTTACAAAAGTCAATATGGCACAGAATTTCAGGCCTCACATAAACAACCACAAGCTGACAGCCATAACTGCCATTCCGGCCACAAGACCATAGATTGATAAATGATGCTCTCCATATGCTCTCGCCGACGGAAGCAGCTCGTCTACCGAAATAAACACCATAATGCCTGCCACGATTGCGAATAAAATCCCATATACTGTGTCATTCATAAAAGGCATCAGGATCAGATATCCAATGAGAGCGCCTACAGGTTCCGACAAACCCGAAGCGAAAGAATATAAAAACGCTTTTTTCCTGCTCCCGGTTGCATAATAAATGGGAACGGACACGGCGATACCCTCTGGGATATTGTGAATTGCAATGGCCACAACGATGGGTATGGCCACAGAGGGCTCCTGCAAAGCAGAAACAAATGTCGCAAGACCTTCCGGAAAATTATGTATGCCGACTGCCAGCGCGGTAAAAAGCCCGGTACGCATCAGGCTTGATTTGTCCGTATGGTTCATACCGCCAGCTTCCATCAACGCCGGGTCTTTTACCTCATGGGGATTTTGCTCGCTGGGTATCAGCCTGTCGATAAAGCCAATCACAAGCATCCCCCCAAAGAAGCCCGCTATCGTGATGAGTGTACCTGTTTTTTCACCAAAGGATACGGAAAGAGCATCCTTTGCCTTAAAAAAAATCTCAATCATGGAAACATAAATCATAACACCGGCAGAAAACCCCAAGCTCACCGACAGGAATTTTTTATTGTCTGTTTTGGAAAAGAACGCAATCAAACTGCCGATACCTGTTGAAAGACCCGCTATTAGTGTAAGCACGAACGCAAAAACGACATTACTCATATGATCACCACCTACATAAACTATTTAGAAAACTTCAACTTTATTTAGTTAGCCACTGCTAACAAAATATATAACACACCTGCCGCTGCCTGTCAAGTGCTGATTCCGTCACCCACATCCATTTAAAGTTTGAGCAATTCGAACAATATCCGCACCACGTCTCCTCTTTGCACTGCTATATAATTTTATATATCGGCTCTCATCTTTATTCTTCTTTGCATCCATCAAAAGATATATGAAAATATCTGTCAAATCATCTTTACAATTTTCCAACCCCTGTTCAGCCACTTGCCGTGCTCTGTCAAAATTATTATGTTCTTTATAATACGCTATCAATGCTGCATATGTATCACTTTCTCTCCCCAAATGCGCCTCCAGATAAGAAACATATTTGTCATCTCTCCCATATTGATGGAATAATTCCGCCGCGTTTTTCTTATAATATACGGATTCCTCCATTATCTCAGCATAGGCAAGAAACTCCTCTGGTTTTATACACATTTTCTTCGAAAGTTCCAGCATTGGCTCATAATATCCATAAGACTTATAATAATCATGCTTAATCATGTCGGACAAAATCTTTTTTCGCAGCTCCCAGTCTTCCTGCTCAAATTTGCCCCTCTTTAATAAAGCTTCACATATCTTCCGGATTTCTTCTATCTCCCATTGATCGTCTGCGTATCGCTCAAACCTTAATTGATCAAGTAATTCTTGCAACAGTTCCCATGAAGATGAAAGCGCTGAAACCTCTTGCTGCGATTTTTTCAGTACTGGTTCTAAACACCTTAAACGGATATCCAGTGCCATCTCCTGCTTTCTTTTCAATTTTGTTTCAAACAGATGTTTCTCGTGAGAATACTCAATTTCAGAAAACATTTTGGAAAACATGATTTCTGCACATATGATTTCTGTATTTAATATATTCCGCATCTGGGAAAATAAACCTTCCGGAATCGCTTCGCCAATAAGTATGTGGGGATTGATCTTTCTGCATACGGGGTATTGGAATATCTTGACTAATATATTTGCAAGCTCCTTACTCTCCCATTGATCTGTCATTCTAACAACCGCTGTTACCCAGTCAGTTCCGACATCGCTGATATTTACCGACAACATCCCTTCTTTATCGGCATCTAAAACAGTAAACAGGGAATCCTCAGCATAATCTTCCGAATCCTCCGCTTCCTCCATCTTAAACTCCAGTCCGCATACCCTGTCCAGAATATCGGCTGCCGTTTTATACTCATTTAAAATCAGCAAATCATGGCATCCTCTAAATATTCTGTTTAGGAATGTCATCGCTTCAAACGGGTCATTATACCACGCTTCCCAGTCGTCCTTATAGTTACCTTCACCATCAAACTCATAATAATGCGTCTCATATTCAAGATAAAGTTCACCACTCCCAACCTTTTCGCAAAATTCCTCTATTTCGCTTTGACTTGGCATATACATGATTTTCTTTTCATCTGAAAGCGATATCAAAAAATCCTGCTGTCTTCCTTCCGACAGCAATCTGGCCTGTGACAAAATCCACGCATCCTTTTCAGCCTCAGACATTTTGCTTAACTGCTCTTCGACCTGTTTTATGAACATCATCATTTTCCCTTTCTATCTCATACCATACGATCTAAGCTCCTGATGGAATGCTGTTCGACGTGAAAAAGCAGCCCGATATTCCTCCATCAGTCTTGCCTTTCCCATCCATTCCCCCCGAGATTCCTTGACTTCCCCTAATGCCGCGATAAAGGCAGCACATTCCCCGTAATATTTACGATGGTTTCCCTGCATAATACCGTCCACCCGCAGCCTGATCCACTGGTCCAGCTTCTCCAGGACCCATTGCTCTTCTATCACCGGCATGGGGTTCATCGTCTTCCATCTATAAAAACATTCCCGAAAAAGAGAAGCGTCATCAATCTGGAACGGCTGGTTCAGCCCCTGTGAATATTCTTCTGCGGTAAACTCAGTTGATTGAATTATCTCCTCACATATAGTTCTGCAGCCCGCCAGCAAATCGGCTCCTTGATAGAGATACAAAAGAAACAATGCCATGCCCTTTTTCATAAATGTCGATGACCATCCAAGCGGCTCCTGCACATTCATACCGTTCTCAATAACATGCCGAAACTCACCACCCAAAAAAGCTAATGTAAGATATGTATTCCGGTCTATTATGTTCTCACTTAATTCACCAACCTGATATTGATAATTCCTTTCTTTGTCCGATTTCTCGAAACAATTATGATAAATAACTCTTGCCTCTTCCTTGTAACCGGAAAAATCAAGACTTTCAACGACCATACGCAGATAATGCACCGGCCTGGTATCTGACCGAAAAGCTTCCAGCCAGCACCACTCTGCTTCATTCTGCATGTTCAACCTCTGGGCATATACCGCTGTCAGAAGTGCTGACTGGCTGCGGACGATATATTGGGGTTGGATTACCTGAAGCGCTTCCTGGCCCACCTGAAACTGTTCTTCATCTTTTCCACTCATAAAGTTCTGTTTCAAAATCTGCTCATAAAGGCCCGGATGCCAACCGGAAAATTTTCTGGCGGCTTCCAGTGCCTGCCCGGAATCATTTTGCAACGCTACCGCTTCTGTCAAAAGTCTTTCTGCATTCTTTCCTTCACATGCGCCCAGATACTCAATCCACAACCCCAAAAAATCAGACAGCTGCTCAAGTTCTGCATTTCCCGCCTGCATCAATGCCTCCAATGTGATATCGCGGCATTTCGAATTGCAAATGATCCGGTAAAGAGCATCCGGACGTTCTGCCAGTGAATTCGTCCAGTATGCCGCACAGAGCGCATCCATAATAAGCTGTCGGTAGTTATATGAACCTATTTTATGGCCAGCAATCTCTGCCAGGCGCAGTGAAGCCTCCTCATATTCTGAATAATCACCCTCCACCACAACTTCCAGTGATATCAGCATATCAGCAATCTCATAACATTCCCGATACAATTCACAATCTACACATTGATGAATGAGATTGCAGGCTTCCTCTATAATTCCCACAATATTTTCCGGGTCTTCAAATATAAACTCATCTTCTGAGCTGCTATACCAGTCATCATATTCTTCATTTAAGTTCCCAACCAGGCAAAGCTCTCCGTTTTCAATCAGCAGTAATTTTTCCCGGATTTGACATAGCTTTCTTTGAATTTCTTCCGCATTGTATTGTTCCGGCAGTTGCTTCTTATCTTCTACCAACGCTTCCCCAGCTATCCCATACAATTTTTCCAAAAACCCCGGTCGCTGCTCCTCCGGCAGAGTACGGGCAACATTATGTATGAATTCCGTCAGCTTTTCCTGCGGTAAATCCATAGCAATCGTATCGATTTTCCTTATAAACTGTGTCAAATTCATAGTTTTACCACCTTTCCACATCAATGAGGTTGCTGGTATACTTGATTTCTCCAGCCAGCACACCGTCAAAAAATTTCTGCTTATTATTGATATAGTCAATGCTCTTATGAATCTCATCGATCTGGCTCAACAGTAATTCTTTTTGAACAGCTAACAGCTTTTGGCGTTCGGGGATTGATGACGAACCTTCTAAACATAAATTCATATATTGTTTCATATCCTTAATGCTCATACCGCATTTTCGCAGACACTGCAGGCTCTTTAACCACTGAATATTCCTTTCGTCAAAATTGCGGTAGTTGTTCTTATCCCTTTTTACCGTTGGAACAAGACCCTCGTTGCAATAAAATCTTAGCGTTTCATAAGTGATGCCGACCTGTTCACATGCTTCTTTCATCGTACACATGAGATATCCCTCCAAAATTTGCAGAAGTTCCTATTTACCTATTGCCCTGTTGTAACCACCGGGTTGTATAATACTATTGTAAGTCGGATTTATCATTTGGTCAAGGAGGATCAGCAAATGAAGGTTGTATTAGTTAACGGAAGTCCCAATGCCAACGGATGTGTCTACACGGGACTTAGCATTATCAAGGAGCAATTGGCAGTACATGGCGTTGACTCCGAGATTTATCAGGTAGGCAACAAGCCGATTGTGGGCTGCACCGGGTGCAGAACCTGCAGGCAGCCGGGCAAAAGCGGAAGAGCTTCCGGCTGTCATGACAAACTTTATCCGCTAACCCTATTTCCGTTTTTGCCAGGAAGGAGTGATACAAAATTATGATAAAAACTACATTTCAGGACAAATCTCTTTCTTTACTGGGATTTGGTACCATGCGCCTGCCGGTTTCGGGGGAAGGCGCGAACGCACCGATCGACGAGGAAGCGGTAAATCAAATGGTGCGGTATGCCCATGAACATGGCGTCAACTATTACGATACCGCGTACCCATATCATGCCGGCGAATCAGAGCGGGTAATTGGCCGCCTGCTCCGGCAGTTTCCCCGTGAGAGCTATTATCTGGCTACCAAATATCCAGGACACCAGATTTCCTCAAGCTATAACCCAAAGGAAATTTTTGAAAAGCAGCTTGAGAAATGCGGTGTGGAGTATTTTGACTTCTATCTCTTACATAATGTGTACGAAAGTTCGATTTCGACCTATACGGATCCCCGCTGGAGCATTATCGACTATTTTGTAGAGCAGAAGAAACAGGGGCGTATTCACCATCTTGGATTTTCCAGCCACGGCGGCCTTGAAAATTTGCGACAGTTTTTAGACGAATACGGCGATGTCATGGAATTCTGCCAGATTCAACTCAATTACCTTGACTGGTCGCTGCAGTATGCCAACGAAAAATATGAACTCCTGACCGAAAGGGGCATTCCGGTTTGGGTAATGGAGCCGGTTCGGGGAGGGAGACTTGCGGTATTATCGGAAAATGAAGAAGCAAAATTAAAAACGATGCGTCCGGACGAATCGGTTGCTTCATGGGGGTTTCGCTGGCTTCAATCGCTGTCAAATGTGAAAATGATACTTAGCGGCATGTCAAACATGGAGCAGATGGCGGATAACGTCAAGACGTTTACAACAAACGCTCCGCTTAGCGAAACCGAAACAGGTCTGCTTTATGAAATTGCTGAGGGCATGAAAAATTCCTTGCCATGTACCTCATGTCGTTATTGCTGTGAAGATTGTCCGCAGGGACTTGATATTCCGGCGCTGCTTAATCTTTACAACCAGCTGCGCTTTTCACCCAATCTAAACATCGGGATGAGGATGGAAGCCCTCACTCCGGAAAAGCGGCCGTCAGCCTGTATCGCTTGCGGCGCATGCAGTAAAATGTGTCCGCAGAACATCGATATTCCGGCCGCCATGCAAGAATTTTCAGAGGCCTTATCAAAGATGCCAAGCTGGGCAGAAATCTGCCGTCAGCGTGACGCAGTGGCTCGGAAATAGAGTTTTTTTATACAGGTTAACCCTCTGTCTGCCGGTATGCTGTTGCGGGTATGACAGAGGGCTGGCAGCTGTTAACAAAAAGTCAAAACCTGATTATCTGCATCAAGCTTCGCTTTTCTACCAATGGGAAAGATCGCATGGTTTACGCCATGTCCGAAATCATCACAGTATATAACAGGTACTCCGTGTTTCGTTCCAAAGCGGGCAAGACGTGTAAGCAAATCCTCGGGGATATTTTCCGCGTAATGCCCAAAAACCAATCCTGCAACATTGTTTATGAATTCGTGTTGTTCTATATGCGATACAAAAGAACTGACTTTGGCAACATCACTAAATTTTTCGTGGTCTTCCAAAAACAAGATATATTTCGTTTCTTTATCATATTTGAAATATTTATTCCCTAAAAGTAAAGCAAAATTTCTTAAATAGCCGCCGATTAAAAAACCTTCACTTGCTCCAGCGTTCATGGTATGCCAACTGCTGTTTTTTGTGAAAATTTCAATATTTTCTTCTATGAAATGAGAGGAAAACTGTTTGTAATCATAATATCTTAGATCGCGAAACATCCCTGGTCCCTGCCCATAATAAACGGTGATTCCAGTCATTGCATGAACAGCGTTTAATATCGTCGTTCCGTCGCTGAAACTACAATAAAATTTAGGATTGCATTTGATATTTTCATAATCGATATATGGGAGAAGTTCATTGCCTCCTTCGCCGCCTCCGAAAAGGATCATCTTAATACATTTGTCTGAAACCATATCTGTAAAATCGTCTGCACGTTCCTGTTCGGACGCCAAATAGCCGTATGTATTCTTATAGACATTTTTCCCAAGCTTGACATGATAACCCAGTGATTCCAATGTTTTTATACTTTTCTCAAGCCTTTCGGCCCTGGCAATATGACTGGGACAAATAATTCCGATTGTATCGCCTTTATTCAGTTTATTAATATTCATGTTGCACCACCCTATTTTATATTTTTTGCATTGCAATTAATTGTACCACACCAAACCTGACAACAGTGAGCCATTTCACAAATGAAAAATGCATTTCACATCCCTGTTCAGCTCTTTAGACTTTATCATAATTAGTAATTCCTCAAGCGCAGATAACGAGGAAATACTACACAACAGAATACCGGCTTTTATGATATCGAATTCCATAAATAAAAAAGGAAAAACGAATAGCATAAGGCCTGCAAGTTTATTAGCATATGTATGCAACGCAGCAAAACTGTGATATCTTACCAGGCCCACCGCATAAGATGCCATGCGGATAATTATTATCATTCCAATCCACAACCAAAGCCATACAGGGATTGCTATGATTCTAAAAAAACAGGAAAATGCTATAACCAGGAATACCAGATCCGCAATACTGTCTAAAACCATTCCTATCTGGCTTACTGTTCTTGTCTTTCTTGCAATATACCCATCTAATATATCACTAATACCGCAAAACACATATAGATATAGAAAAACTGGCGATAAAGGCTTAAAAAACAGCATTGAAAATGCGCCAATAATTCTGGTTATTGTAATTGTATTTGCTATATTCTTCACTTTCTTCACCTTTGCGAATTCCTATTTTATTCCATAAAATCCAGCCTGCAGATAGGACAACCATAATATTTGCACGGTTTGAAAACCACATTCTCCTATCCTGCGACATTTTCCTAAATTGTGCCAATAAAGCCTTATGCTATAGTCCTAATTCCTCATTTACAAGAATTATTGTTATTTTAAGTCCTTGCGGCTGCTTTCTATGAATTGTCATAACACCACATATACATTCAGGAGATAAACAATCTTCACATTTTCCAGTGATAACACAAGGAGTTTTCCGATTATATCTTTTTGCATTCTTGACCGCAGCAGTATTTCGTGCCCGCTTTATAGCTTCCTCAAGGGATTCAGCAATCTTATTTTTTCCTATAACATAGATGACTTGCTTCGGCCCGTAACAAGTTGCGGCAACACGATTACCTGTGCCATCAATATTGACGATCTGACCGTCATAGGAAACTGCGTTAGCCGATGTCAAATATAGATCTGCTAACAGCGCTTTCTTCGTTTCATCTTCTGAGCAGGCGGGAATATGTTGATATATAGCAGAAACCTGTTTAGCCCAAATCTCCTTAATTCCCAACGTTTCTAAGGTCAATGAATTCCCCATTCCGATAATCATATCATCATTCACAGGAAACGTTTCTAAAATATAATGAAAAGCTTCTTGTTTATCGCTGCAAACGACTGTGTTAAATCCTCTTTTTGTGAAACGTTCTCGAAGGTGCTCTAAATTATAGTTCATACTATTAGCCTCGTCTTTCCTGAAAATATAGTTTTCTGTTTGCGTATATACTCTTTCATATGCAAAGACCACGCGAACTAATGTTCTATTATCTTATCATAAAATCGGACAAATGTAAATCCAACTACACAAATAATTGTAAGTATAATCTTAACTTCCTGATTTTTTCCCACTAACCATTCAAAAATCAAGATCATTCACAATTCATCAGCTGGTTTACTCTCGATAAACTCCAT
>Ga0153928_1000689_pt1 | contig 16163 bp, 14 predicted proteins | sample TSNJ012MetaG_FD_106656 | JGI IMG/M metagenome (GOLD analysis project Ga0153928, IMG submission 106656) | Attine ant fungus gardens microbial communities from New Jersey, USA - TSNJ012 MetaG | ecosystem: Host-associated > Fungi > Mycelium > Unclassified | place: USA: New Jersey, Wharton State... | reverse complement strand
CTCCTCGCGGATGCGGGTGGCGGCCTCGTCGACCTCGTAAAGGGTCAGATCCTTGCCGCCGGTGATGGAGATCAGCACGCCGCGGGCGCCGCGCATGGACACGTCGTCGATCAGCGGATTGGAGATCGCGGCCTCGGCGGCAGTGAGCGCGCGCTTCTCGCCCGAGGCTTCGCCCGTACCCATCATCGCCTTGCCCATCTCGCGCATCACGGCGCGCACGTCGGCGAAGTCGAGATTGATCAGCCCTTCCTTCACCATCAGGTCGGTAATGCAGGCGACGCCCGAGTAGAGCACCTGGTCGGCCATCGCGAAGGCGTCGGCGAACGTGGTCTTCTCGTTCGCCACCCGGAACAGATTCTGGTTGGGGATTATCAGCAACGTGTCGACGTGCTTCTGCAGTTCGGAGATGCCCGATTCGGCAACCTTCTGGCGGCGCTGGCCCTCGAACTGGAACGGCTTGGTGACGACGCCGACCGTGAGGATGCCGAGTTCGCGCGCGACCCGCGCGACGACCGGCGATGCGCCGGTGCCGGTGCCGCCGCCCATGCCGGCGGTGACGAACACCATGTGGGCGCCGGTGAGATGATCGCGGATTTCGTCGATCACCTCTTCGGCCGCCGCGCGCCCGACTTCCGGCTGCGATCCGGCGCCGAGTCCCTCGGTCACCTGGACGCCCATCTGGATGATGCGCTCGGACTTCGACATCGTGAGCGCCTGCGCGTCCGTGTTGGCGACGACGAAGTCGCAGCCGACGAGGCCGGCGGTGATCATGTTGTTGACCGCGTTGCCGCCGGCGCCCCCGACACCGAACACCGTGATGCGCGGCTTGAGTTCCCGGATGTCGGGCATTTTCAGATTGATGGTCATGGCTGCCTCATCGAAAGCACGGGCGCGAACGCCTCTCCGGCCGGTCCGCCGCCGGCCGATCGGTGATCTGCGAATCACGGGTCATCAAAAGCTCTCCCGGAGCCATCGTCCGACCCGTGCGAAGTAGCCGTCCGTCCCCGTCATCAGGTGCCGCGTGCGACGCGGTTCGTAGTGTTCGAGGTAAGCGATCTGCGGATAAACGAGCAGCCCAGCGGCGGCCGCGAAGGCCGGCCCCTTGGCGATGTCGGGCAGGCCGGCGATGCCGAGCGGGCGGCCGATGCGCACCTGGCGGCCGAGAATGCGCGCGGCGACCTCGGGCAAGCCGGCGAGCTGGCTCGATCCGCCGACGAGCACCACGGGCCCGTGCGGGTCCGCCGCGAAGGGCGATGCCGCGAGCCGGTCGCGCACCATTTCGAGAATTTCTTCGACGCGCGGCGCGATGATCCGGGTGATGGCGGCGCGGGGCACGAGTTGCGGCGGCTCGCTTTCGTGTTCGCCGACCGGCGCGACGCTGATCATGGCGCGATCGTCGGAGCGGCCGACGATGGTCGAGCCGTGCAGGATTTTGATCCGCTCGGCGTCGGCGATGCGCGCGTTGAGCCCGCGCGCAAGGTCCATGGTAATGTGATTGCCGCCGAGCGCGAAGCCGTCGGCGTGCACGAAGCGACCGGCGGAGAACACCACCGTGGTCGTGGTGCCCGCCCCCATGTCGACGACCGCGGTGCCGAGGTCGGCCTCATCGTCCGCAAGCACGCTTTGCGCGGCGACATAAGGCGTGGCGACCATCGCCTCGACCGCGAGGTGGCCCTGCTCGACCGTGAGCATCAGATTGCGGGCCGCAGCCGCGTCGACAGTGACCACGTGCATGTCGACGCCGAGGCGGCGGCCGAGCATGCCGCGCGGATCGCGGATGGAGTGCACGTCATCGATGGTAAAGCCGATCGGGAGCGAATGCAGCACGGCGCGGCCCTGGCGCACCGAATGGCGGCTGCCGGCCGCGAGCACGCGCTCGATATCGGCCTCGCCGGCAGTCCCGCGCAGCGGCACGCTCGCCGCGTAACGCTCGCTCCCAATGCGGCCGGCCGAAACGGAAACGATGACCGATTCGATGTGAACGCCCGCCGCGCGTTCGGCGCCGTCAACGGCTTGGCGGATCGCCGCCTCGGCTTCGGTGAGGTCGACCACGGTGCCGGCCTTCATGCCGCGCGCCTGGGTGTGGCCAAGCCCGAGCACCTCGACCGCGTGGCTGCGCCGGCGCAGGACTTCCTGCGGCGAGCGCGGCGTAAGCCGGCCGATCAGGCAGGCGATCTTGCTGGTGCCCATGTCGAGCGCGCACACGACCGCCGAGCGCTTCGCCGACACCGGCTTCATCTTGGGGGTGAGGCCGTGCTCAAGCGAGCTCATACGTCGCCCCGCTTGTGCTTGGCCGTCTTGTCCTTGAGCGCGTCCTCGCGCGCCTGCGCGGCCTCGTCGGAAAGGCGGACGCTCACGCGGTCGGGCAGGCGCAGATCGATCGCGGCGATGTCGCGGCTGATCAAATGTTTGTCGCGATCGAGTTCGGCGAGCGTGTCCAGCGCGCGCGGCAAATCGCCCTCGGGCAGGCGCACGTCGAGCCCGTTCTTGAGCTTGAGGTTCCAGCGCCGCTCGGCGACGAGCACCGACGCGCGGACCTGATCGCGGATCTCGGGATGGGCATCGAGGAGCGCGAGAAAGGCGCGTGCGCGCGTCGCCGCGCCAGCGCCGACGACGAGCGGCAGGTGCGCAAAGTGCCAGTCGGCGGCGAGCGGCCCGACCACCGTGCCGTCGGCGGAAATCACCGACACGTTGCCGTCGCGCTGCCACAGCGCGAAGGCGTCGCGCTCGGTCACCGTGATCTGCAGGCGGTCGGGATAGAGCTTGCGCACCGACGCCTCGCGGATCCACGGGATCGCGCGCAGGCGCGCGCGCGCGCCATCGACATCGAGGAAGAGGAGCGAGGCGCGGTCGGTGATGCCGGCGGCCGCGAAAATTTCCGCGCGGCTCACGTGTTTCTCGCCGGAGAGCGAAACGGCGGCGATCCGAAATCCGGCGGCGTTCGCCGCCGCATCGCGCGCGTCGCTCAGAGCCTCCATGATCATCGGGACGTGGCCGCCTTTCGCTGCGCCGTAACCGATGCTGGCGAGGATAAGCAGCGCCGATGCCGCCGCACCGGCCCAGCGCGGCAGCCTCAGGTCCGCCATCCGCGTCGACCAGTTTCGCATGAACCGGGTGATTCGGGTCGGACGTTTTGCGCTGCGGCGCGGGCGCGCGGACGCGTTCCCGGCGGGCTTCGCCGGGCTCGTTTGCTCAGACCGCTTCAGCGGTTGAGCGAGGCGTCCTCGACCATCCATCGCACCAGCTCACCGAACGAAATACCCGCATGCGCCGCCATTTCCGGCACCAGCGAGGTCGCGGTCATGCCGGGTTGGGTATTGATTTCCAGACAGACCAAGCCCCCAGTCCCCTCCGCGCTGCCGTCGTAGCGGAAGTCGGCACGGCTCACGCCCCGGCAGCCGAGCGCCTGATGGGCCGCAACCGCCAGTCTTCGGACCTCTAGGTAAACAATTGGTGAAATTGCCGCCGGCAGGACGTGACGGGACCCGCCGGGGGCGTATTTGGCCTCGTAGTCGTAAAACCCCGCTGCCGGCAGGATTTCGATCACGTCGAGGGCGCGGTCGCCGATGACCGCGCAGGTCAGCTCCTTGCCGGGCACGTAGCGCTCGGCGATGAGTTCGTCGCCATAAGGCCAGTCGTCCCGGGTCAGCTCCTGGGGCGGATGCTCGTGCTCCTCGGTGACGATGAAGACGCCGACGCTCGAGCCCTCGCCGAGCGGCTTGATCACGTAGGGCCGCGGCAACACGTGGCGCTGCGCCGCCTCCGACCGGGAAACCACCATCCCCTCGGGCGCCGGAATACCGGCGGCGCGGAACACGGTCTTTGCCATGTCCTTGCGCATGGCGAGCGCCGAGGCGAGGACGCCGGAGTGCGTGTAGGGAATCCCGACGATCTCAAGGATGCCCTGGAGCGTGCCATCCTCGCCCGGGCGGCCGTGCAGCACGTTGAGCGCCACATCCGGGCGCAGCGTGTGGAGCACCGAGGCAATGTCGCGCCCGACGTCGATCCGGGTGACGCGATAGCCCTGCTGCTCCAGCGCCTCGGCGCAGGCGCGCCCGGAATTGACCGACACCTCCCGCTCGGCCGACCAGCCGCCCATCAGGACGGCGACATGCTTTGCCTTCGCCATGCGCTTCCGCGAATCACTCTCTTTTTTGCAAAGAGAATCGGATTCATGCGGATTGCGCCACCCCGATCCGCTTGATTTCCCATTCGAGGTCGACGCCGGCGGTATCTTTGACGCGCGCACGCACGCTCTCGCCGAGCGCCTCGATGTCGGCGGCGGCGGCGTTGCCGAGGTTGATGAGAAAGTTGCAGTGCAGCTCGGAAACCTGCGCGTCGCCCCGCTTGAGCCCGCGGCAGCCGGCGGTATCGATCAATTGCCACGCCTTCGCGCCCGGCGGATTTTTGAAGGTCGAGCCGCCGGTGCGGCTTTTGACCGGCTGGGTCGCTTCGCGCGCCTCGGTGATCGCCTCCATCTCCGCCGCGATCCGGCGCGGGTCGCCGGGCTCGCCCTGGAGCAGCGCCTGCGTGAACACCACGTCGTCGGGGGCGCCGCAGTGGCGGTAGCTAAATCCCATCTCGGCGTTGGTGAACGTGCGGATGGTGCCGGCGCGGTCGACGCCGCGCGCCCCGATCAATACGTCCTTGGTCTCGCGGCCGTAGGCCCCGCCGTTCATTCGCAGCGCGCCGCCGACCGCGCCCGGGATGCCGCGCATGAACGCGAGTCCGGCGACGCCGGCTTCCTGCGCCGCGCGCGCGACGCGCACGTCCGGCACCGCGGCACCGACCCGCAGGCGCGTGCCTTCGACCGCGATGTCGCCAAAGCCGCGGCCAAGCCGGATCACGACGCCCGGCACGCCACCGTCGCGCACGATGAGATTGGAACCGAGACCGACGACGGTCACCGGCAGCTCGCGCGGCAGGCCGCCGAGCGCATAAGCGAGATCGGCCTCGTCTTCGGGAACAAACAAAACCTGCGCCGGCCCGCCGACCCGGAACCAGGTGAGTTCCGCAAGCGACTGGTTGGCCATGAGCCGCCCGCGCAACTGCGGCAGCCGCGCTTTGAGGTCGGGCACGATGTCGGGGAAGCTCATAGCTGCCCGGCAAGTGCGGCGAGGTCGCCCGGCAGCGCGTAGGCCCATTGGGTGATGTTGCCGGCGCCGAGACACACGATGTAGTCGCCGGGTTTGGCAAGGCCCTGCACCAGGCCCGCCAGTTGCTCCGGGGCGTCGAGCGCGATGACGTGGCGATGGCCGCGCACACGCAGGCCCTGCACCAGGCCGTCGCGGTCGGCGCCGGCGATGGGCGCCTCGCCCGCCGGATAGACGTGCGCGACGATCACCACGTCGGCATCGTTGAAACAGGTACAGAACTCGTCAAACAAAGAGGACAGCCGGGTGTAGCGATGCGGCTGCATCACCGCGATCACCTGGCCGGCGGTCGATTCGCGCGCGGCCTTGAGCACCGCGGCGATCTCCACCGGATGATGGCCGTAATCGTCGATGACGGTGACGCCGTTCCACTCGCCGGTGCGGGTGAAGCGCCGGCGCACGCCGGAGAAGCCGGCGAGCGCGTTGCGGATCGCCTCGTCTGCAATGCCGAGCTCATGCGCGACCGCCACGGCCGCGGTAGCGTTGAGAGCGTTGTGGCGTCCGGGCATCGGCAAGGCGAGATCGGCAACTTCGTGAGCCGGCGCGCCGATGCGGTCGCGAAACACCACGTTGAATTTGGAATGGCCGTCGGCGTGCGCGAGATCGACGAGGCGCACGTCGGCCTGCGGGTTTTCGCCGTAGGTGAGGATGCGGCGGTCGGCGATGCGGCCGACGAGCGTCTGCACCACCGGGTGATCGGTGCACATCACCGCGAAGCCGTAGAACGGCACGTTCTCGACGAACGCCTGGAACGCCGCCTGCACCGCCTCGAATGTTTGGAAGTGATCGAGGTGCTCGGGGTCGACGTTAGTCACGATGGCGATGTCGGCCGGCAGCTTGAGGAAGGTGCCGTCGGATTCGTCCGCCTCGACCACCATCCAGTCCCCGGCGCCGAGCCGCGAGTTGGTGCCGTAGGCGTTGATGATGCCGCCGTTGATCACCGTCGGGTCGAACTCTTCGAGCAGCGCGGCGACCATCGAGGTGGTCGTGGTCTTGCCGTGCGTGCCGGCGATGGCGACGCAGCTCTTGAGCCGCATCAGCTCGGCGAGCATCTCGGCGCGGCGCACCACCGGGATGCGCCCGGCGCGCGCCGCGGTGAGTTCCGGATTGTCGCGCTTGATGGCGGAGGAGACGACGACGACCGCGGCCCCCGCGACGTTATCTGATTCGTGGCCGACCTTGACTGCGATGCCCTTCTCGCGCAGGCGTTTGACGTTGGCGCTGTCCGCGACGTCGGAGCCGCGCACCGCATAGCCGAGGTTCGCCAGCACCTCGGCGATGCCGCTCATGCCAATGCCGCCGATGCCGACGAAATGGATCGGGCCGATGTCGCGCGGCAGTTTCATGGTGCGGCGTTCCCCTATATTCCCGGATGCGCGCGGTTTATGGCGCGGCCGAGGCGTGAGAGCAAAAGTGATGGATACTCCTCCCTCTCTCTGCGCATTTGAGGTATACTGGCTTCATGACCAAGCTTCTTGATCAAGCTATCGCGAAAGTGCGCACGCTTCCTGAAGACGAGCAGGACGCGCTCGCCTTGGCAATGCTCTCGATGACCGAATCGGATGCGGCCGCTGTGCCTCTCGATGAGGAAACCCGCGCGGCTATCCGCGAGGGATTGGCACAGGCCGAACGTGGAGATTTCGTGCCAGACGAAATCGTCGCGGAGGCCAATAAACGCCACGGGATATGAGAGTTCGATATACGCCGCGGGCGTTTGCCGATCGCGAGGCGATCTTCGAATACCTCGACAGGCGAAACCCACGCGCGGCACGCGACGTAAAAGCGTACATTGATAAACGCATCAACGGCCTTCAAAATTTTCCAGAACGGCACAGATTGATCAAAGAACTCAACGTTCGTGCGCTCTGGCTCGGACGTTATCCGTACATAGTGTATTACCGCGTCGGCAAGGATGAGGTCTCGATTATTCATATTCGTCATGGTACTCGTCGTCCTTGGGAAGGCGAAAATTGATCACGATTTAGTTTTCCCGGATTTCGCTGCGCTTTCATCCGGGCTCCGAAAGTTTTGCCCCGCGTATCACCAGATCGGCCAGGCGCTCGGCGGCATCGGGAGCGCCGGCCGCCATGGCGTGCGTCTTCACGCGACGCGGCGGCGCCTGATCGGCGAATAATCGTGGCCAGCCTCCGCAACGGACAGGTCATGCGCGGCTTGCAAATTCAACCAAAACCGCGGGTCCGTCCCGAAATAGCGTCCGAGCCTAATCGCCGTGTCCGCCGACAGGTCGCGCTCGCCGCGCATGATTTCAGTGATCCGGTTCGCCGGCACATTGAGCGCCTTCGCCAAAGCCCGCGCGCTCATTCCTAGTGGCGCGAGATATTCCTCGCGCAACACTTCGCCGGGATGGGTTCGCACTCGCGCCATCGTTCTTTCTCCATCAGTGATAATCGACAATCTCTACGGATTCCGGTCCGTTCGGCCCCCAACGAAAGCACACGCGCCATTGCCGGTTCACCCGGATGCTGTACTGGCCTGCTCGATCGCCCTTTAGCGATTCCAGCTGATTGCCTGGCGGCGACCGCAGGTCAGTCAACTTGGTTGCGGCATCCAGCATATCGAGCTTGCGTACCGCGACAGATTTGAAGCTTCGCCAGCGCGAAGGACAATTGCCTTCCCGAAACAGCCTCTCCGTCACGCGATCGGCGAAGCTCCGGATCATGTCGTAATATGCGTTATGTATCGCATAACAGTCAAGCGAAGCGCTACGAAAGTTTCGCCACGCGTATCACCAGATCGGCGAGGCGCTCGGCGGCGTCGGGAGCGCCCGCGGCGCGTGCGCCGGCCGCCATGGCGGCGAGCCGAGCCGGGTCGGCGGCGAGCGCGGCGATCTCGCGCGCGAGGCGCTCCGGCGTGAAGGCGTCCTGGCGCAACAGGATGGCGCCGCCGGCCGCCTCGAGCACGCGGGCGTTCGCGAGCTGATCCTGATCGAGCGCGTGGGGCAGCGGAACAAGCACGGCGGGCCGGCCGAGCGCGGCAAGCTCGGCGACCGTCGAGGCGCCGGAGCGCGAGACCACGAGATGGGCCGCGGCGATGCGCGCGGGCAGATCGTGGAAGAACGGCGCCACCTCGGCGGTGACAGCGAGCCGCGCATAGGTCGCGCGCACGCGCTCGATATCCTCGGAGCGCGCCTGCTGCACGACCAGAAGCCGCGCGCGTACTTTCTCATCGAGCCGCTCGACCGCAGGCGGCACCACGTCGGCCATGATGCGGGCGCCCTGGCTGCCGCCGAAGGCGAGCAGGCGAAACGGGCCGGTCGGTTCGGGCGGCGCATAGGGAGCGATCGCCGCGATCACCGCCGGGCGCAGCGGGTTGCCGGTGCGCGTCGCCTTGCGGGCGAGCGCCGGCTCGGCGGCGAGCACGCCGGCGAAGCTCGTGGCGATCGCGGTGACGCGGGGCGCCAGCAGCCGGTTGGCACGGCCCATGACACCGTTCTGCTCGTGGATGAGGCTCGGGATGCGGCGCAGGCGGGCGGCGAGCACCGCCGGAATGCTGGGATAGCCGCCGAAGCCGACGACTGCCGCCGGCCGCAGGCGGCCGAGCAGGCCGTAGGCTTTGGCGACGCCGAGCGCGATGACCGCGCCCGCCTTGGCGTAGCCGACGGCGCCGCGCGGGGTCGCGCTCGGGATCACGTGGGTGGCGCGCGCGGGAAACTTGCCGCCGTAGCTCGCCGCGCGCGCGTCGGTCGCGAGTTCGATGGCGATGCCGTGCGCAGCAAGCGACGCCGCGAGCGCCTCCGCCGGGAACAAATGCCCGCCGGTGCCCCCGGCGGCGAGCAGGACGAGGGGCGCGGCGCGCGTGCTCAGGCCGGCCTCCCGGCGGCGGCGACCTCCGGCGGGGCTGCATCGGCGAGCATGGGCGCGCGCGGGCGACCGCGCGAGAGAGCGAGCAGCATGCCCATGCCGTAGGCGAGCGAGATCATCGAGGAGCCGCCGTAGGAGATGAACGGCAAGGTCATGCCCTTGGCCGGGATGAGGTGCAGGTTGACGGACATGTTGATCGCTGACTGCATGCCGAACAGCATCGAAAGCCCCGCCATGGCAAAGCGCGTGAACGGGTCCTCGTCGCGCAGCGCATGGCGCAGCGCACGGATCACGATGAAGGCGAAGAGCGCGACCAAAACGAGGCACAGCACGATGCCGAACTCCTCGGCCGCGACCGCAAACGGGTAATCCGCGTGGCTGTCCGGGAGGATGCGCTTGACTGTCCCCTCCCCCGGCCCGCGGCCGAACCAGCCGCCGCGCACGAAGGATTCGACCGCGGTGTCGACCTGGAACGTGTCGCCCGAGCCTTTGTCGAGAAAGCGCTGGATGCGGCTTGCGACGTGCGGAACGGTGGCATAGGCGCCGGCAAGGCCGACGACGGCGGTGCCGGCAAGCCCGAGCACCCAGACGATGCGCATGCCGGCCATGAAGAACAGCGCGCCCCACACTAGCGCGATCAGCATGGCCTGGCCGAAGTCGGGCTGGGCCACGAGCAAGGTGAGCACCATCAGGAGCAGCGCCAGCGAGGCGGTGTTGGCGGGCATTTCCGGCCGCCGCACCGATTCCCCGAACAGCCACGAGATCAGGATCACGAAGGCCGGCTTGAGAAACTCGGACGGCTGGAGGCTGATGCCGAGAAGCGTGATCCAGCGCCGCGCGCCCTTGACCTCGGCGCCGTACCAGAGCGTGGCGGCGGTCAGCACCAAACTCACCGCGAACACCACGAGGGCGATGCGCCGAAGCTGGCGCGGCGGCAGGAACGAGGTCGCGATCAGCACCAGGAAGGCGGGCGCAAGAAACATCACGTGGCGGTTGACGAAGTAAAACGGGTCGAGCCCGAGCCGCGCGGCGACCGGCGGGCTTGCCGCGAGCGAGAGCACGATGCCGGCGAGCATGAGGGTGGCGAGCGCCGCGAGCATCAGCTTGTCGACCGTCCACCACCAGGCGCCGAAGGTCGTGCGTTCCGTGCGCGAGACCATGAGGTCGTTCCCCTATCCCGGCGCTAGTGGTGCCCCGAGCGTGGTTTACACGCGATTAAGCGAGGATCGTCCCCGCGCCATTGTTCCGCGTTGTAGACCGATTGATTTGCTCATTGTTTTCCCGCGGCACTCCATTGTTCCTGCCGCACTGCAACAATTCGCCGGTCCATTCTTTTTTGTCAATGATATCAATTATATCCGATGATGCCGGATCGCAAAACTGCAGCGCCGACCGCTCCCGCCGCCATTGTATTTTCATTGATAGATACAATAAGACGGCTGATTTTGCTGCAGTGCGGCGCGATCACGACACCTCGTTCCGCGGCCACTGGGCGCGCTATCAGCAACGACATTTGCAAGCGCCGGTGTGGCCAGCCATGGGTAACCTCCTTCATGCCATTGAGGTCGTCGGCACGTGGCCGAGGCCCCGTCAAATTCCATTGGTGTAATTTAATAATTTAAAGAATGTCAGTCAAGGGCAACCGGCAAAAAATTTTGGTGGACGAAACCGCGCGGCCAACGGGCCCGATCTTGGCGGGCAGGTTGACCCGGGTCAAAGACAATTGCCGGAACTCCTTTGACCGCTTCCGAGGAGCTTAGCTCAGCGCGCGACGCGGCCGCGGATCAACTGACGGATGTGCTTGTGTGAAAAATTTCACATAAGCTTCGCTGACGGCGACGTAAGGTCACTTGGCCGGGGCTTGGCTCGTTGTCGGGGGAGTTCATGGCGATTCATGAAATGAGACCGAGCGGGCGCGGCGCCCGTTTGGCGCGGCTCGAGGCGGAGAATGCACGGCTGCGCCGGCTCGCCGCCGAGCTTTCCGCCGACGTCGGCGCGCTGCAGGCCGCGCTCGGGATCGAGCGGCGCGACGGGGCGGTCGATCCGGCACATCGTTTGCTGGTGGTGAGCGGAGGCGGACGCGGCGTGCGTGAATGACGCGGGTCTTCCGCCGCGATGAGCCGGCGCACCCGGCGTTCACGAGCCTAAGCATAACGCCAGCGCGCACCGGCGGAGAGCAAGTCGGCACAGGGCCCCAGCAAGAACCGATTTTGACTTGATGCTCCCGCCGAAGTCGTGCTTCGACAATCCGGGAAACAAGCGAGCTCGGCGCCGGCAGAGTCCATCCCATGCACATCGAGAAGCGGATATTGGTGACCGGGGGCGCGGGCTTTCTCGGCTCGCATTTGTGCGAGCGCCTGCTGGAGCAGGGCGCGAACGTCATCAGCGTCGATAATTTCTTCACCGGCACGCGCCGCAACGTCGAGCATTTGCTTAAACACCCGTACTTCGAGCTGATCCGGCACGACGTGACCTTTCCGCTCTACGTCGAGGTCGACGAGATTTTCAACCTCGCCTGCCCGGCCTCGCCGGTCCACTATCAGCACGATCCGGTGCAGACGACGAAGACGAGCGTGCACGGCGCCATCAACATGCTGGGGCTCGCGAAACGGGTGAAGGCAAAAATCCTCCAGGCATCGACCTCGGAAGTCTACGGCGACCCGACCATCCATCCGCAGACCGAGGATTACTGGGGCAACGTCAATCCGATCGGGCCGCGCTCGTGCTATGACGAGGGCAAGCGCTGCGCCGAGACGCTGTTCTTCGACTATTGGCGCCAGCACAAGGTCCCCATCAAGGTCGCCCGCATCTTCAACACCTACGGCCCGCGCATGCATCCGAACGACGGGCGGGTGGTGTCGAATTTCGTGATCCAGGCGCTGCTCGGGCGCGACATCACGGTCTACGGCGACGGCAGCCAGACGCGCTCGTTCTGCTACGTGAACGACCTGATCGACGGAATGATCCGGCTGATGAATACCCCGGCCGAGGTGACCGGCCCGATCAATCTCGGCAATTCGACCGAGTTCACGATTCTTGAACTGGCCGAGACCGTGATCGCACTGACCAAGTCACGCTCGAAAATCGTGCGCCGGACGCTGCCGCAGGACGATCCCAAGCAGCGCCAGCCGGACCTGTCGCTGGCCAAAAACGCACTGGACTGGTCGGCGCGCACGCCGCTGCGCGAAGGTCTCGTACCGACGATTGCATATTTCGAAAAGCTGATCGCCCGCCCCGACGTGCGCGCGATGCTGGCAGCGGACTCCGCAACGCCGGCGCAGCGAGCGGCCGCGTTGGCCAAGTAATATCACCCGCCGCCCATCGGTCGCACGCCCGGAAGCGAGAGCACCAGCTCGCGGAAGGCTGAGCCGCGCACCTCGAAATTCGGGTACTGGTCGAACGAGGCGCAGGCGGGCGAGAGCAGCACCACCGGCTCGGCGAGGCCCGAGGCCGCCGCGTCGGCGGCGGCAAGCGCCACCGCGCGATCGAGGGTGCCGGCGGCCGCATAGGGCACCTGCCCGTCCAACGTCGCGGCAAAGTCCTCGGCTGCCTCGCCGACCAGATAAGCCTTGCGGATGCGCGGGAAGAAGCCGGCCAGGCTGGTAATGCCGCCGGTCTTGGCGCGCCCGCCCGCGATCCAGAAAATATCCGTGAAGCTCGCGAGCGCGCGCGCCGCGGCGTCGGCGTTGGTCGCCTTGGAGTCGTTGACGAACAGCACGTTATCCTTGTGGCCGACCTGCTCCATGCGGTGGGCAAGGCCGGGAAACGAGACAAGACCCTGCTGGATCGCGGCTTGGGTCAGCCCAAGCGCGAGCGCGGCGCCGACTGCGCAGGCGGCGTTCTGGGCGTTGTGCAGCCCGCGCAGCGAGCCGATGCCGCCGATGTGGGCGACCGCGCGCGCAGTTCCGCCGGCAGCGCGCATCACCTGCTCGGCCTCGACGTAGAGCCCGTCGGGCAGCGGCCGGCGCACGGAAACGCGCACCACCGCGCGGCCGGCGCGCTCGATGCGGTCGGCGGCGGCCTGGCCCCAGTTGTCGTCGACGCCGACGATCGGCGTGCCGCCGGGCGCAACCCCGGCGACGAGCCGCTCCTTGATGGCGGCGTAGTCGCGCAAGGTACCGTGGCGGTCGAGGTGGTCTTCGCTCACGTTGAGCAGGATGCCGACCGAGGGGTCGAGGCTCGGGGCGAGGTCGATCTGATAGGACGAGCACTCGATCACGTGGGCATGGCCGCGGCGCGGCGGCGCGAGCGAAAGGATGGCGGTGCCGATGTTGCCGCCGCGCTCGGCGGAATAGCCGGCGGCAACGAGCAGATGGGCGACGAGCGCGGTGGTGGTCGACTTGCCGTTGGTGCCGGTAATCGCGACGAAGGGCGCGTCGGGCGCGACCGCGCGGCGCTGGCGGCAGTAAAGCTCGATGTCGCCGATCACCTCGACGGCGGCGTTGCGCGCAAGGCCGACCGACCAGTGCGGCGCCGGGTGCGTGAGCGGCACGCCGGGCGAGAGCACGAGGGCTGCGACGCGCGACCAGTCGATGCGGCGCAGATCCGCGACGGTGAAGCCCTCGGCGGCCGCCTCCGCCGCCTTTCCGGGCGCATCGTCCCAGGCGATCACCCCGGCGCCGCCGGCCGCAAGCGCGCGACAGACAGCAAGGCCGGACGCGCCAAGGCCGAACACCGCCAGGGTGCGTCCGGCAAAGGCGGTGAGCGGGATCATCGCAGTTTCAGGGTGGAGAGACCGGCGAGCGCGAGCACGAAGGCGACGATCCAGAAGCGGATGACGATCTGCGGCTCGGTCCAGCCGAGCTTTTCGAAATGATGATGGATCGGCGCCATGCGGAACACGCGGCGGCCGGTGAGGCGAAAGGACACGACCTGCACGATGACCGAGACCGCCTCGAGCACGAACAGACCGCCGATGATGGCGAGCACGATCTCATGCTTGGTGGCGACCGCGACCGCGCCAAGCATGCCGCCGAGCGCGAGCGAGCCGGTGTCGCCCATGAAGATCGAGGCGGGCGGCGCGTTGAACCAGAGAAACCCGACGCCGGCGCCGATCACCGAACCGCACACCACCGCAAGCTCGCCGGTGCCGGCAACCGCATGGATCTGCAGATAATCGGCGAACACCGTGTTGCCGACCAGATAGGCGATCGCGCCGAAGCTTCCCGACGCGATCATCACCGGCACGATGGCAAGACCGTCGAGGCCGTCGGTGAGGTTCACGGCATTGCCGGCGCCGACGATGATGAAGGCGCCGAAGGCGATGAAGAACCAGCCGAGGTCGAACACCAGCTCCTTGAAGAACGGCAACGTGAGCGAGGTGGAGAACGGCACGCGGCCGAGGTGGGCGAGTGCGTAGCAGGCGGTGGCGGCAATCAGGGTCTCGGCCAGCAGGCGGGTGCGGCCGGAAAAGCCGTGGTGGGTTTGTTTGGTGACTTTGAGATAATCGTCATAAAAACCGACGAGGCCGAAGCTCAAGGTGACCCCGAGCACGACCCAGACGTAGGGGTTGGCGAGATTGGCCCACAGCAGGGTCGAGACCAGGACGCCGGAGAGAATCATCAGGCCGCCCATGGTGGGCGTGCCGGTCTTGGTGAGGAGATGGGATTCAGGTCCGTCGGCGCGGATCGGCTGGCCCTTGCCCTGTTTGATGCGCAGGAGCTTGATGATGTGCGGGCCGCACAGGAACACGAAGATGAGCGCGGTGACGACCGCGCCCATGGCGCGAAAGGTGATGTAGCGGAAGACGTTGAGGACCGAGAGCCGGCCGGAAAGTTCGATCAGCCAATAGAGCATCAGGTCATCCTTGCGCGGGCGCGGGTTCGCCGGCTGCGTGCGGGTCGTAGCGGCGCTCGAGCGCCTTGACGAGCGGCCCCATGCGCGAGCCGAGCGAGCCCTTGACCATGACGGCGTCGCCGGCGCGCACCGCCGCCACCACCTTCGGCTCGAGCGCGGCGGCGCTCTCCGCATAGGCGCCGCGCCGCTCGGAGGGAAGGGCCTGCCAGAGCTCGTGCATGAGCGGGCCGGCACAGAACACGAGGTCGACCGCGTTTTCGACCACCGGCTCGAGCAGCGCGCGGTGCAACTCGGGGCCGCGCGCGCCGAGCTCCAGCATGTCGCCCACCACGGCGATGCGCCGGCCGCTCGCCGCGACCGGCATCTGCCCGAGCAGCGCGAGCGCGGCGCGCATCGAGGCCGGGTTGGCGTTGTAGCTCTCGTCGATGAGGATCGCCTCGCCGCCGGGGAGCGCGAGGCTCGAGCGCCGGCCGCGGCCGACCGGCGCGGCAAGCGACACCAGCGCGAGCGCGGCGACGGCGAGATCGGCGCCGGCGAGGCTCGCGGCGGCGAGCACGGCGAGCGAATTGAGCACCACGTGCCGGCCGGGCGCGCCGATTTTATAGGTCACCTCGGCGCCGAGGATATTCGCGCGCACGGTCGAGCAGTCCGGCCTGAAGGAGGCTTCGATCAGCCGCGCGTCGGCCTCGCCGCGGGTGCCGAAGCCGACGACGCGGGCACCGGCCGCCGCGGCGCGGCTCTTGAGCCGCTCGAACTGCGGGTTGTCGCGGTTGATCACCGCGGCGCCGCCGGGCTCGAGCCCGAGGAAGATTTCCGCCTTGGCGTCGGCAATCGCCTCGACCGAGTCGAAATATTCGAGATGCGCGGGCTCGACCGTCGTGACGATGGCAACATGCGGACGCACGAGCCGCGTGAGCGGCGTGATCTCGCCGGCGTGGTTCATGCCGATTTCGAACACGCCGAAACGCGCGCTCTGCGGCATGCGCGCGAGCGAAAGCGGCACGCCCCACTGGTTGTTATACGAGGCGGCCGAGGCATGGGTTTCACCTTCGCGCGCAAGCACGAGGTGGAGCGCATCCTTGGTGCCGGTCTTGCCGACTGAGCCGGTTACCGCGATGACCCGCGCGTTCGAACGCGTCCGCGCCGCGCGCGCGAGATCGACGAGGGCGGCGAGCACGTCGGGAACGATCAGTAGCGGCGCGTCGGGCGCGAAGGCGGTGCGCTTATCCGCCGCAACGACCGCGAGCCCGGCGCCGGCGTCGAGCGCCGCAGCGACGAAGTCGTGGCCGTCGCGGTTTTCGCCCTTGATGGCGAAGAAGGCTTCGCCGCGCGCGGCCGTGCGGCTGTCGATCGAGAGGCCCGGCACGCTCGCGGGCAAATTTCCCGCGCGCGT
>Ga0153928_1000688_pt1 | contig 16164 bp, 14 predicted proteins | sample TSNJ012MetaG_FD_106656 | JGI IMG/M metagenome (GOLD analysis project Ga0153928, IMG submission 106656) | Attine ant fungus gardens microbial communities from New Jersey, USA - TSNJ012 MetaG | ecosystem: Host-associated > Fungi > Mycelium > Unclassified | place: USA: New Jersey, Wharton State... | reverse complement strand
CACCTTTTTGCCATTTTTCGGTTCACATTCAATATTCAAACGCTCAAACATGGTGTCCGAAATATAATTTTCAATCGAACTGATGTGTACCGGCTGGCCTTTACGTCCCAGTACACAGTTTCCTTCGCACTGTTTCTCGTGATTGCAGACCAAAGAACAAATCAGTGACATCGGGTTATTATGAAATAACATCTGTCCCGCTTCGTACAGATTTCCTTCTTTAAAGGCCTTAATCACTGCCGGGATCGCTGTATGAATCGGACAGCCCTTCTGGCACATCGGATTCTTACAATTTAAACAACGGTTTGCTTCGTCAATAACATGTACTGCCATGGTGTCTTTTTTCCCCTTTTCTCAACACAAGTTAACTTTCTCGCCCTTATTCTATACCATTGGCAGGCGTCATCAAGCTTTCAAAGTCATTCCGGCCCGCAGCAAACGGAAGGTCCGGGCTGCCGCTCCCTGGTATAATTCTTCTGCCCTTGCTAAAGCCTCTTCAATATCCATAGCGCCGTTAATCGTGGGAATAATACTGTCAATACCAAAATCATAAATCTTCTCGGCACCGTTGCCCATTCCGCCGACAATCGCCACCGCCGGGATCCCCTTTTGCCGGCAACGCATTCCGATCCCGCTTGGCACTTTACCAAACGCCGACTGCCAGTCCATCCGGCCTTCCCCGGTAATCACCAGATCCACATCCGCAAGCAGTGTATCAAATTCAATTAAATCCAGCACCGTCTCAATCCCGGACTTCATATTGGCCTGTAAAAATACCTTAAGCGCCGCACCAAGGCCGCCGGCCGCACCGGTACCGGCGATTTGGTCCACATCAATGCCCGTAAGCGCCAGTAACAGCGCTGCATAATTCTTCATATCTGCTTCCATTTTATCCAGAATCTCCGGTGTTCCGCCTTTCTGCCTGCCAAAGGTATAGGTAGCACCGTCCGGCCCGGTCAACGGATTCGTCACATCACACATAACGGTAAATTCCGTCTCTTTCACAGCCGGATGAAGGCCGCTAAGATCAATCCGAACCACTTTACCAAGATCCTCGCCATAACCAGTCAGTGCCTGTCCCGAAGCATCCAGGAATTTCACGCCCAGAGCCGCCATTGCTCCCATCCCGCCGTCATTGGTGGCACTGCCGCCAATGGCAATCGCGACCTTCCGATAGCCCTGTTCCAGAGCGTCCTTGATCAACTCGCCGGTTCCATAAGTCGTCGTATGCAAGGGATTGCGTTTTTCCGCCGGTACCATCGGCAGACCGGAAGCAGCCGCCATCTCAATGACCGCCTGATCCCCGCCAAACACGCCATAAAAAGCTTCTGCTTCCTCCATCAGCGGTCCATGCACAGTGACTTTTTTGATCTGGCCATCCATTGCCTTCACCACTGCTTCAACGGTTCCTTCGCCGCCATCCGCCACCGGCACTCCCGCATATCGGCAATCCGGAAATACGTTCTTCGCCTCCTCTTCCAGAATCTTAATAATCTGCTCGGAAGATAATGTCCCCTTAAATGAATCTGATGCAAATAAAAATTTCATAGCTTCTCCCTTTCTCAGCCGTTCCCCTAAATTGTCCCAAGGAGATTAGCTTTGTGTTTTCTACCGGTTTATTGTAGCATAAATCCATTTGTTTTCCTATAGTCTTTGAGCAGCTTATCCGATTCTCTCCCGATACTCTGTTGGCGTACAAATAAAATATTTCTTAAAACACCGTGCAAAATACCGCTGATTGCTGTACCCTGTCTGCAATGCCACATCCTGGATCTTATTGGTCGGATTTTTCAAAAGCTGCTCGGCCATCTCCATCCGGCTGCGGAACAGATAATCGGTAAAATTTTCTCCTGCCTGTGCCTTGAACACCTGACGGACGTAATTAGGACTGAAATGCAGCATAGCGGCCAGTTGTTCCAGGCCAAATTCTTCATTGGCGAGATTCTGCTGGATCAGCGACTTCGCCTCGTAAATCATCCGGTCTCTCTGGTTCTCATGAATCATCGCAAACTGACTGCAGCATTTCCCAATATATTCAGCTAAAACCGCTTTGGCCTCCTGCAGGCTTCCGTAGAGGAAGTGGGTTCGCAAAAAGTTAAGGATCGTTTCATCTTCCCATGCCTGCATCTTATCACCGGCCTTGCTGATCAGATCCGACAGTTTTAAGACCAGCTTTGTCAGCGCCACGTTGACATACTCGCTTTTTTCCATGGGAAATTCCGCATAGATATCAAACAGCTTATCCAGTTCCTCCAGTGCTCCCTGCAGATGATTGGTCTCCGCATGGAACAGCAGGTATCCTTCCAGCTCAGAAATGCGGGCGGCAAACGCCTCTTCCGGGACACTAAAATACTTTTCCGAAACTTTGGCATCCCGGTATTTCAGGAAAACCATGTCCGGAGAAATCATCTTCTTCCAGGTATCAAGGGCCTGTCCATAGGAAGACAGAAGCCCCTGATACTCCCGGTAAACTTCACCCAGAGTACACTGCACCCCGATTCCATGATAATGTTCCATACTGCGGATGATTTTCTCCATGCCTTCCTGAATCAGCCGGACAAACTCCGAGCTTCCGGTTTTCCCGCCGGCAAAAAAGAGGACCAGCTGGTGCAGGCCATATCGGCCCTCCAAAAGCGTCAGTTCCGGGGAGAAATAATTGTCCTTGATAATATCCAGATACTGCTGCATATTTTCCCCGGACAGTTTATCCCCGGACAGTTTTTCCCCGGCACCACCGGACCCAGTGGTGAAACGCAGAACTCCCGCCACGTAGCATCGTGCATTCAGCGGAAAATCGATCTGCTCTGCACATTGCTCCAGTTCCGTTTCCGCTCCGCCATCCAGCATCCGTCTTACAAAATGCTCCCGGGATAACTCCCTCGTCTGCTGCAGCTGCTGGCTCATTCCTTCCAGGTTCTGCTGCAGCTGACTCTGCCGCTCCAGTTCCATGCGGATTTTATCCAATATGTCAAACAGTTCCCTCGGTAAAAACGGTTTTAACAAATATTCTCTCACGCCCAGATGCAGCGCCTCTCTGACATAGGAAAACTCATCGTAACCACTGATAATCACCGTCGGGATATCCGGATTAAATTCCCGGATACCTTTCAACATCGCCAAGCCATTCAGATGGGGCATACAGACATCCGTAATCAAAATATCCGGATTTAATGTTCTCATCATCTCAATCGCTTCAATCCCATCTGCCGCCTCCCCCACCACCTCATAGGGCATGTCTGAGTCGTTGATGCTTTGCGCAATCGTTTTTCTTACATCCTCTTCATCCTCAGCCAGAAGAATCTGATACTTCATATGCTCTCCTCCTAATCGGTAATGGCTTCCTTATTCCACGGCAGGCGCAGAATTGACCGGGTCCCCTTACCGGCTTCGCTTTCCAGATGCAGCCCGAAGCCAGCGCCATAGTACAGTTCGATGCGGTTGTTTACATTGTAAATGCCATAACCGCTTTCACTGTCAACCAGATAATGCTCCAGACGATAGTTCAACAGCTCCAACCGCTCCTGCGGGATCCCGATGCCGTCATCCTCTACATAGAACTCCAGGCATTCCTGTCCGTCTGCCAGCGTCTTCTGACTGGCCCGAATCCATATGGTTCCCTGCATATCCTTGTCTTTAATGCCATGATACAGTGCATTTTCCACCAGTGGCTGCAAAACCAGCTTAGGGATACTGCTGCCGAAGAACTCTTTAGGAACCGCAATCTCGTAGGACAACTGATGCCTATAGCGAATCTTCTGAATGTCCAGGTAGTTGCGGACATGCTCAATCTCATCGTGAACCGGTATGATCTCCTGTCCTTTGCTCAGACTGATCCGGAAATATTTGCCCAATGCGGTGGAAATAATACTGATTTCTTCCGCCCCCTGTGCCACGGCCTGCCAGGTAATCAAATTTAAGGTATTATAAAGAAAATGCGGATTGATCTGGGCCTGCAGCGCCTGCAGCTCTGCCTTGCGCTTCAGCTTCTGAATTTCCTTTACATGTTCCTTTTCTTCTTTCAGCGCTTCAATATGGATATTCAGATCCTGAACCAGCTCACTGATTTCCCGAAGCATGTCATTATAGCGGTTTCCCAGCATTCCGATCTCATCCCGGTATGGATAGGAAAAGGTCTCACGAAACTCTTCACCCACCGCATGTTCCATGGTTTCTGCCAGCTGCTCCAACGGCTTTGTAAGTCTGCGGGAAAACAAAACCACCAGCAGAAAACAGAGCACCGCCGATAAAATCATTTCTGCCACAATAAACCGGCGCAGGCTCTGAAGACCTGCCGTCAGGGAACCGATAGAAGTCAAAGCGCAGATCTTCCATCTGCTCCCTGACATCAATGCGCAAGTCGCCAGGTACTTTTTTCCATTTACCCGGACCTGTCGGCACAGCGCCGCATCCTGCGTCAGCTTAAGTCCGGCAAATTCCTCCAGAACCGCCGCATATCCGGCATCATAATTTGCAATATTGGCCGTATCATCATCCACAATAAAGATGCAGTCATAAGAATTGAAGGTTTGGCTTAAATAGTCTGCCACCTTCTCCTGGGAAATATTAATCACAAAGTAAATATTCCGGTTGCTGATTTTCTGTTTATACACCAACGGAATCACCCGGCCGGCTTCCTGATATAATTCATTCTCGCGGGCCGAAAACCACGCCACCGTATCCGATGGATGATAAACAAAATGACGGTACATATCGGTATCCTCAAACAGCACCTCACGCCTGCGGACCAGCGAATAATCACCAAAGATTCCCTTCGGCGTGCAGACATACATGGAACTGATCAGATCATCTCCGGTGCGGATTTCCGTTATGGTTTCGGCAATTTTACCCGCCAAAACCGGATCATAATCTTGTTCTGAGTTATTTAAGAAGCTTTTCATTGGCGTAATGAAAGACATATTGTTGGTAAAGGTTCCTGTCCTCTGCAGGATACTGCCAAACCGTCCATCCAGATGTATCACAATCTGTCGGACCAGATCCTCCGAGCTCCGCTCATAGTTGCTGACCGTATCCCGGCTCAGATGCGTATAATAAAGCGAGCCTGTCACGGCTGTGTTGAGTATCAGAATCACCAGGAACAGCCATATGATTTTTGATTTAAAACTCAGGTTTTGAAAACGCTTCAACATCGCTGTTCCCCTTTTCCATAGGCTCCATAGGATCAAAACCGACGATCTGCATGTCACTGCCAATGTGATTGGCAATCCCCTGCTCATAGGCGGCATTGTAGCGGTCCGACAGGTCACTCAATGCCGCTTCTGCCTCCGCATGTCCCAGCAGGATTGTTTCCATGGTATCGTACAGATCTGGCCCGTTGATTGCAACCGCCGCACCATACCGCTCCTGCGGAGTTTTCGGCCAGATGCGGTCTGTCGCCAGAAGTCCAAGCTCCGGATACCAGTCCGGATTTTCTGACGCCGATGCAAGCAGGGCCTCCTGAACTGCCGGAACAACCGAAACCCCCAGTCCCTGCCGGCTGTAATCCGTCAGATAATCTAAATTGCCAAACAAATCCCGATATACCTTCCATGCCAGCTTCATATTGCCCGTATTGGCATTAAACAGATATCCGCCCTGCGGCGAATAGTTTTGTGTACCAACACGAATTCCCCTGGTAGTCGGAAGCTCTGTGCAGCCCCAGTTCTGTTCCGTCGGAAAAAGACTTTGATATACGCTTATCTCCGCATGAGCGTAGGACATGTACATCCCTACTTTGCCTTCTGCAAACAGCTGACGCAGCGGGTCCATATCCAGCTCCCGGCAGTTGGGATAAGCACAGTCCTCGGACAATAAGGCCTGCCAGCTTTCCAGCAACGGCTGATAACGCCTGAAATCATATTTACCGGCGGCAAAATCAAAACCGGCCTTCAGACCGCATTCCGTATTCCCCTGCTTCATAATGGTCCGGTCAATAGCCGAACGCGGATTCTTCAGATTGACTGCGAACCCGTAAATCCCCTCCTCCGAAAGTTCACTGGTAATCGCTCTGGCATCCGCAATCAGCTCCTCCATTGTCTCCGGCGGATGCTCGATTCCAACCCGTTCAAAGATATCACGGTTGTAAAACAGACGGCTGATGGAGGCCCTTGTCGGAATGTAGTAGCATTTCCCGTCAATCACATTGACATCCTCCTGCATCACCGGTCGAAAAATCTCCGCAAAATCCTCATCCCAATATGCCGAAATCACCGCAAAGCGCCCCTGCCCCACATAACTGCCGAAAACCTGACTGGTGTAACCCATGATATCCGGTGCAGTTCCGTTTTGAAAAGCATTGTCCAGCGCCTGCGTATAGTTTTCTGCAAAAACCTGATATTCCACCTGAACATGATCCTCATTCGTCTCATTATACCGACGGATTCGTTCCTGCTGATAAGCCAGATCATGCCGGTCCTGCACCCAGATGGTAATCACTGTCTTCTTTTCCTCCGCTTCCGTCTCCGTCTCCGGCTGCGCACCACAGCCATAAAACCAGCCTGCTGTCATTACTGCCGCCGATACCAGCCCGGCCCGGATCAGGCCCAGGCTGCGACTCTTTCTCCCTCGTTTCCCCATCTCACGTACCCTCATTCCTCTAGACCAGGACTATTCTCACTACTCTTATCCTACCATAAAACAGCTGATTTTTATAGGGAAAAAGACCGAAAAACAATTTGCTTTCCGGTCTGTTTTCCATATAATTTTGTAGTCTCAGGATACCAGCCCCAACAGCCTCGGGATCAGCATGGTCGCCGGTTCTATGTAGGTCACGATCAAAAGCACCAGTGCCGTTACGCCAAAGAACGGAAGCAGCCGTTTAAACACCACCTCTATGGTAGTATTCGCCACCCGGCACCCGGTGAACATCACTGTCCCCACCGGCGGCGTGATAGCGCCAATGCAGAGGTTGAAGGTAATCATTACACCAAAGTGAATTGCACTCATACCAAAGGACTGGCAAATCGGGAGGAAAATCGGCGTGAAAATCAGAATCGCCGGTGTCGGATCCATAAAGGTTCCCAGTATCAGCAGAAATACGTTCATAATCAGCAGAATTGCAATCGGATTGTCGGTAATCCCCATCAGTCCATTTGCAATCAACTCCGGTATCCCTGTATAAGCCATAACATAAGACATGATAGAGGAGATACCAATCATCAGGATGATGATTGAGGTCATATTTGCTGCTTCCAGCAGATATTTCGGCAAAGCACTCAACTTAATATTTTTATAAATCATCCCCAGCACCAGGGAATAGACTACGGCGATGGCAGATCCCTCGGTTGCGGTAAAGATTCCCCACATAATGCCGCCGATTACCACCACAATCATCATCAGGCATGGGATAGCATCAAGCAGCACCTGAACTCCTTCCTTTACACCGATCTTCCGCTTACTGACATAACCCAGCTTCTTTGCCATCACTCCGGCCACTATCATATTTCCCAGACCCCAGAGAATTCCCGGAATATAGCCGGCCATGAACAGGGCACTGATAGAAACCGTACCGGCTACCGTTGCATACACGATCAACGTATTGCTGGGCGGAATCAACATCCCGGTAGGGGCTGATGCGATGTTCACCGCAGCATAATAACTGATATCGTAACCTTCCTCTTCCTCCAACGGACCCATGATCCCGCCGATGGCCGCCGCTGCTGCGGAACCAGAACCAGATACACAGCCAAACAGCATATTGGCTACAATATTCGTCTGCGCCAGCGATCCCGGAAGTCTTCCGGCAATCAGGCTGGCACAGTTAACCAGCTTTCTGGCAATTCCTCCATTATTCATCAGAATCCCGGCCAATATAAAAAACGAAATTGCCAGCAACGAAAAACTATTGGTTCCATAAAATATCTTCTGGGCAGATACCAGAAGTGCCTTCTCCGGAGCAGTAAACATAAGCATGGCGGCAGCGGAGGCCAGGCCGATCGATATACACACCGGTGCACCAATCAACAGAAGCAAAACCACCAGAACCAACATAATCAGTCCACACAAAACTGCCTGTGACATAGATAATATCTCCTTTCCCTTTCCTTGACCCTTCTACTGGTTTCCTTCCTTAGCCGCATTGATCAGATGTATGAAACCATACAGCGTTGTAATAATTCCGCTGAGGGGAAGAGCCGCATATACATAACCCATACTGATCCCCAGCGCTGCATCTGTCTGTGCAATACCGAGCCTCAAAGCCATCACGCCACCATACAGAAGCACTGCCAATGCAAACATGATAACTACCAGCTCAATAAAAATGTTCAGCCAGCGCTGTATCTTTTGTGGTAAAAGTTCCTGAAAAAATGCAACTTTCATATGACCGTGTTTGCCAAACATATATGCCCCATTGATCAGTACCAGCCACACAAACAGGTATTTTGACAGCTGCTCAGACCACGGAACCGGCGAACTAAAAATGTAACGGGTTACTACCTGCCAAGTGACCAGCACGACCATGACAGCAATGATCAGAATGCTCAGCTTTTCACTGACCCAGTCAAGGGCTTTTCTTGCTTTATCCATTACTATATCCTCCAATCCGGTTTATTTCCTGAATTCCTGAAGTGCATCATATACTTCCTTAATCTTTGGATTTGAGGCTACCAGCTTCTCGTTTACCGGCGCAATAGCAGCCATGAAAGACCGGGCATCAACATCGGTTGTGATCGTCACCTTGGAAGTATCCAGAGAGGCCATCAGTTCGTCCACCTTGTTATTCCACAGAACGTGAACCTTGTCAAGTCCCTCTTCGCAAAGCTCGTCAAATACAGCACGGTCTTCGTCGCTCAGACTGTTGTAAACATCTGCATTGATGATCAGCCAGTCCGGAACGATCAAATGATTGGTCTGAGACCAGTACGGTGCCACTTCATAAAACTTAGAGTTTACATAGGTAATCTCGTTGTTCTCAGCACCGTCTACGACACCAGACTGAATTGCCGTGTAAATTTCACCCATGGACATGGGAGTGGCGCTGCCGCCGAAGGCATCCATCATGCTGACATAGACATCGGACTCCATCGTACGGATTTTTAAGCCCTTCATATCTGCCACACTCTTGATTGGCTGCTTTGCGGTGAACATGCTTCTGGTTCCTGCCGGAAGATAAGTTGCAATGCGGAAACCATACTGCTGCGTATCTGTCTTGACCGTATCCATCACCGGCGAGGTCTTTACAAACGCAATCGCCTCTTCAACATTCTCGAATACAAACGGCATATCAAACGCCTTAAAATAATCGGATACGCTGCCCGGATGTGTGTTGTTTACAATGGACATCTCAATGACGCCACTTTGCACCTGTTCCATTGTCTCACGCTGGGAACCCAAGGTCTCGTTGGGGAACAACTTAATCTCATACCTTCCGTCTGTCCGCTCTTTGAACGCCTTGCTGAACTCTTCCATCATCTTGTACTGCGGATGTTCTTCGGTCTGATTGAAAGCCATTCTCCACACCTGTGTACCTGCTGCTGCCGGCTTTGCCTCGGTTTTTGCCTCACTGCTGCCGACAGCCGCAGCGGCCGGGGTACTAGCGGAGTTTCCACATCCTGCGGTTGCTGCCGCCAACATAACGGCTGCCGACAACGCTAAAAATCTCTTCATTTTTCTCATGATTCCCTCTCCTTTAGAAGTATGGTTAATTCGGTAATGATTCTTACCTGTTGATTCTATCTTAGCAAAATCAGGGGTTTTGCAGAATGCAATATGCGTCGTTGTGATGTTCAAAATTCGTCGATTCACCACTCCAGAAAATCCTGCCGCATCGGCGTAAAGAAATCCACCAGAATACCCTCCTCCAGACAAACACAGCCATGTATAATATCATTTTGCTTCAAAAGTGCATCACCGGCCGCCACCTCTTTTGTCTCCCCGGCTATGGTAAAACGGAAACGGCCTTTGGCCACATAGGTAATCTGCGTATGCGGATGATGATGCATTGCACCGATAGCACCAGTTTCAAACAGGTTCTCTACACACATCAGTTCATCACAATATGCCAAAATCCGGCGCTCCACCCCCGGTGCCGCCTCTTCCCCGGTAACGGTTTTTGCAAAACACCAGCTGGCTCCCTTTCGTTCCTTTACCTCCATTGTCTGCTTCCTCGCTTTCCTCACATTTGATTCGTTTTATGATAGGGGAATTATAACAAAGCCGATTTTTCCACAGAATACACTTTCCGACGTTCTTATGTTCAAAATGCGACTTTTCTAAATAAACGCAAATATCTATGACCCAAAAAACACACCCAATGACATCTTTACACATGTCATTGGGTGTATTTTTCACCTTTATTTGTCTGTACCATTATTCTGCAACTTCGTGTTCTTTCCCGCTATATGGCCATACACCACAGTGGAATCGTCAGCATCGACAGCAATGTGGAAACGACAACACACTTTGTCGCAAACGTATAGTCACATCCATATTTCGCCGCCAAGATTGCCGAAGTGGTTCCGGCCGGCATACCCGTAATCAACACACAAACCCCCATCAGAAATTCATCCACACGAAACAGCTTACAGCCAATCAACACCATCAACGGTATGATTCCCAGTCGCATCGCCGAAATCACCAGCGCATCTTTATTCACCAAGCTCCGCAGCGGAACCTCTGCCAGCATCATTCCAATCAAAATCATGCTAAGCGGTGTTGTGCAACTGCCGGCCGACCGCACCGCCTTGTCAAGAGCCGTCACCACCACCCCCGACAGCGACTGAACCCACAGCGCCGAATGCTGCAAGATCCCGGCATACATTGTCCCCAGCGGTTTCTGAAGCACCATCAAGCCCAGTCCAATATAAACAGCAATGATGCAAGGATGAACAGCAATCTTCTTCACGATCGATTTCAGATCCGGACTTTCGGTAAAACAGGCAATCCCCGCCGACCACATCATCACCCGCATGGGAATCGTAAAAATAGACGTATACATCATCCCCTCGGCACCATAAATTCCTTCCGCAATCGGCAGCCCCAGAAAGCCGGCATTAGAGACAATCGTGCAATACTGCATCACCCGCTTCACCTCTGCCGGTTTCCGGTTATACAGCACCCGGCTGAGCCCATAACTAACCACCTGGACCAGTATTGAAATTCCTAAAAGCACGGCAAACTTATGTAAAATTTTCAGATCAAATTCCATCCGGAAGGAGTTTATAATATTACATGGAAGGAAGAAGTACAGTACCACATCTGTCAGTACCGTCTTTCCCTCGTCTTTTATAATTCCCTTTTGTTTTAAAACCATTCCCACGGCCAACAGCATAAACATCATACACTGCAGCGACCATAGTTCGCTGATCTCTGTCATTCCTCATCACGCTTTCAAAGTCATTCCGGCCCGCAGCAAACGGAAGGTCCGGGCCGCCGGCCTGTTTCGGTTGATTATCTATTGTATTAGATCAGGCCTGCAATCTGCATTTCTTTTCTGATTTTATCCAGCACCGGACCTTCCGGAGTCGGATGGTTTGGTTTGTATGGAACACCAATCTCTCTGCCCCGCAAATTAGCCATATCCTTAGCTGCCACCGGGAAGCTGGCCGGGTCCATGGACAAGCGAACCGGATTTAATTTAAACTGCGCCTCCAGGGAGCCCTGCAGATCACCGGCAACATATTTATCATACACATCGGTAATCAGCTCCGGCATAAAGTTTGCCGCAGTACAGACACCGCCCACGGCACCATGGCACATGGAAGCATATAACAGCGTATCCTTGCCGCCAAACACCTTAAAGTTGACCTGGCGGGTCCGGCGAATAAACTCGGCGGTCTGGGTAATATCACCGCTGGTATCTTTCATGCCGACGATATTCTCCACTTCCGTCGCCAACCGCTCGACCAGGCTGCCGGACATGGTATATCCAACCCGTCCCGGATTGTTATATAAGAGTACCGGTGTATTTGGCACTGACTGGGCGATGGTTTTAAAATGACTGTACAACTCGGTCTCGGTTGGTTTTAAGAACATCGGCTGCAGGATGGAAATTCCGGCTGCTCCATTTGCCACTGCCATCTTCGCCAGACGACAGCACTTCCTGGTGCTGATTGCACCGATACCAAAGTATACCGGTACTCTGCCGGCCGCCTGATCGACCATAATCTTCAGACCGCGCTCCATCTCGTCTTCTTCGATCACATAGAACTCACCGTTGCTGCCAAAAGCCAGAATTCCCAGCACACCGCCGTCAATTACATAATCCACCTGTTCTCTCATCTTGACTTCGTCAATCAACTCATTTTCGTCGATTGGTGTCAGAATCGGAACAATAACACCTTTTATAAAATCTGTATTCATGGTTTTATCCCCCGCTCGCAGCTTCTTATTTGTTTGGCTCTACCGTTGCATTGGCAATCTTCTCATAGTATTTCACAATACTGGAATGGTCTTCTGTCTCATAGCCATCAGCCTTTAATCCCTGCATGATCTCCATCATCTGGCCGGTTAACGGTACCGGTGAGCTGACTGCATGAGCCGCATTGAGGGCATTGTTCAGATCCTTGATATGCAGTTCGATCCGGAAACCTGGTTTGAAGTTTCGGTTCAGCATCATCGGTGCTTTGGCATCCATAACCGTGGAACCTGCCAGACCGCCGCGAATCGCCTGATATACCAGCTCCGGGTCAGTGCCGGCTTTTTTAGCAAAGGTCAGTGCTTCGGATACAGCTGCAATGTTTACAGCAACAACGATCTGGTTAGCCAGCTTTGCTACGTTGCCGGAGCCCAGTTCGCCTACGTATACAACGGAACCTGCCATTACCATCAGCATATCATAATATTGGTCAAACAGGTCTTTCCTGCCGCCGACCATTACCGACAGAGTACCGTCAATCGCTTTTGGCTCGCCGCCGGATACCGGTGCATCCATCATATCAATGCCAAGCTTCTCCAGCTCGGCACCAATCGCCTTGCTTTCGGTAGGATCAATCGAACTCATATCAATTACAACCGTTCCGGCCTTTGCGCCTTCTGCCACGCCATTTTCGCCCAGAACGGCGGCTCTTACATGTGGTGAATTAGGAACCATGGTGATAACTACATCTGCCTGTGAAGCCACTTCTTTACCATTTGCTGCGGCCGCGGCACCGCAGGATACCAGGTCTGCTACCGCATCTTTATTAAAGTCAAATACAACCAGTTCGTAACCTGCTTTTGCCAGGTTCTTTGCCATCGGTCTGCCCATAATACCTAAGCCAATAAATCCAACTTTCATGTTCGTTCCCTCACTTTTCTAAAATTTACTCTGTTTTAGGTTCTGTCTGCATTATAGAAAAGAAAGAGTCGGTTTACTATTGGCAATTTTTATGAAAAAGTGACTTTATTCTGTACAAAGGGGATAAAGTTTCACTTTTTGTTTCAATCTATTTCATGTTTTTTCATTTTCCGCCATAACGTTGCTTTGCTGATTCCCAGTGCCTGGGCTGTCTTCTCCCGGTTCCCCCGCATACTCTGCAGCATTTCCATAATCAGAATGGCTTCCGGATCATCTTCCGGTCTTGCCGGCCGCCCGGTTCTGTCCGGATACAGTTCCCGCAGAACCTTTTGTACTGCCAGCTCATCCAGGGAGCGTTTATTGGCTGTCAGGATCAGGCGCTCACAAAAGTTTTCCACCTGGAACAGATTCCCTTGCCAGGGATATTCCTGTAAAATCTTCATTGCTCCCTGAGTCAGCACATGATAACGGGAATAATGTTCGCAGCATTCCCGAATACCGTTTGCAATTTTCCGCTTCAGATCCTCCGGCCGGCTCCGCAGCGGCGGAATCTGCACGGTAAGCCCCTCCAGCAGATAGTATAATTCATCTCTTAAGCGGCCTTGCTGCAGCAAATCATCCAGGGGAGTTTTCGTCGTTACCATCACCCGTACATCCATACCATGATCCGGCGTCACCTCTTTTCCCATCCGGATCTTATAGCGGATCAGCTGATACAGCCGATCCTGGTTGGCCCGGGTCAGCCAGCAGACATCCTCCAGCAGGAGCGAGCCGCCGGCCGCCCGGACTACCGCCCCTTTATCACCGAAGATCATCTCCAGCTGCGCTTCCTCTTCCATTCCGTCACAGGACACATTGACAAAAGGAGCTTCCCGGCGCAGACCGGCATTGTGAATGCTTTGCGCCAAAATCCGTTTCTCCGTACCGGCCTCACCCATAATCAAAACCGGCTTTTCCGAGAGCGCATACAGCTTGGCCAGGCGGATACATTCCTGCATCGCCGGGGATTCCTGAAGCATGTCATCAAATTCTCCCAGCGCAATAAAACTTCTTATTTTTTTCGGTTTTCCAGCTTCCGCCGTCCCTTGGCGTTTCTTCATCCGGTGACAGGTCAGAATTGCTCCATCCACACGGCCGTCGATCACCACCGGCGCCACCATGGCAAGCAGGGATGTCCGGTTGATCTGCATAAACAGGGAATAGGATTCTTTCCCGTCCGCCAGTACCTGCCGCAAAGATTCGCGGTCCAGTTCACGGCAGACTTCCCACACGCCAAGGCCGGCTACCGCCTCCTTTTTCTTATTCAGAATGTCTTCCATGATCGGATTAATATCCAAAATAATTCCCGCGGCATCCATCCGGGTTACCCCGTTAAAAGAATAGTCCAGCAAAGTTTCGATCTGGGCGGCATTTCGCTTCTCCACGTTCATGGCATAGTCCATGCTCTCCGCCATCGTAAAGGAATTCCGCAGAGAATCCTCGGTAATGGAGAGAAACAGCGACGGAATTCCCGCTTCACCGGCCACCGCTACCGCCGTATCGCCACCAATCACCAGATCCACGCCATCGCTGACCGCCCGTCTGGCTTCCTCCTCCAGCCGTTCTCCGCGCGCAGCAAAATAGGACCTTAGTTCAATCTCATAAATGGAGTCAAAATAAGACATATCACAGAACATATTGCGGAAACCAATTACCCCAATCACCGGTGTCTCTTTTTTCAATATCTGCCTGGCCCGAATGATCAACAGTGCCATCTCCTGCGCCGTTAAAACAATCTCCACCACCGGGATATCGGTGTACTGCTTGATCAGCGAGGCCTGAAGTCCACGGGCAATAATAATCGAAGCACCGCCGGCAATAGACTGTCGGGCCTCCAAGACGGCATCTGCTGTTTTGATGACCCGCATTTCTTCAATTTTATATTTCTTCTCCTGCAGGATATTGTGTGCCTGGTACAGCATCTCTTCCCGCGATACCAGCAATGCAATCTTACCCATGATTGATTTCGCCCTGCCTTTCTTCAAATTCAGAAATAAGGTTTTGAACCTTTATGTACGTTCGCGACTTTTCATCTAACGCTTCCCATGCCAGAAACAACCTTTTCTTCGCCACTTCTATATAGTCGGCTTTTTCTCTCTTAAATAAGGCAACATTCTCATTTTTCTCTATTCCAATAAAATTGCGGCTTTCCATTAAAGCAGCCACCAGAAATGAGCCGCTGCCAAAAGTATTATCCAATACGACATCTCCTGGATTCGTATATGTTCTTATCATATATCTTCCTAACTCAATTGGTTTCTGCGTCGGATGTAAAACAGCACCTTCACATTCCGCAGTTTTCACATATAGGATATCGGTAGGATACCTTTCCCCTTTACTTGAAACATGAACCGGCTCAAAATCACCATAATTACCACATAATTGATTCTTTCGAGTCCCTTTATCATAAGGTTCTCCCTGTGTCATTTGCGGATGATACGTTGGTTGTTTTTTATAAAATACGCACACATCTTCATGCTTTCTAAGCGGCTGCTTTTTAGCATTTAAGAAGTTGGTAGGCTTTGATTTTTCCCAAACCCATTTATATTTGTATATATCGGGCTGGCTTAATATCAATTTTGCTGTAAAAATACCATTCGAAGTAAGGACTATAGCTCCATTCGGTTTAATGACCCGATTGTAATGTTTCCACAATTCATCCAGCGGTATATGGCAATCCCATTCATTCTGCGTCATACCATATGGCAAATCACATAAAATCATATCTACACTTTTATCTGGAATTTTGCCCATATATTCTAAGCAATCACCTTCAAAGAGATTATTTATCACTTCACTCATATCTATTATGTCAGCATTATTTTTGGTCATTGACTATTAATCTCCTCAATTAGTTTATTTGCTGTATCTATATTACCACACTTATCACCAGAACACACTTCTGTTTTCAT
>Ga0153928_1000685_pt1 | contig 16195 bp, 16 predicted proteins | sample TSNJ012MetaG_FD_106656 | JGI IMG/M metagenome (GOLD analysis project Ga0153928, IMG submission 106656) | Attine ant fungus gardens microbial communities from New Jersey, USA - TSNJ012 MetaG | ecosystem: Host-associated > Fungi > Mycelium > Unclassified | place: USA: New Jersey, Wharton State... | reverse complement strand
TCGGTCTTTCCGCTCGCGATTCCGATGATCACGGGTCCTGGTGCCCTTACCGCCGGCGTCGCGCTCGTGAACCCGACGGACGCGCGCAACTACGTTAACGGCGTGATCTTTGTCATCGTCGCGCTCGTGGTTATCGGAATCAACTATCTCTTCATGCTCGGCGCGGAGAGACTCACCCGTCGCATCGGCACGACCGGCATAGACGCCGTCAGCCGAATCGTGGGGATCGTCGTCGCGGCGATCGCCGTGCAGCTCGTCGTGGACGGAGTCAGCGCCCTAACGCACATTACCATGGGCTAAGAGGCTGCTTCAGCCGCGCTTCGAATAGGCGAAAACGATGATCGTCCGGGCTGGAGTCTTATACGACGGCACGCTCGAGCCGCCGAAAACGCGCGTCGACGTCGTGATCGAAAATGGCCGCATCGCGGAGTTTCGCTCGGCGGCTGGAAGCTGCGATCTGGAAGCTGCTTGCGTAACGCCGGGCCTCGTGAACGCTCACGCCCATCTCGAAGGCAGCGGTGAGGCCGACATGATGGGGATGATCAGCTCGACGACGCCGAATCAACGCATGCTGCGCGCCGTCGCGAACGCGCGCAAATCGATCAAGGCCGGCGTCACGACGATCCGCGACGTCGGCAGCTCCAACGCGATTGCACCCGACGTGCGCGACGCGATCGAAGAAGGGCGCATTCCCGGGCCCCGCATGCGCGCCTCCGGCGCGGTGCTCTGCATGACCGGCGGACACGGCTGGCCGATCGGGCGAGCGGTAGACTCTCCGTGGGACGCGCGCAAAGCCGTGCGCGAACAGATGTGGATCGGTGCCGATTGCATCAAGCTGATCGCGACCGGTGGGGTGCTGACGAAAGGTGCGATCCCCGGCAACGCGCAGCTCACGCCCGAGGAGCTGACCGCCGCCATCGATGAGGCGCATCGCCACGGATTGCGAGTCGCGGCCCATGCCATCGGGACGCAGGGAATCAAGAATGCGCTGCGCGCCGGCATCGACTCGGTCGAGCACGGGACGCTGCTCGACGACGAAGCGATTGCGCTCTTCAAAGAGCGCAATGCCTATCTCGTTCCGACGCTTTCCGCACCGACATGCATTCTCGCGCATATCGAAGACGGCGGCATTCCGCGTTACGCGGCCGAAAAGGCGCGCGCGCTCAATGAGACGATGCTCGCCAACCTCCGCCGCGCCTACGAAGGCGGCGTGCGGATCGCGGGCGGTTCCGATGCCGGCACGCCATTCAACTTTCATGAAGATTACGCGCAGGAGATCGAGCTGATGTGGTCGCTGCTCGGAATGACGCCTCAGCAGGCACTGCACGCGGCTACCAACGTCGCCGCCGAGCTGGTAGGGCTGCATAAGGGGATTCTCGCCGTGGGTGAGCCCGCCGATCTGCTGCTCTTGTCGCGTGACGCCGGCGAAGACGTGCGCGCGCTGCGCGAGCCGCAACTGGTCTTCAAGAACGGCGCGATTCAGTAGCGGAGGCAGCCGCATGCGCAACGCGCTCCTGCTCGGCGCACTGATTCTCGCCACGCTCCCGGGCCCCGCGCTCTCGGGCGTGGTCGCAGGGCCAGGCGCGAATCCGACGCTGCTCGGACAGCCGGTCCTCGGCAGTCCGATTCGTCACGTTATCGTCGTTGTGCAGGAGAATCGAACGTTCGATAATCTTTTCGCTTCGTCGGTGCTGGCGGGCGGCGCGCCCTATCCCGGAGCCGATACGTCGCAAGCCGTGAACGTTGACGGCAACACGGTGCATCTCAAATCCGTACGGCTCGACTATCCGGCCGATCCCAGCCACACGCATCTCGCGCTGCTCGGCGAATGGAATCGCGGACGAATGGACGGGTTTGGCGCCGATCGCGTGCGCAGCGTCTTCGGTTTGGCGCGACCCGGGCCGGATTTCCCGTACGCGTACGTTCCGGATTCGCAAACGAGCATCTACCATTTGCTCGCCGCACGTTACGCGCTCGCGGATGAAAACTTCGCGCCGCGGCTCGTTCCGACTTTTCCGAGCCACTATACGCTCGCGACCGCGCAGAGCCGCATCGCCGGCAACCCAAACAGCGAAACGTGGGGGTGCGACGCAAAACTCGGAACGACCGTTCCAATCTTCGGCGCCGGCGAAGAAGTCATTAAGCCGGGGATCTTCCCATGCTTCGACCAGCCGACGATCGCCGATCTCCTGGACGCTGGCCACGTCGGCTGGAAATACTACACCGGGCCGCAGAACGATCTCTCCAATCCGGCCGTAGATATTTACGCAGCCTTTCGGAAGATTCGCTACGGGCCGCAGTGGCGGCGCAACGTCAGTACACCGTCGACCGCGATCCTCTCCGACATTCGAAACTGCCGGCTGGCGCAGGTCTCGTTCGCAATGCCGAGCGCGGTGGATTCCGATCATGCCGGCACCTTGAGCGCGGCCGGGCCCGGCTGGGTCGGCTCGATCTACCTGGCGATTGCGCAAAGCCGGCACGCCCCGCCGCAATGCAACTACTATAAGGATACCGCGATGATCGTGACGTGGGACGACTCCGGCGGCTGGTTCGATCACGTTCCGCCGCCGCCGGGGCCAGACGGCACGACCTGGGGCTTTCGCATCCCAATCATCGTGCTCTCCGAATGGGCGCGCTCAAACTACGACCCAGCGCACCTCAATGCGACGCCGTTCGTCTCGCATCGTCGCCGCGAATCCACTTCGATCGTGAAGTTCATCGAGAAGAACTGGTCGCTCGGAAATCTCGGTCAGCGCGACGTAGCCGACGACGATCTGAGCGATATGTTCGATTACACGCGCGCCGCGCCGGTGCCGCCCTTCTCGGAGGCGAGGCTGCGCGGCCTGATTCTGCGCACGCACTTCGATCTCGGGGTCGCCGCGCGCGATAGCCGCGTCGTCGACGAGGACCGGTAGAGGATCGTTCGCATGGAATTACGTGGAGTGCGATTGGCAGTGCTCGCTGCAATCTCGTGGCCGGCTCCGCCGCCGGGTTATGGGCCTTGGGAGCAGATCGCGTTTAACGTGGCCGACGGCATGCGCCGGCGGGGGCTCGACGTTACGCTCTTCGCGACCGGCAACTCGCATTTCGACGGAAAGATCGTCTCGGTCGTGCCGGTCGGATTGAATGAAGATCCCGCACTCAACGTCGAGGTCTTCACCGCGCTCCACACCGGCGAGCTCTTCGCGCGCGCGCACGAGTTCGATCTCATCAACAATCACTTCGACTGGAAGCCGCTCACCTACGCGCTCGGTTCGTCGGCGCCGCCGATGCTGACGACGGTGCATGGATTTTCGTCGCCGCAAATTCTCGCCGCCTACTACGCCGCCGCGGCGCGCAGCTTCTACTGCTCGATTTCGAATGCCGATCGCGACCCCGGCCTCGATTATCTCGCCACGACGTACAACGGAATCGATCCGGAGCAGTTCACCTTCCGCGAAAGGGCGGGCGAGTATCTCTGCTTTTTAGGGCGCTTTCATCCCGAGAAGGGCACGCATCTTGCAATCGAGATCGCAAAGCGAGCCGGCGTGCGTCTGAAGATCGCGGCGATTCCGCAAGACGAAGCGTACTTCCGCGAGGCGGTCGCGCCGCACATTGATGGCGATCGCGTGCAGTTCTTAGGTGCGGTCGAACGAGAGGCGCGAGACGAGCTGCTCGGTAATGCGCTTGCGCTCGTGCACATGACTACCCGCCCGGAACGCTTCGGCCTGACGATGATCGAAGCGATGGCCTGCGGCACGCCCGTGCTAGGCGCGCGAATGGGCTCGATTCCGGAAATCGTCGTGGACGCCGTCACCGGATATCTCTGCGACGACGTCGCGGACGCAGTCGCGAAAGTGCCGCTGCTCGCTTCGCTCGACCGTCGCGCTTGCCGCGCGCGAGTCGTAGCGGAGTTTAGCGTCGAGCGAATGATCGATCGCTATGCCGAGGCCTATGTGAAAGCGCTCGAGCTGCGGCTGCCGCCGCCGCCGAGCGAGGAGAAGCTTCGTGAGCGGCGCCACGACTGGTGGGACCGGCCGATGGCTTACACGGAGATTCCCCCCAAACCTGAGAACCTGCGCTTCTCATGAATCGCCGTCCCGAGCGTGATTACTCCGGGCGCTCGCTCTTCGAAAAGCTCGGCGTCTTCGCGCAGGCGCACGTCGCGCTTGTCGGCCGTCACGACGAAGCGTTCGTCAGCGGGCTTAACGAGCGGCTTGCAAAGGCGGCCTCCGCGTATCTGCGCACGCGCTACGACTTGATTTTCGTACGTATTGACGCTCCGAAAGAACTGCCTCGGGTGATGCGAGCTGCGGATCATCTCAAGCCGGACGGCGCGCTCTGGGTCTTTCATCCGAAGGGGCGCGATGCATCGCCGCACGACTCCGAGGTGCGTTCCGCCGGTCTTGCCGCCGGGCTCGTGGATAACAAGATTAGTGCGTATACCGATACCCACACGGCTACGCGCTTCGTCATCCCCGTAAAGAATCGCTAACCCCGGAGGAGTATCTCGCCGGTTGCCTTTGCGAGCGTAATGGATTTCGCGTACCTCTTTCCGTTTTCATCAACGTACGAGCCGTGCAGCGGAATCGCGACGCTGTGGTTCGACGGATTCACGAGCGCCAACCCGCCGCTATACTCGCGCTGCCACGCATCGCCGGCGCGCTTCGCTGGAGCGTCCGGCTTTCCGACGTCGAGCGAGTACTCGGGGTAGAGCAGAATCCGGCCGTAATCTTGCGCGCCCGATTTGGTGAAGCCGCTCATCCAAACGTACGTGCAATCGTCGCGGACCAGCAGATAGTTCGCGACGACCCAGAGCCTTTCGCTCTGCGCGATGTTCTCTGAGAGCGACGGCTCCTCGCCGTTCTCCATATAGCAGCCGTTATTGCCTGTACCGTGCGAATCAAACCGGTGATCTCGCGCCATTGCTGCGGCGTCGTAACGTTCTGCCCTTTCGTGCCGTAGTTGGTGAAGCCGCCCTCGTCGAGTACTTCGTCGGTCGCGACGGCGAGCGCGTCGTTCGTCTTTTCGGCGAAACCCGAGTCGTAGGAGAAGTTGATCGCCATCGTGGCGGTGCGCGAGCGGCGATGGATGTAGGCGAAGGTATTGCGCGCCCAAGCCAGCACGTCGTTCGTATATTGCGGATCGGCCGGCTTGCCGGAGTACTGGCGCACCCACCCGCCCGCAACGTTGTAGTGCCCGCAGCGATGCCAATAGTTCCCTAACTCGAGGTTATCGAAGTCTATGCCGCGATACCCGGCGGCGAGCGCCGCGTCTTCGGCGCTGGCATGCTGATAGGCGAGCGCGGCGGGATTCGCGATGTCGAACGGCACGTCGCGCCGCTCGCCGAACTCGAACGCCACGGTGCGCTTATCGCAGCGGTACTCGATCCAATCGGGGTGGTTGCGCTTCCACCAGTTGAGACCGTGCGAGATTCCGTACGGGCCGTCACGTTCGAAAGGCGTGTAGAATTGATTGTAAACTTCTTTGGGGTTGGGTGAGCGAGCGCCCCAGACGGCGTCTATGAGGCCGATTTCGCGATCCAGGTCTTTGACGAGATAGTTGAAGACGAGGTTTAAATGAATGCCGCTCGGAGTCGGCGGAAACTGCTCCCGACGCGGCACAAGATTTGCCGCAGCGGGAAGTTTAGCGCCTCGTGCAACCGGCGGTACGGCGTAGGATCCCGCGCAGGTGGCCAGGGCCGGCGCGAGCGCGATTGAGGTGAGGAAGCGGCATCGCAGCGGTTTCGTCAAGCGTTTTTCTCTTCTACATGTTGCGCCATGGGGCCGTCTCGACTAGAGTAATCTGGAAATGCGGCGCCTTCATTCGTTGACGCTCGTTGCCCTAGCGTTTTGCGTCGCCGGTTGCGGCTTGCGACTCGCCGGCGGCCCTCCCCAGGAGGCCGGCGACTCGAGGATCGCGGTTACGGAGAGATCCGCAGCGACGACTCCTCTGCAGCATATTCTGATTATTATTCACGAAAATCGGAGCTTCGACGATCTCTTCGCGACGTTTCCCGGAGCCGACGGAGCCACGTCGGGGAAGACCTCGAACGGAAAAACGATCGAACTGCGCCAGAGCCATCTGGCCGGTACGCTCGACCTCGGGCATTCGTGGCAGGCCTATCGCGAGGATTACGACGGCGGCAAGATGGACGGCTTCAATTTGGAGAATGGCGGCAAGGCCGGTACGTCGCCGTACGAATACGTGAACCCCGCCGAGATCAAGCCGTACTGGGAAATCGCGAAACGCTACGTGCTCGCCGACCATATGTTTGCGACGCAAGGAAGCGGAAGCTTTACCGCGCATCAAGATCTCATTCGCGGCGGCACGGCTATTAGCGGTTCGGAGAGCCTGATAGATTTTCCATCACACCAGCCGTGGGGCTGCGATTCGCCGCCCGGGACGACGACGACGTTGCTAACCGTTAAACAGCAGTACGAGCCCGGCGCGGGACCGTTTCCGTGCCTTAAGTATCGAACGCTGCGCGATCTACTCGATGCCAAGAGCGTATCGTGGACGTATTACTCGCCGCGCGTTAAGGGCTCGACCGGCGCGGTGTGGAACGCGTTCGACGCTATTCGAGCGGTTCGCTACGGCTCGGAATGGGGATCGAACGTGACGATGACCGATCAGCGGATCTTTTCCGACATATCATCGCATCATCTCGCCGCCGTTTCCTGGTTCGTTCCCGATCTCGCAAACTCCGATCACCCAGGCTACCATGCATCCACTGGGCCGTCGGCGGTCGCCGATATCGTCAACGACATCGGTGAGAGCTCGTATTGGAGTTCGACCGCGATCGTCATCGTCTGGGACGATTGGGGCGGCTTTTACGATCACGTTCCGCCGGCATTTCACGATAACTACGGGGGCCTGGGCTTTCGCGTTCCGATGCTCGTAATCTCCCCGTACACGCGCCGGGGTTATATAGATCATACGCAGTACGAGTTCGGCAGCATCCTGAAATTCGTCGAAGATAACTGGAACCTTGGACGCCTCGGAACCTCAGACGTGCGCGCCCGCAGCATCAGCGGATGTTTCGACTTCTCGCGCGCACCGCGCCGCTTCCACTCGATCGCGTCAAAGTACCCGATCGAGTACTTCGAGCGTCGGCCCGAGTCGGATCAGCCGCCCGATACGGAGTAGGCGGCCTCCATCGCCTGATAGGCTTTGCTCGTCAGCGCGTGATCCACGACGCCGGCGATGAAGCGCGAGGCGACGCGCACCTTGTCGATGTCAATGCCGGTTTCGATGCCCATTCGGTCCAAAAGATAGAGCACGTCTTCGGTGCCGACGTTTCCGGTCGCGCCCGGCGCGTAGGGGCAGCCGCCCAGGCCGCCTGAGGAGGCGTCAAACTTCGAAACGCCGAGCTGGAGTGCGGCATAGAGATTGGCGAGCGCCGTGCCGCGCGTGTCGTGGAAGTGCAGCGCGATCGCCTCGAGCGGAATCTTCGATGCGAGCAATGGCACGAGCGCGCCTACTTGGCTCGGCACGCCGACGCCGATCGTGTCGCCGACGGAGAGTTCGTCGCAGCCGATCTCCATCAACTTGATGCTGACGTCGAGCACCATCTGAGGCGTTACCTCATCGCCGAAAGGCGAGCCGAACGCGGTCGAGACGTAGCCGCGCACCCAGCAGCCGTCACGTTTGGCCGCGCGCACGACGCCTCCGAAGGTCGCGAACGATTCGTCGATCGTCATGTTGATGTTGCGTTTCGTAAAGCGTTCCGATGCGGCGGTAAATACAGCGATCGCGTCGGCGCCCGCCGCGCGCGCGCGTTCGTAGCCTTTGAGATTCGGGACAAGCACGGGGTAGCGAACGCCAGGCGCCTTGTAAATGCGCGAAAAGACTTCGGCAGCGTCGGCCAGCTGCGGAATTGCCTTTGGGCTCACGAACGAGGTCGCTTCGATCCACTGCAGTCCGGACTCGGAGAGGAGATCGATGTAGCGGACTTTATCGTCGGTAGAGATCAGCGCGCGCTCGTTCTGAAGCCCGTCGCGCGCCCCCATCTCGAAGACCGTAACGCGTTTAGGGAGCATATATAATCTAAGACCCGAGTTCGACCAGCGGGGTGCCGCTGGGGACGATTTGGCCTTCCTTGACGAGCACGGCTTTGACGGTCGCCGCGGCCGAGGCCTCGATGCGGTGCTCCATCTTCATTGCTTCGAGCACGATCAGCAGCGCGTGCTCCTCCACCGCGTCGCCATCGCGAACGGCAATCTTTACGATGCGGCCCGGCATCGGTGCGGTAACGTGCGCACCGGCCGTCGCCCCCCGACCGCCGCTCGTTGCCTCGGCCGAAGGGGGCGCAGCGAAGACGAACTGCCAGGTGTTCCCGTCAAGATGAACGTTGAATGCATCGCCGCTATAGGTCACGATGCCGGCGAGCGGTTTACCGTCGAACTCGGCCCTCAGACTCTGCCCACGCCGCTGCACGTTGAGCTCGCCGCTTACGAAGCCCGAGAGGCGCCAGCGCGACGCGCCGGCCGCGTCGGCGAGAATTTCGGTTACGCGTTCGCCGTGCTGGAGGCGAAGCGGCATCCCGACCTCGCCGATGCGCCACGGCGCGCGTCCGTCCGCGAGCAGCGCCGACGCGCAGAGCAGCGTCGCCTCAATCGGCGCGGCATCGCGCGCGAATATGGATTCGTCGAGTCGCTCGGCGAGAAAGCGCGTCGTCGTTTCGCCGCGCGCGAAGGCTTCGTCGCGCGCGATCCAGAGCAGTAACGGCACGTTCGTGCGCACGCCGTCGACGACGAATGCTTTTAGCGCGCCTTGCAGACGTGCGATTGCAGTGGCGCGGTCGTCGCCGGAGACGATCAGCTTGGCGAGCATCGGGTCGTAGTAGTGGCTCACGACGCTCCCGGTCGTGACGCCGGCGTCTACGCGAATGCCGGGGCCTTCCGGCGGCGACCAGCGCGCGAGCGTTCCCGTCGAGGGAAGCATCTCGTTCGCCGGATCCTCGGCGTAGACACGCGCCTCGATAGCCCATCCGCGCGGCACGACGTCGTCTTGCGAGAGGGTCAAGCGTTCGCCCGATGCGATGCGCAGCTGCCAGTGAACGAGGTCAACGCCGTGGACGGCTTCGGTGACGGGATGCTCGACTTGCAGGCGCGCGTTCATCTCCAAGAAGTAGTACGCGCCGTCGCTATCGAGCATGAACTCGCACGTCCCGGCGTTCGAGTAGCGAACCGATTCGGCGGCGCGGACGGCCGCCGCGCCCATCTCAGCGCGCAGGGCCGGCGTGAGCGCGACCGAGGGCGCCTCCTCGACGATTTTTTGATGACGCCGCTGGATCGAGCACTCGCGTTCGCCAAGGTGGATGGTCGTCCCATGCGTGTCCGCGAGGATCTGAAACTCGATGTGACGCGGATCGCGTAAGTATCGCTCGAGCAGCACGGTATCGTCGCCGAAGGCGGCGCGCGCTTCGCGTTTCGCGCTCTCCAGCGCTTCGGAAAAGGCTTGCCGAGACTCGACGACGCGCATCCCCCGTCCGCCGCCGCCGGCGCTCGCCTTGATCAAGAGCGGAAAGCCGACGAGCTGAGCGCGCTGCGCAAGCATCGCTTCGGACTGATCGTCGCCGTCGTAGCCGGGAACCGTCGGCACGTCGAACTCGCGCACGCGCCGTTTCGCCTCGATCTTACTTCCCATCGCCGCCATTGCTTCGGGTGACGGCCCAACGAAGATCACCCCGGCATCGGTCACCATTCGCGCGAACGGCGCGCGTTCGGAGAGAAAGCCGTACCCGGGATGAAGCGCGTGGCGTTCATCGCGCGTGCGGCCTCGAGGATCGCTTCCGCGTTGAGATAGGACTCGGTCGCCGGCGCGGGGCCGACGCAGCGCGCGTCCTCCACGAACTCGAGATGGTATGCTTGGGCGTCCGCTTCGGAGTAGATGCCGAGCGGCACGATGCCGAGCTCGCGCGCCGCGCGCGCAACGCGCACGGCAATCTCGCCGCGATTGGCAATGAGCAGACGCTTAATCACAGAAGCTTGCAGGGCGGCGCTCCAGGAAGGCGCGCAGGCCCTCCTGTCCTTCCGGGCTGACGCGCTGGCGCGCGATCGCCTGCGTCGTGATCGCACGCGAGTCGTCGTACTCATTGTCGAGCACTCGACGCACGACGAGCTTCGCCGCGGCGATGGCCGACGGTCCGGCAGTGCGCAGCTCGGCGAGCCGGCGATCGACGGCGGCGTCGAGCTCGCCCGCCGGCACGACCTCGTGCACGAGCCCGATCTCACGCGCGCGCAACGCGCCGAAGCGCTCGCCGGTGAAGAAGAGCGCGCGGGCCTGCGACGGACCGATCTTCGCGAGGACGAACGGCGAGATCACCGCCGGAATGATGCCGAGCTTGACCTCGGTGAAACCGAAGACCGCGTCCTCGGAGGCGATGGCGATGTCGCAGACCGCAGCGAGCCCCGCGCCGCCGCCGAGGGCCGCTCCGTGAATCCGCGCGATGACCGGCTTGGGGCAGTTGTCGATCGCGCGGAACATGTCGCTCATTCGTTCCGCGTCGCCGACGTTCGCATCGAACGAAAGATCGAGCGAGGCGCGCATCCAATTGATGTCGGCGCCCCCGCAGAAGACTTTGCCCTCGCCTGCGAGCACGACGGCGCGCACGTCATCGGCCGCAGCGATGCGCGTGAAGGCGTCGTGAAGCGCTGCGATGACCTCAGCGTTGAAGGCATTGCGGACCTCAGGCCGCGCGAGCGTGATGCGCGCGATGCCGTCGCCGACGGCCAGCTGTATACTCTCGGCCATGACGGCCTGCTGTTCGCGCACCAATCCGAGCGGGCCTCGCGGGGCGTATACTGGTGGAATGAGGATCTACCGCTATGCCGTGCTGACGCGGGCGAGCCACTGGGTGTGGTTCGTCGCGTTCTTCGTGCTCGTCGGCAGCGGTTTACAGATCTTCAATGCTTCGCCGAACCTCGATGCCTCCGATAAAAGCAACCCGGCGAGGCGGGTGCTCGCGATCGGTTCGCCGGCCGAGGGCGTCGGAACGACGACGCTCTTCGGTCACGCGTTCGTGACGACCGGCTGGCTCGGTTGGACGGGCGACGGCATGGGCTCGCACGGGGCGCACGCGTTCGGCGCGACGATCACGATCCCGGGCTATCAAGACCTCGCCAGCGGACGCCGCTGGCATCTCTTCTTTGCGTGGATCGCGGCGGTTTGTTGGCTCGCGTGGCTCGTCTCGAGCGCGGTGAAAGGAAACCTGCGCGAGATGATTCTGCGGCCCAGCGATCTTCCGAAGCTTTGGCCGATGCAGGCGTACTATCTGAAGCTTCGCAAGACGCCGCCCCCGCACGGAATCTATAATCCGCTGCAGAAGGCGGCCTACACCGCCGTGCTCTTCGTCATCGCGCCTTTCGTCGTGCTGACCGGGCTTGCGCTCTCGCCCGGAATAGACGCGATAGCGAATCCCCTGACGATCGTGCTGGGCGGACGGCAGTTCGCGCGCCTCTGGCATTTCGCCGGCATGCTGCTGTTGATCGGATTCTTCGCGGTGCACGTCTTTCAGGTATTGACGCAAGGCGTCGTGAACCAAATGCGCTCGATGATCACCGGCTGGTACGAAACGCCGTGAAGCGCCGCCTCTTTCTCGCGTCGGCGGTCTCGGCGTTGACCGGATGTGGCCCGATCGGCTCGGCGCTCAACCAGAACGCCGGCGTCCGGCGAACGCTCGAATCGGTCGAAGGCTTGAACCATCTCCTGATCGGAACTCGCGGGTTGGCACGCGAGTACGGCGAAGGCGACGTTGACCGCAACTTCCGCGTGAACGGTTTCGCGACACCCTCCGATGCGCGCTATAACGCGCTCCTCGCGGAGAACTTTTCGACCTACCGCCTCGTCGTAGACGGCGCGGTCGCGCGCCCGCAGGCCTTCAATCTCGCGCGCCTCGAGCGGATGGCGCGGCAGACGCAGATCACTCGTCATGATTGCGTCGAGGGCTGGAGTGCGATCGGTAAATGGAGCGGTGTGCCGCTGGGCATCGTTCTCGACGCGGTTGGGCCCCGCGCGGACGCGCGCTATGTCGTCTTTCGTTGCATGGATAACGACGGCGCCGGAAATCTTTACTACGAGAGCCTCGACATGCATCAAGCCCGGCATCCGCAGACGCTGCTCGCGCTGCGCCTGAACGACGCGCCGCTCGATGCCGACCACGGCGCCCCGGTGCGCTTGCGCGTGCCGACTCAGCTCGGCTACAAGAGCGCGAAATGGATCGCTCGCATCGAGGTCGTCGGCTCGTTCGCGACGATCTACGGCGGCCGCGGGGGTTATTGGGAGGATGAAGGCTACGAATGGTACGCCGGAATCTAACCGCGGCTTCGCGTCACGCAAAACGCCGCTCGCGCGTTGTAAGCTAGTGTCATGACCAGGGGCGCGCTGGTCGTTACCGCTGCTCTGACTCTCCTATATGGGAGTTCCGCGGACGGCCTGCGCGTCTCTCTGCGTTCGACGGCGGATGCCTATCTCACCGCGATCGCTCAAGTTGCACCGATCGCCGGCCGGGATACGACCTATGATTATTTCGAGCGCTTGAACGAAGATATCGCCCTGCTCGACGATCCCAGCGTGCCCAATGGGTACGCGGATTCCGACTGGTCGGCGATGGTCTCGAACGTCGGCACGCTCGACCTCAGCCTTGCGAAGCAGCTGCTCGCGCGCTCGTTTGTGCCGATGAACTCCATCCGTGGGCTCGCCGAGACTTTCGTCCGATCTTCTCAGGACGGCACGATGCAGCCGGTCGCCGTCTACGTGCCTCGAAACTACGCTGCAAGCCGGGCGGCACCGCTCGTCGTGCTGCTCCACGGTCGCCCGCAATCCGAGACACAGCTGCTCGCGCCGCCCTATATCGCGCGGCTCGCCGATATGACCGGCACGATCGTCGTCGCGCCGTGGGGGCGCGGTTACTACAACTTCCGCGGCTCGGCCTCCGACGTCTACGACGCGCTCCAGGCTGCGGAGCATGCCTTCACCATCGATCCACGGCGGCGATTTCTCGCTGGTTACTCGATGGGTGGTTTCTCGGTCTTCGAAGTCGCGCCGATCCATGCGACCGACTGGGCCGCGGTGATGTCCGTTGCCGGTGCGCTGCTCGGCTCCGATTCGACGCGGCTTGTCGCGCTGATGCCGCGCACGCCCTTTTACGTGCTGACCGGCAGCGCCGACGATAGCATTCCGACCGCCTATCCTACGGCGACGGCCGCGTTTCTCCAGGCCTCCGGGCTCAACGTCTCGTTCTACTCACAGCCAGGCGGGACTCATCGGCTCGTGACGATCTTGCCGATCCTCACGCAGGCGTGGAGCGATATGCACGACGGAATCGTGCGCGCGTCCTCGATGCCGTTCGCGCACGTCCCGCTTCCGGCGAGCATCCCGGCAATGCCGGTCAAGCCGTAGCGCGCTTCCGAAAGTCTGTCGGCGGCCGCCGCCGAAAGTCCAGCGCATGATGAGATCGCAAGCGCTCCTCCTTGCCGCGGCGGCGGTCGCTCTCGTCGGCGTGTGGTCGCCGCCGCCGCCCGGCAGCATCGTGCAGAATCAAAGCGTTGCCTTCAACGGCGAATCCGCGAGCGGCGCGGGGCGCGCGGTTACGAGCAAAGAGCTCGTCGGTTCGGGAAACGGACAAAAGTTCTATCAGTGGCATCTCTCGATCTACTTGCTGCGCAACGGCGCCTACCGGCTGCGCTATCAGTCGCCGCGCAACGGCGGTCCGCTCTCGCGCGTCGAGCAGGCTAACGGCGCGAAGATGTGGTTCCCGGTTCAGGCGCTCACCATCGTCGGCGCGGCTTCGCTGATGCACGCCGGCGTCCAGCAGCTCGTCGTACAGTCGCACGAGATGGGTGCCGACTGCGGAAGTGCAACCGTAACGGTCTTCGCGACGAAACCCGGCGGCAGCATCGGGCCGGTGGCAACCGTAACGAACTCGTGCGATCTCATGGCGAAGATCAGTGCGGACGGCGCCTCGATCGAGCTGACCGGGCCGTATTATAAGTCCAACGCACCGCTCTGCTGTCCGACCAAGCCGAACGCGGCTGCGACGCTGCACTACGCCGCCGGCAAATGGTCCGAGACGCCGAATTATTTTAAGCTAGAGCAATAGCTACATTCGGAAGACGCCGAACTGAGTGCGCGGCTGCGGCGCATGCGCGGCGGCGTCGAGACCGATCGCGATGACGCGGCGCGTATCGAGCGGGTCGATGATGCCGTCGTCCCAGAGCCGAGCGGTTGAGTAGTAGGGATTGCCTTCGCGCTCGTATTTTTCGAGGATCGGCGCTTCGAAGGCGGTCTTTTCTTCGTGCGTCATCGAGCCTTTGACCGTCGAGAGCACGCTCGCCGCCTGCGGCCCGCCCATTACGCTGATGCGCGCGTTGGGCCACATCCAGAGCTGGCGCGGCCCGTAGGCGCGCCCGCACATTCCGTAGTTCCCCGCGCCGAAACTCCCGCCGATCATGACGGTGAACTTCGGTACCTCGGCGCAGGCGACGGCGGTGACGAGCTTCGCGCCGTCCTTGGCGATACCGCGATTCTCGTATTCACGGCCGACCATGAAGCCGGTGATGTTCTGCAAGAAGAGCAGCGGCGTTCCCCGCTGCGCGCAGAGCTCGATGAAGTGTGCACCTTTGAGCGCGCTCTCGCTGAAGAGAATGCCGTTGTTGGCGAGGATGCCGATCGGGTGCCCTTCGATGTGGGCGAAGCCGCAGACGAGCGTCGTGCCGTAGCGCGACTTAAATTCGTGGAACTCCGACGCGTCGACCAAGCGCGCGATGACTTCGCGCACGTCGTAACCGACGCGGCTGTCGGCCGGAATGATCCCGTAGATGTCGCGCGGCTCGTACTTCGGCGGTCGCGGCTCGATGCGGTCCCACTGCCTTGGATTCTCCAGATGCAGATTCGCGACGATCTCGCGGACGATCGCGAGCGCCTGCATGTCGTCGTTGGCGAAATGGTCGGCCACGCCCGAGATGCGCGTATGCACGTCCGCGCCCCCGAGATCCTCGGCCGTGACCTCCTCGCCGGTTGCAGCCTTGACCAGCGGGGGGCCGCCCAAGAAGATCGTTCCCTGGCCTTTTACGATGACGGTTTCGTCGCTCATCGCGGGAACGTAGGCGCCGCCGGCGGTACACGATCCCATGACCGCGGCGATCTGCGCAATACGTTTGCTCGACATTCGCGCCTGGTTATAAAAGATGCGCCCGAAATGATCGCGGTCGGGAAAGACTTCGTCTTGCAGCGGCAAAAACGCGCCGCCGGAGTCTACGAGATAGATGCACGGAAGATGATTCTGCTCGGCGATCTCCTGCGCGCGCAGATGCTTCTTCACGGTCATCGGGTAGTACGTGCCACCTTTGACGGTCGCATCGTTGGCGACGATCACGCAGTGCTGGCCTTCGACGACGCCGATTCCCGTGACGATGCCCGCGGCCGGCGAATCGTTGCGGTACATCTCGTAGGCGGCAAGCGCGGAGAGCTCGAGGAAATCCGATCCCGAGTCGATTAGCCGTTCGACGCGCTCGCGCGCCGTGAGTTTATTACGGCGGCGGTGTTTTTCGACGGCTTCGATGCCGCCGCCGGCGCGCACCGCGATCAGCCGTTCGCGCAGCTCCGCGACCAGCCGCTCCATTCGTTGCGCATTCTCGGCAAAACTGGGCGAATTTCGATCGAGCCGCGAGTCCAAGAGCGCCATCGCCGCCGTTTTCGGCGCCCCGCACTTAGAGCCCGGTTAGAGCTCGCGAATTGGCGCGGGCCCCATCCTCGGCTGCGTCGTAGCTACTCAGCATGGCCGCGCAGGCACAAGTTGACGTCGGCGGCATGCTCCGCCCCGCGGGGCGCCCGGATTTCACGACGGCGTTCGAACCCTCGCGCGCCGCGCTCGGCGAGCGCGGTGCGGCGCACTTGTTGCGCCGTGCGGGCTTCGGCGGTACTCCCGACGAGATAGACCGCTTCGCGAGGATGACCGGCGTCGAGGCGGCGCAAAACTTGCTCGACGTCCCGTCCGCGCGGTCGATCGCGCCTCCCCCCGAGGCGGACGATCCCGGTCCGCTTGGAAAGGGTCAGGTGCGTGACGCGGTGCTGGGGCTGCAGCGGTGGTGGCTCACCCGGATGCTGACGACGCCGGCGCCGCTACAAGAGAAGATGACGCTCTACTTCCACGGTCACTTTACGTCGCGCGCGACGCCGCGATTCCCGCGAATTACTTACAATCAGAACGCAC
>Ga0153928_1000681_pt1 | contig 16266 bp, 17 predicted proteins | sample TSNJ012MetaG_FD_106656 | JGI IMG/M metagenome (GOLD analysis project Ga0153928, IMG submission 106656) | Attine ant fungus gardens microbial communities from New Jersey, USA - TSNJ012 MetaG | ecosystem: Host-associated > Fungi > Mycelium > Unclassified | place: USA: New Jersey, Wharton State... | reverse complement strand
TTTCCCAAGTATGAGGAGTGTATAAAAAAAGGCATTTGGTCTAAAGAAGTTGGTCATGAAATTATTGGGAGCACGGTTGGAATTGTAGGATTTGGTGCAATTGGACAAAGGCTTGCTCGACTATTAGAAGGCTTTGACTGTAATATTTTAATCTATGATCCATTTCCTAAAGAAGGAGCTAAAGCGGTAACGTTAGAGGAATTATTTTCGATTTCAGACGTTATCAGTATACATACACCTTATTGTGAGGAAACACATCATATGATTGATGAAAAGATTCTTTTGAAAATGAAATCAAATGCGGTTCTTGTCAATACGGCAAGAGGAAATCTGGTAGATGAGGCGGCTCTGTATCGGGTATTAAGAGATGGAAAAATTGCAGCGGCAGCATTTGATGTATTTGCAGCCGAGCCGTTACCGGCAGACTCCCCTCTTCGGACACTGGATAATATGATTTTGACGCCTCATGTATCGAGCCAGACAATGGAATCATTATGGAATATATACAAGGTGGCCATTGATATTACAGCAGATTTTTATGATGGAATAGATTCCGGATATATTTTAAATCCAGACTATAAATCGCAAATTGTGAAGAAATAAAAATGAGGACTGCGTATGAAATATTTAGTTGGAATAGATAATGGGGGGACATTTTCAAAGGTTGCAATTTTTGATGAAAATGGGAAGCAATATTCATCTTTTAGTGTACCGACAAAAGTGATTTCCCCGAGGCCGGGTTATGCCCAAAGGGATATGACCCAGTTATGGGAATCCAATGTCAATGCGATTCGTCATGCGATTTCAGAAAGTGGAATAGATGCGAAGGATATCGCCGCTGTTTCGCTTTCGGGACATGGAAAAGGATTGTATCTCCTGGGAAAGAATAGGGAACCGGCATATTATGGAATAATGTCTACGGATACAAGAGCTTGGCGATATGTGAAAGAGTGGTATGAAAATGGAACCAATCAAAAGGTTTATCAGAAAACGATGCAGGAAATTCTGGCCTGTCAGCCTGTCAGCTTGTTAGCATGGCTGCGCGATTATGAACCGGAAGCCCTTAACAATACAAAGTTTATATTTTCAGTGAAAGACTTTGTTCGCTATATGTTAACTGGAGAAGCGTATGGAGAGTATACCGATTTCTCGGGTGGGAATTTGATTAATCTCGTGACCGGGGAATATGATTTAGAGCTTTTAAAATTGTTTGACCTGGAAATGATTTTCGATAAGCTTCCACCGTTACGCCAATCGTCTGATATTTGTGGTTATGTTACGGAAGAAGCAGCCATATGTACGGGATTACCGGAAGGAATTCCTGTAGCAGCGGGTATGTTTGATGTCGATGCCTGTGGGATAGCTTCCGGTCTTTTAGATGAAGATAAAATGTGCATGATTGCCGGCACGTGGAGTATCAATGAATTTATTACCAAGCAGCCTGTTATTAATGGTACGGTCGCCTTAAATTCTATGTTTTGTATTCCCGGATATTACCTGGTGGAAGAGAGCAGCCCCACATCTGCAGGAAACATGGAATGGTTTATCCGTAATATGATGGATGCTAAGGAATCATATCAAAAGGCGAACACATGGGTAGAATCAATAGAACCACAGGATAGTAATGTATTGTTTTTGCCATTTCTAAATGGGTCAAATGAAGATCCTCTTGCAAAAGGAAGTTTTATTGGTTTGACAGCTTATCATACGAAAAAGCATATGCTCCGGGCGATATATGAGGGAGTCGTATTTTCTCATTTAACACATGTAAAGAAATTACTGCAGAACAGGGAAAAACCGGAAAGCATATTTCTATCTGGCGGAGCTGCAAACTCCGATGTGTGGGTACAGATTTTTGCCGACGTTATGCAGACGGAAATAGCGGTCATCAAAGACAAAGAATTGGGAGCACAGGGTGCGGCTATGGCGGCGGGAATTGCCGCCGGGATATATAGGGATTATCAAGATGCAGGGGATAAGACAATTAGTATTTCTAAAGTGGTAAAGCCGCGTTTGAGCTACAAGTCGATATACGAAGAGAAATATGCAAGATATAGAGCAGTTGTAGATGCATTGAACCCAATCTGGAGTCAATTTGAAAACTAGTGGAGGCTACATGAAGTTTAAAAAAATAAATACTTATAGCTTGGAAAAATGTTATGCAGTGAATTTGTTATATGCAGGAGGAACATCGCATGTGATTGCAGCTTCTGAAAAGATAAATGCCTGTCTGATGTTTGATTTAGAGGGCAATTATGAAGAGAAAATATGGGATGGACCGGGAGGCACTATGTCGCTTGTGCCAATTGAAAATAAAGAAGGTATGTTTTTAGCTTCTCAGTTGTTTTATAGTCCGGATAATTCAAAAAATTCTAAAATTGTATTGGGAATCCGAAGTGAGTCGGGGAATTGGAAAATCCAGACAATTGCCTATATGCCTCACATACACCGTTTTGATATTTTGCATAGAAATGGAGTTAAGTATCTAATTGCATGTACCATCAAAACCCATTCGGATTTTGAAGAAGACTGGCGGACGCCAGGGAAGATTTATGTTACAGAATTTCCGGAGAATCCGGAGAATTATAATGAAAATAATTTGCTGCAATTTACTATAATTGAGGAACATTTTTTTAAAAATCATGGGTATTACAGAATGGATGAAAACGGATATGAATATGCTGTTATTTCAGCGGGAAACGGTGTGTATAAATTTATTCCGCCGGTTGACAAAAATGCAGCGTGGGGAGTAGAATCTTTGCTATTCGAACCTACAAGCGATGCGGCCTTGATTGATTTAGACAAAGATGGTGACTTGGAAATGATAGCGATTGCTCCATTTCATGGGGATTTTATACGAGTCTGTAAGCTCCATAACGGGATATATAAGCAAATATTCGATTATAAAGCAGAGTTTGCCCATGCAATCTGGGCTGGAAACATTTATGGGAAACCTGCGGTCATTATCGGTCATAGACGGGGAAAAAGAGATTTATTACTGATGACATATGAGAATGGAGTCAATATTCAAAAAATTGATGAGAATGTGGGCTCTGCAAATGTGTTACGTTATACTAAAGACGGAGTGGAATATCTGGTATCAGCGAACCGCGAGATTGATGAAATTGCCTTTTATAAAATAGAAGATGAATAAAGGGAGAAGCTGTGAAAAAGTATACATTAGGATTATATGAAAAAGCCATGCCGGAACAACTATCGTGGCGGGAAAAACTTGTCCGGACCAAGGTGTCCGGTTATGATTTTATTGAAATGAGCATCGATGAAACCGATGATAAACTGGCACGTCTGGATATGAGTAAAGAGGAACGTTTAGAACTTATAAAATTAATGTATGAAATTGATCTTCCTATTCGCTCCATCTGTTTGAGCGGTCATCGAAAATATCCACTAGGCAGTAATGAGCCTATGATTGTAAAAAAATCGTTGGATATTGTTGAAAAAGCGATACAACTAGCAGATGATTTAGGAGTCAGAATCATCATGCTTGCTGGTTATGATGTCTATTATGAAAAGTCATCCAAGGAAACGCAGGCCAGATTTGAAAAAAACCTGAAGAGTGTGGTTGAAATGGCAGAGGCATCAGGCGTTCTTTTAGGTTTTGAAACAATGGAAACAGAATTCATGAATACAGTTCAAAAATCAATGAAATATGTAAATAATATGAAATCTGCCTATGTAAATGTTTATCCTGATATTGGCAACATAATGAATGCAGCGATATCCTATAATATAGATGTTTATGAGGATTTGAAAGCAGGAAAATCGAAACTGGTAGCGATGCATTTGAAAGAGACACTTCCAGGTGAATATCGGAATTTGATGTATGGGGAAGGATATGTTGATTTTCAACAGGCAATTCTGACGGCGTGGGCTCTTAACATAAGGAGATATGTTACAGAATTCTGGTATCTCGGAAATGATAATTGGAAAGAAAATCTTAAATATGCAAATGATTTTATGAGGGATATATTAAATAAGATGAATTAAGACTATATTGAAATATATTTAATGAATGAGGTTAAATTTAGTCGAATTTACGCTGTCAAGTCAAGAGATTTTTATACGCTGTTAAGCAATTTTAAACTTGACAAACCACGCTGACTGTATTAATCTAAGAGCAACAATAAACAAAACATTGCCGGGAACCGAACCCGTTATCAATCAGGAGTGTATGTATGTACATGAGGAAAGTGGACTTTATAGTCAATTTGAGTGGTACCGCGATAATAAGGAAGCTTATTACCGTCTCAAGCATTAGTTTGAGGCGTATTTTTTTGTCTCAAGTGTACTCTCTCATTGGTTTGACCCATTGAATATTTAATCATTTAAAGGAGAGAAAGAAAGATGAAAAAGTTATTATCTGCCATATTTTGTATGGCGCTAACCGTCACATTATTAACTGCCTGTGGTGAGAAAGCGGCCGAAACAACAAAGGAAACGCAAGGGGGTTTGGCCGACGGTCCTTATACAATCGGTATCTCCCAATTTGCCCAGCACGGTTCTTTAGACAACTGCCGTGAGGGATTTATTGAAGGTCTGAGCCAAGCCGGTATTGTCGAAGGGGAGAATCTGACGATTGATTATCAAAATGCTGAGGCGGACACAGGTCTGGCAAATCAAATCGCCGAGAATTTTGTTGCCTCTAAGGTGGATTTAATCTGTGCGATTGCAACTCCAAGTGCCCAAAGTGCTTATAATGCAGCATTAGATACGGATATTCCCACTGTATTTACAGCAGTTACAGACCCGATAGCGGCCGACCTTGCAGATGAAGATCGTATGCCGGTAGGTAATGTGACGGGAACAAGCGATAAGCTGCCTGTTGAAGCTCAATTGGCAATGATTCGTGAGATATTGCCAGATGCTAAAACAATTGGTATAATCTATACGACAAGTGAAGTTAATTCGGAAACAACAATTGCCGAATATGAAGCTGCGGTAGAAGCATATGGATTTGAGTTGGAAACGGTAGGTATCAGTTCCATCGCAGATGTACCGTTAGCGGCAGATACATTGCTGGCAAAGGTCGACTGCTTAAACAATTTAACAGATAATACAGTTGTCAGTGCGCTTCCGACCATTATTGAGAAGGCTAATGCAAAAGGAATTCCCGTTTTTGGAAGTGAAGTGGAGCAGGTGAAAATCGGTTGCCTTGCATCAGAAGGAATTGAGTATTTCCAATTGGGTATTCAGACCGGCCAGATGGCAGCAAAGGTCTTAAAAGGTGAGATGACAGCAGCCGAGATGCCTTATGAAATTATCGAAGAGAGTAGTTTATATATCAATGGTGCGGTCGCTGAGAAATTGGGAATTGAAATTTCTGATGAGGTTAAAGATAGAGCGGCAGAATACTTCACGGAAATCGAATAAGGATTGATAAGTTAGATGGAGGAAGATTCATGGAGATTATTCTTAGCGTCTTATGTCAGGGAATGATTTATTCCATCATGGCATTAGGTGTGTACATTACGTACAAAATACTGGATTTCCCGGATATGACGGCAGATGGAACTTTTCCTTTAGGGGCAGCGGTGTCAGCACTGATGTTGACATCCGGTGTCGGCTCAGGCTGGACTTTTCTAACCTTGCTTGCATCATTTGCTGTCGGGGCTATTGCCGGATTGCTGACAGGTTTAATCCATGTCAAATGTAAAGTAAGAGATTTGCTGGCAGGAATTATTATGATGACTGCACTTTACACGGTGAATTTAAGGATTGCCGGGAAAGCCAATGTGCCGTTATATAGTACAGAGACTATCTTTAGGAATGAGACCATAGACGGTATTTTCCAGTGGCTTCTTCCATCATCTTTAAATGACTATAGAGTATTAATTATCATTGTGATTATTGCAGCTTTATGTAAATTTATCTTGGATTGGTATATGAAGACAAAGTCAGGTTACTTATTACGTGCCACAGGAGATAATGCAACTCTGGTTACTTCTCTGGCGAAGGATAAAGGTTTAGTTAAAATTCTTGGCTTATCTATTGCCAATGGGCTAGTTGCTTTAAGTGGAGGCATGATGGCGCAATATAACGGATATTTTGATATTACAATGGGAACAGGAACCGTCATTATCGGTTTGGCCAGTGTTATTATTGCATCAAATCTGATAAAGAATATTTCGGGGCTAAAAAATACAACAGCGGTGATTATTGGTGCGATTATTTATCGCGGTGCCTGGGCGATAATTCTGAAATTTGGGTTGGACGCAAGAGATATGAGGTTTTTTACAGCGGCATTGCTATTAATATTCCTGGTTATCAGTATGGAACGCAAAAAGAAGGTGAAGACACATGCTTGAGCTCATAAATATTAACAAATATTATAATCCGGGTTCGGTGAATGAAATGTGCATGTTTCAGGATTTTAGCCTGACAATTAATGATGGAGATTTTGTTTCGATAGTAGGAAGTAATGGCTCAGGTAAAACTTCTCTTTTAAATATTATCTGCGGCAGTATTGATATAGACTCAGGGGAAATTCTTGTCGACGATAGAAATATTGTCAGGGAGAAGGAATATGTCCGCCAACGGAGCATCGGACGGGTATATCAAAATCCGGCAATGGGAACATGTCTCAGTATGACGATTCTTGAGAATATGTCTTTGGCGGATAACAAGGGAAAGACATTTAATTTATCATTTGGCACTAATAAAAAACGGATAGATGACTATAAAGAACTTTTAAGTAAGCTGAATCTGGGATTGGAAGATAAATTGAATATTAAAGTGGGCTCGTTATCGGGAGGACAACGCCAGGCAATGGCTTTGCTTATGTCAACAATGACGCCAATCAAGTTTTTGATTTTAGATGAACATACGGCAGCCTTAGACCCTAAAACAGCAGAACTGATTATGGAATTAACGGACAAAATTGTCAAAGAGAAGAATATCACAACAATCATGGTTACCCATAATTTACGATATGCCATTGAATATGGCAATCGGATTATCATGATGCACCAGGGTAATGTAATATTTGATAAAGCGGGGGAGACCAAAGACGAAGTAAATATTGATGATGTTTTAGGCTTATTCAATAAGATCAGTATCGAATGCGGAAATTAAAATGATATATCATGACTCTAAAGGGGTCGCCTTGACGGCGGCCCTTCATTTAATGTGCGTATGATTAGATGAGGTTATCCGATTTATCTAATGCTTTGCCGATGTTGTTTAAAGATCCTCTTGCAATGCAATATCTTCAGAAATATTATCTTCTCTTTGAATGACATCTTCCTGCGCATATTCTAAAATCTTGTCTGACTCATGGGCAATTTTATTGCTTATAGGAAAGTTCATTTGTTGATAAACTCTTGCGTGAAAAAAACACAAAAAGTAGGCATAGGAAATAGACGGTTAGGATTCAGAAAATATAAAAGCCTTCTTCCTCGAAACCGTCATCTTCAAAGTTATCAATCAAATTCATGTAAAAAATAATCCATGTCCAGAAGGTCATCATCGTTCATATGACGGACTTCATCCGAAGTCATACCTTCTGGACATGGATTTTGTATATGGCGCTCCCGTAGTTCCTTTGCATGTTCAGTTTCTGTAATGCGTTTGATTGTAACCGCCTCCATTCTCATGCATGCTCCCCTGATTGTATCATGAAATCAGAGGGTGTGGAAGAAAGGAAAGTCAGGCAGGAGAACGACACCCTAATTTTCGCACATCCTTTTCATATAATTCTTGCAAAGGCAGGATTACCACAATGAATCATTTTTTCTACATTATCGATGGCAGAGTCACGATGATGCTGAATATATAACATTTCTTCAAAATGGTCTGTGAAAATCTTTTGCAGTATGTTCATAAGACTATTATGGAGAAAAATGAGAAAAATTGGAAGAGGAAAAATAAACTAAACCTCTCAAGATTGAGGGGCAGGGGAGTTGATGTGTCGCAGACACTTTTTTATATCTGGGAAAAACGGCGGTTTTGCATTTGAAACTCAATTAGGAGACATACAGGATAGCCTATCAAAATTTGAGAGAATAGCCTTAGATGTATATTTGCTGAAAGGCAGGATACATTCCGATTTCATTAATAAAGAAATAATAAAAATGTTTGAACTGAACTTTATTACTAAAATATATGACTATTTTTTGTGTGATCAAACAGAAAAACAGTTAAAAGGTTGTAAATAATAGATATATGTGTTATAATTCAAACATAAAATGTTTATAATAAACAAATGAGGTGCATTTTGAGAAGATATCACGATATAGGAGGAAGAAGCGTTGGAATCTTTTTTTACACTTAGATGGACAGGCGATTATTTAATCATTATTGACCAGAAGTTATTACCCAATGAAATTGTCTATTTAGAATTAAAGACAGTAGATCAGGTGTTTAATGCCATTTGTACAATGCAGGTCAGGGGGGCACCGGCTATTGGGATTACTGCCGGATATGGTATGGTTATGGCGGCAGACCAATGCGATCAGGCGAATTTTCTTAACGATTATAAAAAATGGGGGGATTACCTCAATCAGGCAAGGCCGACTGCTGTCAATCTTAAGTGGGCTGTTGACCGAATGGTTAATATTGCAAAATTGTGTGATGGATTATTATTCTCACAGTTAAGACAGCGGCTTTTGCAGGAGGCAGTTGCTATACATAATGAAGATATTAAGGCTAATAAATTAATCGGAGAGAATCTTTTAAGTTTGCTAAAGGAAGGCGATAGTATTCTTACCCACTGTAATGCAGGGGCATTGGCAACTTCAGAATATGGAACGGCATTATCGGTTTTTTATCTGGCAAAGGAAAGAGGAATTAGTCTGAAAGTTTTTGCAGATGAGACAAGGCCGCGACTGCAGGGTGCCAAATTGACAGTGTTTGAACTTAAGAATAGCGGAATCGATGTGACGTTGATTACGGATAATATGGCGGCCATGGTTATGTCCCAGGGGAAAATTGATGCTGTGATTGTAGGATGTGACAGGATTGCAGCTAACGGAGATACGGCAAATAAAATAGGGACATTAAATGTCAGCATCATTGCAAAGCATTTTAACATTCCTTTTTATATTGCAGCCCCTACCTCGACCATCGATATGAACTGTCTGGGTGGTGGGTGCATACCAATCGAAGAACGTTCATCAGACGAAATACTCCGTATTGGGGAGATTCAGATAGCTCCCAAAGGCGTCAATGTTTATAATCCTGCTTTTGACATTACACCTGGCGAAAATATCACTGCGATTGTTACGGAGAAAGGGATCGCACGGCCGCCTTATCATATAAGTTTTAAGGAGTTATTATAATGGATAGTAAAGAACGTGGCGAACAAATAGTAGATTGTCTTAAAAAACAAAAATATGTAGAAGTGTCTTATTTGAAAGAATTATTTCAGGTATCTGAAATGACAGTAAGACGTGACCTGGACCGATTGGAAAAGCAGGAGGTACTTGTTAGGGTTCATGGCGGAGCTAGGCTCATACCCCAAAAGATGTATGAAGCCCCCTTAGGTATGCGTGTATTGAATCAGGCAGAAGAAAAATACCTTATTGGGAAATATGCGGCAAATCTAATTGAAGAAGGTGATGCGGTAGCTTTTGATGACAGCAGTACAACGTATGCGATGATCCCCTATATTCAAGTGAAGTTCACCGCTATTACAAATCATATAAGTATTGCAGCGGATTTAGTAAAAAATGAGAATGCTGAAGTGATTTTACTGGGAGGGAACTTAAGAAAATTCTCATTTTCACTTGTAGGCCAGGATATGGCTGTACAAATGAAGCGATATCATGTAGATAAAGTTTTTTTATCAGCTAAGGCAGTGGATGTGAATTATGGAGTTAGTGATGCTACCGCCGCAGAAGGCGAAACGAAAAAAGCATTTATACAATCAGGTCGCGATGTATATTTTTTGTTTGATCATTCTAAACTGAACACATGTGCTTTTTATAATGTATGTGAGTTTAATCAGATTAAACATCTGATTATTAACCAGCCTGAAAAAGATCAAGAAAAGTATCAGGAGTTTATAAGGTTATGTAAAAAACATCATATTGATTTGCATGTGGTCTAAATTGAGGAGGATATATATGAAAGCCGGGATATGGGGAACAGGAAACATCGCCGAAACTCATGCAGCGTCACTTAAGAGCCTGGGAATAAATATTAGTGCTGTAGTAGATACAAATATAGAGAAAGCGCAGTTTTTTGCAAAAAAGTGGGGAGTTCAGTCATGGAGCGATAATCCTGAAATTCTGCTTCATCAAGACATTTTTAGTGTACATGTGTGTACGCCTCCTGCCTTACACTATGATATGGTCCATATGTTGATTGAAAATAGCAAACATGTACTATGTGAGAAGCCGTTATGTCTGAAATCCGAGGAAGTTCACCTGTTAGAACAACTGGCAAAGGCGAACGGTGTGACGGGTGCAGTTAATTATAATGTACGCTTTTATGACGCTTGTCAGCAGGCCTATCAGATGATTAACAGTGAAAGTTTTGGCGATATTTACATGGTTCACGGCAGCTATTTACAAGAATTTCATGTACTTCCGGTTCCTTATGGCTGGAGATATGAACCTAAATTAGCGGGACGGATGCGGGCCGTGACTGAAATAGGAACCCACTGGTTTGATTTAGCCATGTTTTTATCCATGAAAAAAATCACTAAGGTTAGCGCAATGTTTGGTCATCATCAGCCATCAAGATATTTAGAAAATGGCATCATGATCGCTGCTAAAGATCATGATACAAATCAGGTATTTACTGTAGATTCTGAAGATAGTGCATTCATATTATTCCAGTTTGAAGATGGTGCCATTGGTTCGGTTGTTTTATCAGAAGTATCTCAGGGCAGGAGTAATCAGATTAATATAGAGATAACTGGAGAAAATAAAAATCTTTGGTGGAATTCAGAGGTGCCTGCTGTTTTAAATAGTGCCTCTAAAGGGACGGGTATAAGAGTAGAGAGATTTGATTTTGGAAATAATAGCTTTGGGGATAGTTTTAGGGAACTAATTAAGGTATTTTATCAGGTCATCCAAAATAATGAGGATGTCAATGTAAACTTATTACCCGGATTCAAAACAGGTGCCGAAGTGGCATCGGTATGTGAAGCGGTCATGGAAAGCGCATATTCCAAAGGGCAATGGAAGGAAGTCAAATGTGGGAGGTGATATCAAAATGACTGATTTCTTGGCGGCAAAGAAAATCATTGAAATGTTAGCATTGGAGCCATTATTAGAGGAAGGAGGGATGTTTAAGTCGACGTATCGAACTAGTGCTAAAATTGATGGAAAAGATATCGGCAGTGCTATCTACTACTTTTTATCGGGAAACGCTTTTTCTCATATGCATCGGTTGATGACGGATGAAGTTTATCATTTTTATATAGGGAGTCCTGTAGAGCTTTTAGAATTGTATGCTGATGGCAGTTCAAGACGTGTAGTTCTTGGACATAACATCGGGAGTGGCCAGATGGTTCAGACGGTTGTTAAGGCGGGCGCCTGGCAGGGACTTAGGATTATTGACGGCGGCAGTTATGCGTTAATGGGCACGACCATGAGTCCGGGCTATAGTCCTGGTGATTATGAACATGGAAATGCTGACTATTTAATTCGAAAATATCCGGAATGTAGGGAGCTTATTGAAAAGCTGACAGGGGAATTGATTTATCAATTATAAAAAGGGGATAGGTAAAGGTTTATGGATACGAAGATTAACATTGGAATTATCGGCGGAACTGGGGTATATCGTCTGCCTGGGATTGAGGATCTTAATCAAATGATTGTTAAAACTGATTATGGCGATGTATGCGTTAATGTTGGTGAAATTTCGGGAAAACAGGTAGCATTTTTAACACGTCATGGTGAGAATCATTCCACTTCGCCAGGGCAAATTAACTATCAGGCTAATATTATGGCAATGAAGCAATTGGGAGTTAAGCAAATTATCGCGACCGCATGCAGCGGTTCTTTAAATCCCCGGTTTGGTACAGGAAGTTTGGTAATGCTTGAACAATTTTTTGAAATGACTAAAAACCGTAAAGCTTCATTTTATGAAAATGATGGGACAAAAGAATACAAAATAGCCCATATGGATGTTACCCATCCATACTGCTTAAGATTGACCAGAAAGGTTATCGAAGCAGGGAAGATGCTTGGGATTACAGTTGGGCAGGGAGTCACTTATTGCTGCATGGAAGGCCCGAGGTTTGAAACTGATGCCGAAATCAGAATGCTGCGTACTCTAGGTGCGGATTTAGTAGCTCAAACACAATATCCGGAAGTTGTCCTTGCAAGGGAAGCTGAAATATGTTATGCGGCTATCGGGATTATTTCTAATATGGCAGCAGGGATAGAAAGTGATAATGTCAGTGCCAAGGAATTAAAAGCAAACATGAATAAAATGTTTGATACGGTTCAGAGCTTGTTGTGTAAAGTGATAGAAATAGTACCTGATGAAGAATGCGGATGTCAGCATATTTTAGAAGAGTCGTTTTTGTAGTTAATGATTATTGATATAATTTAAGGAGGAAATCATGAAACGTAAACAAATGTGTGTTATTGTTTTATTTTTAGTCTTAATATTTGTACTTACCGGTTGTGGCTCAAAGAATAATGAAAATCAAGAGAGCAGTGCAACAGGGAATAGTACGAAAAAAAAGATTGCTTATGTTACCGGAACAGGAGGGCTTGGTGATAAATCCTTTAATGATTTAGGATATCAGGCCATTGAAAGACTCATGAATCAGGGAATTACTTGTGATGTGGCCGAACCATCGGCAATTGCTGAGGTAGAAGGTCTTTTGCGTAATTTTTCCGATACAGGTGATTATGCGTTAATTATTGCGATGGGTGGAGATATGGTAGATCCTCTTAAAAAAGTTGCTGCCGATTATCCGGATCAGAATTTCATGGTATTAGATGGTTTCGCGGGTATGGATAATATTAAATCCGTATCAATATCTCAGGCTGAAACCGGATTTTTAGTGGGTGCTTTTGCAGGTCTTATGGAGATGGAAGGTGATTTACCCAATGGAAAGATGAAGAATATCATTGGGGTTGTAGGCGGCAATGATATTCCGTTAATCCGGGAAATTATTACAGCGTATGAATGTGGAGCCCGTTATGTTAACCCTGACTGTACAGTGGGCTCAGCATTTGTGGGGAGTTGGAATGACCCTGCAAAAGGCTCTGAACTGACAATGGGGCTGTACGAGCAGGGAGCAAGTATCGTATTCCAGGCAGCAGGAGCTTCAGGTATGGGTGTTATTGAGGCTGCCCAGAAACAAAACCTGTATGCAATCGGTTATGATGGTAATCAAAATTCCATTGCGCCTGATAATGTCATTGGAAGCGGTGTCCGCGGCTTGGATGCGATAATTGAAGAAACAAGTCTTGATGCTTTAGAAAGGGATTTTACAGGTGGTGATTTTAATATTACAATGAAGGAAAATTCCGCAGCAGCACAAATTGCTTTAGCAGATACAAATATTATAATTTCTGATGAAATTACTGAGAAAATCGAGAAAATACAAGAATTTTTAATTAATTCAGATGTAGAAATTCCTACGGAGCAAGATCAAATTGAAGATTATTTATCCAAGGTAGGAACATTTGCTGATTAATTGATTTGATGAAAGCTTGCTGACAGGGAGGATGTCATATGGAAAAAGGTGTCGAAATGCGCGGAATTTCTAAAGCATTTGGATCAAACCAGGCGAACCAGGCAGTTGATTTTTACTGTAATGCCAGAGAAGTGGTGTGTTTACTGGGAGAAAACGGCGCAGGCAAATCTACCTTGATGAAAATACTGTATGGACAATATAAAGCTGATTGTGGGGAAATATTATTGTCTGGAAAATCCGTGGATATTCAAAGCCCAAGAGAGGCAATCAAGATGGGAATACAGATGGTTCATCAACATTTTATGCTTGTTCCTACACTGACAGTTACAGATAATGTAATGATTGGCAAGGAAACAAAAAACCATTACTTTTATGACCGAAGGCAGGCAAGGCAAGTGGTTAGAAAGCTTTCAGAAGAATATCATCTGGATATACCTGAAGACAAACTTGTTGGTGAGCTTTCTGTAGGTGAACAACAAAAAGTTGAGATTATTAAAGCTCTTTATCATGGGGCACAGATTTTGATTTTAGATGAGCCGACGGCAGTGTTGACGCCACAGGAAGTTGATGAATTATTTAAAGTTATCTCCCAGCTAAAAGATGATGGAAAAACCGTTATTATGATTACCCATAAGCTTAAGGAAACGATGGCTATATCTGACCGAGTTTATGTCATGCGCCAGGGAAAAATGGCCGGTCAATGCCTGACTGAGAATACAACGATAGATCAGCTTAGTCATATGATGGTCGGGCATAAAATATCAAAAACTGAAAAAGAAAGTTTTTATTCTGACAAGCCGGTCGTTTCCCTGGCTCATGTAAGTTTAAAAAATCATGAGAAAAAAGAGGTCCTAAAGGATATTACACTGGAAATTAGAGAAAAAGAAATTCTTGGTATTGCGGGGGTAGAAGGCAACGGCCAAATGGAATTGATTGAAGTATTAAGTGCCCTTAATACAAACTGGACAGGTAGTATTCTGTTTAATGGAACTTCCATTCAGGGAAAAAAAACGGCCAGGTTGTTAAGCGAGGGATTATCCTGTATTCATGCTGACAGGCAAACAAACGGGATTGCCATGGAATTGGAGGTTCCATACAATTTCCTGATGGGATTCTGGCAGACAGATGAATACACAACCAATTTAGGGCTGCTTAACTGGCAAAAAATTAAGATGGACTCCAGGGAATTACTGGAAGAATATGATGTCAGGCCCCGTGATATCGACAGAAAAATCCTGGAATTTTCAGGGGGTAATCAACAGAAATTTGTGGTGGGCAGGGAGATGAAAAGAAATCCTCATTTTTTAATTGCGGCACACCCTACACGAGGAGTTGATATCATGGGCGCATCTTTTATACATGAACAATTGATGAAACTAAAAGCTGACGGAGCAGGAATTCTTCTGATATCATCGGATTTAGATGAGCTGCTTGAACTCAGTGACAGAATTGCTGTTTTATATGATGGACAAGTGATGGAATGCAGGCAATCATCGGCCTATCAGATGATGGAATTGGGACGTTTGATGGGGGGGAGGGCGTGTAAATGAAGAAAAGAAAGCTGAATAAAAAAATCAATCCTGCCCCTTTTTATTCTATTGCTCTGGCTGCGATTATTGGTGTTGTTATCATCCTGGCAAGTGGAAATTCACCTTTAACAATCTATAGTAAGCTTATTGTAGGTGCTTTTGGAAGTGGAAATGGATTACAACAAATGTTGCTCCAGACCACCCCGTTATTGTTTTGTGGTTTATCCGTGGCAGTTAGTATGAAATGCGGTCTTTTAAACCTTGGTGTCGAAGGACAGTTATATATGGGTGCACTAGCCAGCGCTGCCACTGGCATATATTTTCAGGGACTTCCTCAATGGCTACATATTCCTTTATGTATTCTGGCGGGAATGGCCGGTGGTGCCTTATGGGCATTTTTACCGGTGTGGCTGAAAATAAAACGGGGAACCCATGAAGTGGTGACTGCTTTGATGTTGAATTATATAGCTGTCTTATTCATAGAATTTATGGTGAATTATCCGATGGGAGACAGGAATAGTTCTGTAGCGCAGACAGACGTTTTGCCATCTTCAGCAACGCTTCCTAAATTATTCATCAAAAGTCAGGTTTCGGTTGGAATTATCATTGGTATTGTATTGGCAGTTATTTTAGCTTTTGTATTTAAACAGACTATTCTGGGATTTCAGATTACCCTCACCGGTGCCGGTATAAAAGCTGCTGCTGCCAGTGGGGTTAATGTTAATCGGATTATGATTGTGACAATGATAATATCAGGTGTCTGCAGCGGCCTTGCCGGGACGGTGGAAGTAATGGGAACTTATAATCGATTGATACAGGGCTTTTCACCTGGATATGGTTTTGATGGTATTGCGGTAGCTGTATTAGGCGGTTCGCCGGTCACTGTTATCTTCAGTGCTTTATTGTTTGGAGCATTAAGAGCAGGTGGAATGGCATTGAATTTTGGAACTAATCTATCTGTGAAGTTTATTACAACCTTGCAGGGGATTATTATTTTATTAATTGCAGCTCCTGAATTGTCAGAAAATATATGGCGTAAACTACGCAAATATTTTGCTAAAATCAAGAAACGGGAGGGATAGATAACTTATGGAAATGTTCATTTCAATTATG